>Ga0214917_10008159_pt1 | contig 10377 bp, 6 predicted proteins | sample LL_1208_BB_MetaG_FD_177983 | JGI IMG/M metagenome (GOLD analysis project Ga0214917, IMG submission 177983) | Freshwater microbial communities from Lake Lanier, Atlanta, Georgia, United States - LL_1208_BB | ecosystem: Environmental > Aquatic > Freshwater > Lake | place: USA: Georgia | collected...
ATATTTGGCGCCCAATAACTCGCAAAGCCGTCGCGCTCAGCCTGTCTGGCTTCGGCGACGACATCATCAAGAGTCCCTGAGTTTACGGTTCCACCAAAAATTCCGATTTTCATTTTTACGCTCCCGTCGTCGCTCGACCTGCGCCAACACGCTAGACCCTGCACGACGCGGCCTCACAGTCGCATGCGATTAGGGTGTCGTCACCGTGCTCGGCTCGACGACCGAGTCAACTGGCTCGGGCATCACATCTTTTGCCGCCGCAGAGTCATCGCGAAACTTCGACTCAAGACATGCACCCTCTCGAAATGGCGCAATATCGAGCGCGCGAGCAACCGCAACTGCGAACACGCTTCGGCCCTTGGGTGACAAGTGCACACCATCGTCATTGAGCACGCTTTTTTCTTTAGAAATCGTCTCCCAGTCGAGCACCGAAACATTTTCTGACTCGCCCGCAATCACATTGATCGCCGCATTCACTTCGCGCTGAGAATTTCGAAACAACGAAGTCGTCACTAACAACACAGGTCTCGGCGCGAGCTTCGCCACGATTTTGCGCATCTGCTTGGCGTATGAATCTTTGTTGCCCTCGTAATTCGTGCCAAGAAAAACAACCGCGGCATCCCACCCTGCTTCGGCATTCAATCTTTGGTCGAGCACGCGCACACCGAACTCGGCAAAACGACTTGCTTCGGCTTCTATCGCCACCTGCCAACCAAGAGGCACGAGCGCGTCGCACATTTCGTTGCCGTAGCGGCTCGAGGTCGACGCCATGATCGAGTCGCCGATCATCAACAATCTGTTGCCGCTGACTTTCGGGCCGATTAATCCGCCAGCAACTTCGGGCAGTTCAATCTCGAAACCTTCGGGCAAAGTTATCGCCGTGCCAAAGTCGTAACCAGGTATTCGCCCAACGCCCGACAAAACGTCTGAGTCGCCGCTGCCCATGTTCAACGATCCGCAGCCTGCCAAAACTGCAAGCATTGCAACCACAGAAAATTTTTTGATCAAGCCATCGTCACTTCGACTCGTGCATCATTGAAACAAGCACCGCTTGCTAAATCGTTGAGTTCGTCGGGCGCAAACGCATTTGCCGTCAAACCTGTTGTGGTTGCACGCAACCACAAGCCTTTGGGTATGAAACAAACACCGGGTCGCAAAGTTTCATCGATCACCAGATCAATCTCAAGTGATGCCTTGTCGTTTCGCACGACGACTCGCTGAGCATCGGTTAATTTTCTGCGCTCCGCATCTTGCGGATTCATCGAAACAGCGACCCTCGGTGGGTCGGTATCGGCGAACATCGAGTTGATCGTGTGTGATGTCGCAGGCGAAATCAAAGTCAACGGAAACTTTTCGTCGGGCTCGCGAAACTTCGGCAACGGCAATTCGCTTTCGGCAACAAACAATCGTGCACGCTTGTCGGCAAAAGTTGGCCAAGTATCTTTAAATTGCACGGTCGAGCCAATTGCGCGCAACTGCACCGATTCGCCTCGCTGCGCGACGATTCGATCGGCGATAAATTGCGGCTCGCTATTGAACTCGGCAGCATCAAAACCAAGTCGAATGGCCAAACCAGTGGCGAATTCACTGTTTGTTCGCGACTGCCCCACCCGTTCAATCACGGGCGCGATCACTTGGGCCGTATATGAACCATACGAACCAACGAGGTCATGCACTTCAAAATGTGTCGTCGCCGGCAAAACAACATCGGCAAACTTCGCCGTATCGGTCATCACTTGGTCATGCACAACCGTAAAAATTTCTTCGTTCGCCAAACCAGCGAGCATGCCCACCTGATCGACTGCCGTTACTGCGGGGTTCGCACCTTGCACCAAAAATAATTTTGCGGGCACCGGCCACGCATCAACATCGCCGCGCAAAACGCGACCAACATGGTTCATGTTCAAGGTTCGTCGCGGTAGTCGAGCGACGCCGTCTGGCCACTGAGCATGCACATCAATCGAAAATCCGTCGCTTGCCGACGCCAAAATGCCAGAGCCATTCGTGCCGAAGTGCCCCGCAACCAACCACAAACCAAGAACGGCCAACACGCTGCTGCCGCCGTTGCGATTGCGTTCAGGTCCATAACCCATGCGCAAAACAGCGGGCGTCGAGTTGGCGACTAAATCAAAGAGTTCACGAATTTGCTCAATCGGCAGATCGCAGATCTTGCTCGCATCTTCGAGCGTATATTTGCTCGCCGCAGCCAAGAATTCTTTGCTGCCAGTTGTTTGCGAATCAAGAAACTGAGTCGCAACTTTGCCTGTGCGAGCAAGTTCATTGCTCAACGCATACGCCAAAACCACATCAGTTCCGGGTCGAATCGCCAGATGCATATCGGCGCGCGATGCAGTGCCCGTTTTACGAGGGTCGACCACAACAAGTTTGCCACCAGCCTTTTGTACTTTTGCCAACAGTGGCAACAGGTGCGTGCCGCTTGCCGCGGGGTTGGCACCCCAGACAACGACAAGTTTTGCATCTACGACATCAAGCGTGTCGATGCTCAACATCTCGCCGAACATTTGGTCCCATGCGGCGCCATATGTCGCTGCGCAAATCGTATGCAAAATCTCTGGCGCACCCAGTCGAGCAAAAAGGTGCGGCATCAGATAATTGGCTTCTAATTTTGGCGACGATGAGTTGTACAGATATGGCAAGACCGAATCAACTCCGTGACTCACAATCGCTGCCTTAATTTTTTCGGCGGTCAAGTCAAGAGCTTCATCCCAAGATGCCTCGCGAAACTCGCCACGGCCCTTTGCACCAACTCGAATCAAAGGTGTCATTATTCGCTCAGGCGAATAAACCCTGTCGGCATGATGTTTGACTTTTTTGCAGATCCAGCCGTCCGTCAGCGGGTTCGACAACTCGTCAACCGGCGCCGCATCAACTTTTGTAATTCGACCAAGAGTCAGCGTCACTTCAAGTGAACAGGCATCTGGGCAATCGAGTGGACAAGCGGTTCGCGCCAAAGTCTGATCGGCGCTGTTTTTCGCGCTGGTTTCCATTCGACCATTATCGCACGCCGACATCAGGCGCAAAGATGGCTATTTAGTTTTAGATTCTTGCGTCGAAAGCTCGTCAAAGGTGTCGATATTGCGAAGTTGCTTGAATTTGAACCAAAAAAACCCGACGATGCCAATGGTCGCTACTCCACCACCGACGACGGTTGATTTCACTCCGACCAATTGCGACACGGCCCCCGATTCAAATGCACCGAGTTCGTTTGTCGCCCCAATAAAAACATTTTCTACCGCCGAGACACGACCGCGTTTGTCGTCTGGCGTCACAAGTGGCACGATTGCGCCACGAACGAACACGCTGATCATGTCACCTGCGCTCAAAATCATGACCGCAAAAAATGCGACCCAATAATTATGTGTCAAACCCAACACGACGGTACCCAAACCGAATACGGCAACGGCAATAAGCATCGCTCGCCCGACATTGCGACGAATCGGTTTGAACGCCAATAATGCGGCGGTGCTCGCGGCGCCGATACCGACAGACGCCCTCAACCAGCCGTAGGCAACGTCACCCACCAAAAGTTGATCTTTGGCGATCACCGGCAAGAGCGCGATCGCCCCACCGAACAAAACAGCAAAAAGGTCGAGTGAGATCGCTGCCAGCAATATCGGTGTGCGAAAGATAAATCGCAAGCCTTCCATCGCCGAATGCAGCGTGGGTTTTTCGGTTTTGACAGTTGGTGCCGAAATGATTTGCAGTTTGATTCGCGAAATAAGAGTCATGCCGACTGCGATAAGTCCTGCAGAAGTTGCATATGCAATCCACGGTGCCGCTGCATACAAGAAACCCGACATCGCCGGTCCGACGATCATCGCACCCGTCCATACTGCCGAATACATCGCGACCATTTGAGGTAAACCGTGTTCGGGGGCGATCATCGGCCCGATTGAACGCATCGCCGGCGAAACAAACGCACGCGACGCACCATAGGCAATGGCAATCAAAAAAATTGGTGCGACACTCGTCGGGTTTGATCGCGCATAGAACACCAATGCGACGGCACACAAAAACTCGCCGAACATCGCGGTCACTGCCACGCGTCGCCGGTTGTAGCGATCGGCAACGGTTCCGGTCACAAAAACGAGCAGTGCAACTGGCAAAAACTCGGCCAAACCCAACCAACCGATGTCGATTTCGCGACCCGTGATGTCATATATATGTTTGCCAAGCGTCGCGGCCTGTAACATCAGGCCGATATAGACCGCCGAGTTGGCAACAATAAATGACTTGACCGCAGGCGCCTGAAAAACTTGTCGCGCTGAGAGTTTTACCGGTTCAACCGACCCCGAATTGCCTTGAGTATTTGAGTTGTCAGACGAATTCACAGCCCCCATAACTTAGTCCGCTTTGTCGGCGACAACTCAGATAGACAAGACTCAAGAGGTGGCACTTTCAGATCTCGCACAACAAACTCGCTTTATCGACGGTGTAGGTCAGGGCGAACTCGTTGCCTCGGGCGAAGTTTCGGCCAGCGAGTTGCTTGACGCCGCAATCGAACGCAACGCAGCGTTTAATCCGACAGTAAACGCAATCAACATCACCTGGCTCGACCATGCACGCGAACTTGCCAAAAAATTCAAGCCGAGCGCCGAAAATAAATTTGGCGGTGTGCCGTTCGTGTTGAAAGATCTTGGCGCACCATACGCGGGCCAACACATGTCGAACGGCAACATCGCGCTCAAAAACAACAACTACATCGCGCCATCAAATTCTTTGCTGGTGCAAAGATTCATCGATTCTGGTCTAACTATTTTTGGTCGCACCAACTCACCAGAGTTCGGCAGTGTGCCGGTCACTGAACCACTGGCGTGGGGGCCGACGCGAAATCCGTTCGATCTAAGTCGCACTTCTGGTGGTTCAAGCGGTGGTAGCGCGGCGGCAGTCGCCGCTGGCATCGTGCCGATGGCTCACGCCAGTGACGGTGGCGGCAGCATTCGCATTCCGGCTGCGTGTTGTGGTCTTGTCGGTCTAAAAACTTCGCAAGGACGAATCTCGCTCGCGCCTTTTGGTGACGAGGCAAATTTCAGCGTTCATTTTGCGGTCACGAGAACCGTGCGCGACACAGCGGCGTTGCTCGATGCGGTGCATGGCCCAGGCGTTGGCGACAGAGTCATCGCACCCGCGCCGGTTCGTCCGTATATAAACGAAGTTGGCGCAGACCCCGGCAAACTTCGCATTGGGTTCATTGATCACCATCCGACCGGCGCAAAAATTGATGACGAGTGCGTGCAAGCAGTGCGAGACACTTGCAAACTTCTCGAGTCGCTCGGGCATCATGTCGAAAATACTTGGCCCCAGGCGCTCGATCAGTCAGATTTCGCCGGCAAATTCACGGCAATGTGGTCGACCAATATGTCGGTCGGCATCAACACACTTTCACAGATGCTGGGTCGCGAAACGACCAAAGACGACGTCGAACTTATGAATTGGACAATGGCGCAATATGCAAAAAGCAAAACCGCCACCGATTACGCGCAATCGGTTTATTCTTCGATGATTTTTCGCCGTTTGGTGCAACAGTGGTGGGCGGACGGTTGGGATTTGTTGGTCACGCCGACTGCGGCGCAATTACCCCTGCCGCTCGGCACGATTCGAAATATGCCAGACGACCCGATGGCTGCGCTACGTATCGCTGGCGACTGGATACCGCTAACGCCACCATTTAATACTTCGGGCCAGCCTGCGATCAACGTGCCATTGCAATGGACGCGCGACGGTATCCCAGTTGGCATTCAGATCGTCGGCGCTTACGGACGTGAAGACCTGCTGATTCGAGTCGCATCACAACTTGAGATTGCCCAACCCTGGGCGCACCACACGCCAAATCTTTAGTCGCCACGCATCGGGCGTGTGCGGCGCAATCAAGCACACGCCAACTCTGTAACACCCTTCGGCGAAGATTGCTCTTCCCCAAAAAGAAACAGAGCAAACAATAAATGAATACATCGACTAAAAATTCAGTCAAATACGAGCGAATCGCAAAACCAAAGCACGGCAGCGAAGACTGGCTTCGTTTGCGGTGGCGCGACAAAGATGGTCGTTGCACATTCGGCGCTTCCGATGCGCCAGCACTTATGGGCGCGTCACCATATTCGACTCGGTCAGACCTTTTCTTCGACAAGAGCGTCGACCCCACGGTCGAAGACGACAAACCAGTTTTTCGCCGCGGCAACGTGCTCGAGCCGGCATTGCTTGAAGAAGCCTCACACTTGCTCGGCATCAATGTGTTCACCCCGTCGGTCATGTATCGCGCCGGCCGCTTCACAATTTCTAAAGATGGTGTCGACAACGAAGAATGCCCCACAATTGGTGTCGAAGCCAAAACAACTTCGCGCTACAGCGTGCATACGGCAGATGACCTGCCGTTCGAGTGGCGCTGGCAGGGTTGGGCTCAACAGTCTGTGCTCAATGTGCCTTTGTTTTTCATCGTGCTCGACCGCGACCTGCGCATCAGCTTCGTCGAATTACCTCGCAATCAAGAAGCCATTGACCAACTCTGGGCCGAGGCCGAGCGATTTGGTTCGCTCGTCGACTCGGGTGCCCGTGCCGACTCTGAAATCAATCAGTTCAGTGCCGAACAAATCTCGTCGCTCTATCGCGCGACGCCAACTGCGATTGAACTGCCCGAATCTGCGCGAGCAGTTTTGGCAAATTTGCGCGAAGCACGCGAAACCCGACGTCAAGCCGAAAAACAAGAAACAATCGCCAAAGACGAACTCGCCCGCTTGCTGCTCGAAAACGAAATCGGTTTGCTAGACGGCGAACAGGTCGTCACGTGGCGCGAACATGCCGGCAAACAAGCGCTCGACTCAAAGCGTTTACGCACCGAGTTGCCCGAGGTCTACGAAAACTTTCTCAAGGTTGGCGAACCATTTCGCGTAATGCGAGTTAAGTAACCTATTTCGCGCTTGCCAGTCGCGACATCCAGTGCTTCCAAATAATCACCATTGCGGCGGTGTCTAGTTCGCAATATTGCAGCAACATTTTTTTGACGGCATCTCGATGTTTGGCATCGTTGCGGCTCAAGCCATACATCATCTCTTGGTATGTTCGCATCGCACCTATGCCATCGCGCACTGCTTCAACCACCGTCTCTTTGGTGTCTGTGTCGGCGATGTTGTTTCGTTCGGCTTCTAAAATCAAACCAGTCAACGCGCTGTATGGGTCGAGCGCGCCGTCAAGACTCTCGCGAAAATATTTGGCGAACCAAGGGTCGCGCCACAGTTTTTCGTTGCTTCCCCAAATCGCCGGCAACACATATTTGATGCTCTGACTGCTACCCATCTTTGGGTGGTAATAATGCGCTTTGCAAAGTTCGAGCAGGTCCTGCACTCTTCCGCCGTCTTTGCGGTCAGGCACGATCGCGTCGATCCAGTCGGCGATTTTTTTGTCGGGGTGGCTATAACTCGTCATCTGACGACGAATGTCACGCAATGTCGTCTGTTCAAAATCGCTCCAGACAAAGATCGTGCCGATCTCACCGACGGCATCGCGTAAAGCAGTTGCAAAAGTAAAACTCGGAAACGCATCGTCGACGTTAATCCACTCAGTGTGCTGCAGTTCTTTATCACCAGGCTTCAAAATCGTATGACAACTAAATTGAAACGCAATCTGCTCGTATGGTTGCATGCCTTTGTGATACGGCACCGCCAGTCGCGAAGTTTCGAAGTCGACAAAATGCAACGGATACTCGCACGCGTCAAGCTCGTCTTTCAGCATCGGGTCAACCCACTCGGTGCCAGATTTGGTGCATTCAAGTTGTCGAATCTGTCGCTTGCCTGTCGACTTGCTTTTGTCAATAATTTTTGGTGGTATCTCGACGAGTTTTGAGATGCCATTGTTTCTCAACCATGTCAGGCCTTCTTTGCTGTTGCCCGCGGCATCAGCCAACAAACCAATGCCGTACAAATCGACAATGTGTGGGTCTCCAGCGGCAAGCGAACCCCAACAATCGGCAAAGCCGTTGCGCAAACTATTGATGTTTCGATATTCGCAATCACGACATTTGCTGCCGAGTGGTGGCTCGATTGCGATGCTCGGGTCGGCGCTAATTTTCAGCAACAACGAACTCTTAGAGCGCACCTCTGCGATCAACTCGTCGACTTCGAGACGCACATTCAGAAAGCCCAAAAAATGTTGATTACGCAACGAGGCGACGTCACCGTGGTAAATCGCCCGAGGTCCGGTCGAGCCAGGGTCTTTGTCGGTCACCAGTTCAACTTTGTTGAAAATCGCTTCTTCAAGACACGTTTTTGAGGTGTCGACCAAACAAAGTTCTGGCACTACCGTCATTTTTGGATAAACGAGTTCAAGAGCGTTTGTCTGAAATGAAATGTCGAGCAAATATTCGCGCCAGTTGCTCAAAATGCCTTCACGTTTGCCGCGATATGGCGTCTCGCTCTCACGCGAGTCGTAACTTTTGGCCTTAACTTCTATCAGCCGCAACACATCGTCTTTGCGTTGCAGAATGTCGACTCGCACCAACATGCCATCGACCACAAATGTCGGTTCGAACCACACACCATCGCCAGGCACTGCCATAAGTCGCGCAGTCGCCTGCTCTGGTGTTTCGCCTGCTTGCGGCACGACCCAAACACCATTGTCAAACAGCGCTCGCGCCAGTGCTTCGACCATAAACCCGCCGTCAGCAAAAAACTCAAGAAACGAATTTGCATTGTTTAGTGATGGATAACCAGATTTGAAATATTTGAGTTTGACTGGGCAGTCACAACCAAGTAAAAAATTTGATTTCGAGAGCAGCGTCTCGCGATCGGTCATCAAAATAACTTACAACCCAACTGTCGCAAGGTTTGCGACTGTTGCTCGTGCATTTACTGCGTTGCTGAAGCCACCCGCTCATCGCCTTGCGGGTCGCGCCACGATCGACCTGCTGGCGCCACAATTACTCTTTGTAGCGCCGACTCGGTGAACGTGAACGGCGACGCGACTCCACGAATCACCGAAGACCCGCGCAGATAGCCGACAGTTAAACCAAACACCCCGAAGAACACAGGAACTGTTGCTGGTATCGCGCCGGAACCAACTGGCAAATCGTCGTAATACAAATTAACTTCGCCCTTGAATTGCCCCGTCGAATTAAATTCAACGCGCAGTGTGTGCACACCAACTGGCAGGTCAACTTCTGCCGAAACAGAAAAATAATAGAGATCCAAAAAGTTGTGCACGTAATGCAGTCGTTTGTCTTTTACATAAACGGCATATCCGCCCGCACCGCTGCCTTGGGCGATGATCGCACCTTCAACACCAGTTGCAGGCACCGTCACTTCGGCCAAAATTTCAAACGATCGATTGCGCAAATTCGGCGCAACCAATGGTGGTATCGCACCAATGCCTGGTCGATATTCATATCGCTCTTGTCGATATCGCTTATCGCCGAATCTTCCGGGCTGGTTGTTGAGCGGCAAAATTTGCTGCTTGTCGGCAAGTTGCCACCACAACGCAATCATCTCTTGCAATTTTTCAGTGTGCTCACGCGCTAGATCATTGGTCTCGGCGATGTCTTTTTCGACGTGATACAACTCCCACTGTTCAACATCGAAACTTATATTCGGATCTGACCCGTCGTAACTTGGCACTCCAGGCAAACCGGGCAACTGGTGAAACACGACGGCTTTCCATCCGTCGTGATACAACGCACGTGAACCGAGCATTTCGTAACACTGCGTCACATGTTTACTTCGCGCTTGCGCGTCGCCGAGTGTGTGCGCAAAACTCACGCCTTCGATCGGCTGCTGCTCAACACCTGCAATATGTGTCGGCGCGTCAATGCCAATTAGCTCAAGCAGCGTTGGCATCACATCAACCGAATGCAAATACTGCGTTCGCACTTCGCCCTTCGCGGCAAGTTTTTTTGGCCAATGCACTATCAACGGGTCGGTCACGCCGCCTTCGTGCGTTTCTCGCTTCCAGCGTTTGAACGGTGTGTTACCTGCCCACGCCCAACCCCACGGATAATGATTGTGCGCATCGGGTGTGCCTAGTAGATCAATTCGCTTGATATTTTCTTCAAGGTTCTCGGGCATGAAATTGAAATAAAACATCTCATTAAACGAACCTTTCGGTCCACCTTCGGCGCTCGCACCGTTGTCGCTCATCACGAGCACAATCGTGTTGTCGAGTTCGCCCATCGACTCGATGTGCTTGATCACTCTGCCGACTTGCGCATCGGTATGAGTCAGAAAGCCCGCGTAAACTTCCATCATTCGCGCGTAAAGTTTCTTTTCGTCGGCACTCAAACCCGCCCACTCTGGCACCCAATGCGGACGCTCGCTTAGAACAGTGTCGCTCGGCAATAAACCAGATTTTTTCTGTCGGGCGAAAACTTCTTCG
>Ga0214917_10008160_pt1 | contig 10375 bp, 11 predicted proteins | sample LL_1208_BB_MetaG_FD_177983 | JGI IMG/M metagenome (GOLD analysis project Ga0214917, IMG submission 177983) | Freshwater microbial communities from Lake Lanier, Atlanta, Georgia, United States - LL_1208_BB | ecosystem: Environmental > Aquatic > Freshwater > Lake | place: USA: Georgia | collected...
ACGGAGGTGGTATGTATGTGGTGGACGCCGATGAACGTTGCGCTGTACGATATGCCATATGAGATTGTGTCGCACAGGGCAGTGGGATTGTGATTATCTCGCACAGGGCACGCAGAGGACACGGAGGTGGTATGTATGTGGTGGACGCCGATGAACGTTGCGCTGTACGATATGCCATATGAGATTGTGTCGCACAGGGCAGTGGGATTGTGATTATCTCGCACAGGGCACGCAGAGGACACGGAGGCATGCAATGACGGGCGCCATGCAATGACGGGCGCCATGCAATGACGGGCGCCATGCAATGACGGGCGCCATGCAATGACGCCCGTATGGTATTATTTGCACAACAAGACAAAAAGGAGCACAGCGATGTTGCGGCGATTATTAAGCAGCCTCGGTATAGTCGAAATCATCCTTACGGTAGTCATATTGTTGGTGGTGGTATTTGCGATTCGGCAGGTGCTCCAATAGTCCGAGGCATGCGTAGGGCACTCAACATGCGATAGTGGGCAATAATCATGCTGGTATTGCCGTGCCAAGGGGTTGGGTGAGCGCGCAATTGGGCAATCAGATAATCCCCGTCAATTAAATGACCAACGGCCATTGCCGGAGTACCGCCATGTTGCAACGTCTGCAACATGGCGGGAATGCATTGATCGAGGGGGCGTTGGTGGTAATTGGCCGGCAAGCGCATAATCACCAACGCCCCGTCGTGCCACTGGAGCACCATCCCGAGGGCGGCAAGTGCCACGATATGCGGACTGAATGCCTGCTGGGCACGGGGCGATAGTGGGTAAGGCGGCACCACCAATGGTCCACTGGGCAGGCTGGTGATGCCACAGTGCGCCATGATGTTGGCAGGACAAAAGATTGTCAGCCCGTCGCTGGCACTCGCCACCAGCCAGTTATGGTGATAGCCCAACAATCGTTGTGCGGGCATGGCGACTAGTGGCGTGGTAATGGGGAGGGGCAGAAACAATGGCTGCCGGAAGGTGCTGTACAACAAGCGTGCGATGGCACTCGGCGCACGGATGCCCACCTCTTCTTTGCCGGCCCGCATGTTGACATCGATACCATCACTAGGGAGCTGGAAGTGGAGCACGACGGCCGGGTAGTGCTGGCGTTGCGGCGGGAGTAATTCGTCGAGCAGACGGGCAAAGAACCCACGGGTGGCGATGGGGCGCTGGTTGATGGCCACGATTTGGCGCCGCCGTTGCGGGGCGGCGCTGGCGGCACTGGCAATCACGCCACGCAGGGTTGCGTCCATACCGGTGAGCTGGCTCTGCACCGGCGTAACCTCGTTGTCATGCCATAACTCTGCGATGGCTTGGATGATGTCACCGCTGCCACTGGTCAGTAGCGGCTCATGATTACCACTTTCGTAACGAAAGGCAATACCCGGATAGCACAAGGCATAACGACCGACGATATCGCCGATGTGTTGGGCTTCGCTATAGGGTTGCCGCCAAAAATTGCGCCGGTGGGGTGTGGTATAAAACAAGCGCTCGACAGTGATTTGTGTCCCTACTGCCCCTGCGCACGGGCGGATGTCGTGGATTTCGCCACCGGCAATGCGTAACTCGTAGGCGTGGGGGGCATCGGCAGTGCGGCTGACACAGGTCACCCGCGCCACCGCCGCAATACTAGCCAAGGCTTCGCCGCGGAATCCTAAGGTCTGCAGGCCGACCAAATCAGCATAACAGGTGATTTTGCTGGTGGTGTGTCGGGTAAAGGCCAGCGGTAATTCGCTGGCAGTCATGCCACAGCCGTCGTCGCGCACTTGCATGCGACCATGCTCACCAACGTGAATCTGGATGTGGCGGGCGCCGGCATCAATGGCGTTGTCGATCAGTTCGCGGATGACGGCAGCCGGACGATCGAGGGTGGCACCGGCGGCTAATTGGGTGGCGGTCAAATTGTCTAATTGATGCATATGCACTACTTTGTTTTTAGCACAAATGTTCTATTTGCAAAGTATAGTCGATTTAGAGGTGTTTTTCAACTCAGGTTAGTGCTGATTAGCCAAATGCAATAATATCGCCACCGATGTCGTTGTCACGGGCGTAGTTACTGATTTTTTCGGGACGATAGATGCCCCGAGCGGTAATGATAGCGTGGATAGTGCTGGCGGCAACCGTAGCCTGGCTGGCCGTGGGACCGTGTGGGGCCACGACATAGCGGGGCAGATTGGCGGCCGCGAGGATATCGATATATGGCGACAATGCCACATCCGCATTGCCTGATGCATCTACCGCACCGCAGATTACGGCCACGGTGGTGGTGGGGTCGAGTGGCCAGGCATCATTGGTGATAATGACAGAGACTTGTGGCATCCCTTGTTCGCGGAGCAATATGCGTTGCAGGTAGTGGGCAAACAAACCGTCGCTGTCATAGATGGTCAATACGTCGCCATCGCTACATAATGCGGTGGCGAGCCGGGCGGTTTTTTCGTGAGCGCGGTCGAGGCGTTGCAGGCTTTGTGGGAATGCCGTAGCCAGATTGGCGCTCTGGAGCAGACTGGTCACGAGCGCTGGTTGGTTGGTCAGCGGCAAGCAGTGCGGGTCGACGCCATGGTCGCGACACAACCAGATGCCGCCAGCAATCACGGCTGTGGCCGCATAACATGCGCGATTGTCGAGGGCTTGGCAGAGCTCTGCCGGGGTCTGGTATTGCACGGGCTGGCCCATCCAATCGATGGCATGGAGCGTGCGTTGTTGCGGGTCATAGCGGACCGCCTGGCTGGCGAGGTGTGGCAATGTTGTCAAGAAGGGTTCCTCCGTATGCGTGGCAATAGGCTCTGAATGCCCCCCAGGCCTGCCAAGTACCACCGATGTCGGGGTGGCTGATGGCTGGTAGAGCCCGTAATTCAGCGGCCCGTTGGCCTAATTGGCTGGGGGTCAGCGCTTCGAAGTGCTGAATCTGTTCGGCGGGGTCGTGTGATTGGGGCTCGGCGGCGCTAACATCACACAGGTAAGCATAGGTGACAAACGGTTTGATCCCGTGGTAGGTGATGGTGAACAAGAGTTGATGCGTGCTGGGCTGTAGCCCGGTTTCTTCGCCGATTTCGCGGTAGAGTGCGGCCACGGGTTCTTCGCCAGGTTGAATCCCACCCGTCAACAGGCGGGCAATGTGCTGGGGGTAGTATGCTTTGGCGGCACACCACAGCCGGCCGTCAGGACGACGGAGCATCATACAGACTTCGCCGCTGCGACCATCACGGGTAATCCGCGTCACTATCGCATCGTCGATGGGGGCGGTAAATTGGGGCGTCATGTGCGTCTCCTTGGGCGACTCGGTCGTGGTGGTGATGTGCGTCCATATGCTACCCGCCCGGCACAAATCGCCATCAGCAAGGTCAGCGGGGCAAAGAAAAACTGCTCGAAGGGCACAGGTGACGCCATATTGCCGAGGGTGTTGAGGCACAAATAGCCGCAAATCAGCCACATGCCCCAGCGCATCAGGCGAGGAAAGAGGGGTTTAATGTAGCCCAAGTTATTGGCGACAACAAAAATACCCAGGGCGATCACCCCAATCGTAATCAGCTCGAGCCCGATGGCGTTGTCGGGGGTAGCGCCCCCACCCCAGATGAGCGAAGCGGGGAGCGTGCCACGGATGATGAGAAGATGGAAGATAATCATGCCACTGAATGCCACCAGCAAAAAATGCCCGGCGCGCCGTGGGGTAAAATAATGCATGACGACATCCTTGGAATCGGATTCAATAATCGTGATTTGGAGCGAGATAATGAGTGATGCACCCAAAGGTCCGGCCTCGTACTTCCCGTCGATTGAAGCCAAATACGGTCACCCCATCGCCTATTGGATGGACGTATTAAAAACCCTCGGTCCCATCAAACACATGGATATGGTGGCCCACCTCAAGCAAACCTATGCCATGGGGCATGGCCACGCCAACGCCTTGGTGGCGTACTTTCGCCAACAACAGGGGCTATAGCGTTTAGCCGGCCCGCGTGCCGTTCGGTACTGGGTGCTCGGGGGTGGCGAGGACGGGGGTGATGCCATCGGCAAAGCCGATATCGAACAACATCCCCTCCGACATTTCGCCGGCCATCTTTTTGGGGGCGAGATTGACAATAAACAACGCCTGACGGCCTACCAGTACTTGGGGGTCGGGGCGTTCTTGTTTGATGCCGGCCAAAATATTGCGGGTATGATCGCCGAAATTAACCACGAGGCGCATCAGTTTGTCGGATTTGGCGACCTCTTCGACGCGCTCGATGGTGCCGACGCGGATGTCGAGTTGGTCGATGACATCAAACGTGGTTAGGGCTTTGATTGGTGCGGGTGACATACTGGTATGGTTCCTTTGTCATGGCTGATGATGATTCGTTACGGTAGGGCATTGGGACTGGTGAGGGCGGCTTGTAGTTGTGTTTGCAATATATTCACCGCCGCCCGCATATATTTTTTCCAAAACAATACCATCAACAACCACACCACCGGCACGGCCAGCACCGAACGGGTATGGTAGGCGTATTGCCAGCTGATGAGGGTGCCGTCGGGAGTGCTGGTGCATTGCCAAGTGGCGACCCCTTTGGTGACGAGCAGGCGCAACACGCTGGTGTAGTTGGTGACGGTATAGCCAAAGGTGTGCGGGAATTGGTAGAGGTCGAGGGTTTCAAAAGCGCTACTCTGGTCGGACAACACAATGGTGCGGGTCTGACCCACCGCATCCCAATCACCCGTTTGCTGGCGTACGGCGGTTACGGCGGGCAACGGGCCGGCCCCGCGGAAGACGGCAGGTACGTCCATGCCGGTCAGATGCTGGAAGGTAGTGGCGAGGTCGGTGGGCACGCTGGCGGTGACCGTGGTGGCAAAAATCGTCATGACGGCTCCTCTGCTAGCGGATGAGACCCACGCGGCGCAACAACGGCAGCATGGGGGTGGCGTCCCATTGCGCCAAGGGTTGATGGGGGTGATGCGAGTCGGATCCGCCGCTGATGAGCAGATTGTGTAATTCAGCTTGCTGTTGCAAAAACTGTGTCTGGGCGGGGGTATGGGCCGGATAAAACACTTCGAGGCCGTCGAGGCCAATCGCCACCATGCTGGCGATATCGCCAGCATCGGCGGGGATGGCATAGACCCCTTTGCTCCGCCCCGGGTGGGCCAGCACCGCCACCCCGCCGGCCTGATGGGCCACGGCGATGACTTCGGCGACAGTGGGGGGATTATAGGAGCCGCTCCGCGCCAACAAAAAGCGCATGCCGGCGGCTTCATCGTCGCCATCGACGCGATCGGGGAGCGTGTTGTGCTGAGCCAGGGCAGTGGCCACATCGGCTACATTGGGACGGCGCCCGAGGCTGGTGGCCAAATCAGGCAACTGCCAGCCTTCACGGGGGAGCTGGCTGATGAGCTGATTGGCGTCGCTGGCGTTGCGGGCATCGACAGACGCACAGAGCGTCAGCACGGCGGGATGGTCGGGGTCGATGCCGTACATCAGGGTGTGCCAGAGCTTGCCCCCGTGGGCGCTATCGATTTCGCAGCCTGCCACGAACCCCAGCCCCGCTTGGTCGGCGGCGGCGCGCATGGCACTGACGCCGGCGGTGGTGTTGTGGTCGGTGATGGCAAACACCGCCACCCCCGCAATCCGCACGGCGGGGATGAGCGTCCCCGGGCGCCAGCTGGAATGGTGGGGCAGGGCGTCAGAATGGATTTGTAAATCGATACGCATGGACATCCTTGTGGTTGGGTATTTGTTGGGTAAAAAACGTGGGGCGCGGCGTGTTATGCCAGTGCGAAATGGCGCAACAATTCGTAGTAATCGCTGACAATTACATCGGCCTGGGCGTGAGCTAGTTCGTCTTTGGTGTGGGTAGTGGCGATAGCCACGGTATACATGCCGGCGGCCCGCACGGATTGGAGCCCGGCGAAGCTGTCTTCGACGCCGATACAGTGGGCGGGGGCGACACCGAGGCGGCGGGCCGCTTCGATGAAAATATCGGGGGCCGGTTTGCCGTGCGTGACTTCGCTACCGAGGGTAATGGCGGCGAAGTAGTTGGGCAAATTGAGGCGCTCAAGGGTGGGGGCCACATTGCCGTGGGGGGCCGAGGTGGCAATGGCCGAGGGCATGTTGTTGCTGTCGAGGTGTACTAGGAAGTCGTGCAGGCCTGGGACGGCGTGGACCTGTTCCATCAAGGTGCGGTAGAGGGCTTCTTTTTCGTCGGCGTAGCGTTTGAGTTCGTCGGGGTGCAGGTCACGCCCAAACAAAATCGGGAAGATTTCGCTGTTGCGTTTGCCCGACAAACTGGCGGCGACGGTTTCGTCAGGGGTGGGGATGGCGTATTTCTGCATAAAAATAGCAAAGGCTTGGCCATGCAGATGCATGTTGGGGGTCAAGGTGCCGTCCATGTCAAAAACAACGGCGCGGAAATCGTTGAGGCGTGGCATGTAGAATCCTTTATTTGAATTGGAGCTGTTCTTTGACTAATTCGTCGAGCCGGAGCGAAAGGACGCGGGAGGCGCTGTCGTCACCCATTGATACGCCATAAATCGAATCTGCTATTTCGATCGTACCACGATTGTGGGTGACGACCACAAATTGCGATGTATTGCGCAAATCGGCCAAGGCGGCTCGGAAGCGGGCCACGTTGGCTTCGTCGAGGGCGGCATCGACCTCGTCGAGCACACAAAAGGGTGTCGGTTTGACTTTGAGGATGGCAAACAAGAGCGCCGAGGCGGTGAGTGAGCGTTCGCCCCCCGACAGCAAGGCGAGGTTTTGTTGGCGCTTGCCCGGGGGGCGGGCGTTGATTTCGATGCCGATGTCGGCCAATGCCCCCCCGTCGCCCTGCTTGACCAACTCGAGGGTGGCACTGCCACCGCCAAACATGATTTGGAAGGTGAGGGCAAATTCGCGGGCGACGGCACCAAAGGTTTTTTCGAAATTGGCACGCATGGTGGCGTCAAGCTCGGCGATCAGCTCGGTCAAACTGCTAGCGGCGGTGCGCAAATCGCTGACTTGAGCGGTGAGGAAGGTATAGCGCTCGTTGGCCTCGTCGAACTCTTCGAGGGCCAAGGGGTTGACTGGTCCGAGGCGTTGCAACTGAGCCCGCAGGGTATTGAGTTGCTGGTTGAGGCTCGCTTCGTCGCCCGTAATTGGCTCGTTGCTGGTGGTGAGTACGGTCAGGTCGTAGCCTTCGCTGTGAGCGCGCTCTATCAGCACGTCGACACGGTCGCTGGCTCGTTGTAGTTGCAAGGCGGTGCGACTGGCGTCGGCTTCGGCATCGCGCACTTGTTGGCTCAAGGCTTGTTCTTGGCGTTCGTGGCCGGGTAATTCGGCTTCGGCGGCGCGCAACTGGGCTTCACGGGGCGCGAGCTGGGTTTGGATGGCTGCGATTTGAATCTGCACCTCGTGGAGCTCGGCCTGTTGGGCGGTGGTCTCGGCGGCTAGTGTGGTGCGTTCGCGGTCGAGCTCGGCGGTGCGAGCGTGGCGTTGGTGCAGGGTAGCCGCGAGGCTAGCGAGGCGTTGTTCGCTGGCCTGGATGGTGGCCATGGTGGCGCGGAGCTGGCCTTCGGCGTCGGTGAGCTGTTGTTGGGCGGCGGTGCGGCGATCTTCGTCGGCGTAGCTCTGCTCGATGAGAGTTTGCTCGGCCTTGAAGGTCTGGTCGAGGGCGGCGCGTTGTTGTTGCTGTTGCACCGCCAAATCGAGTAATTCTTGGCTGAGCAAGGCGCGCTGGCTACTCGAATCGCGGTGGCGATCGCCGGCGTTGCTGGCCTGTTGGTTCACCAACGCCACGTCGGATTCGGCTTTGTTGGCGGCGCGTTGGGCGGCTTCGCGCTGTTGTTGCAGGGGTTGGAGCTGGTTTTGCAGCGTTTGGCGTTGTTGCTCGTGCTGGCGCAGGGTTTGTTCGTGTTGCTGGAGCTGGCTGTTGCTGCGGGCGGTGAGGGTGGCGAGGCGATCGACCTCGGCCTTGGCGGTGGCGATTTCGCCGGGTAATTCGCGGATGTCGCGCTCGCGGCGCAACGTACCGCCGTCGCGTACTTGGGCGCCCCCAGTGAGAGAGCCGCCGCTACTGACTTGCTCGCCCCCCACGGTGACGATTTGCCAGCCCCCGCCGATACGACTGATTTCGCGGCGAGCCACCACCAAATCGGCCACAATCAAGGTGCGGCTGAGCAGATAATCGACCACTTTGGCATAGCGGGCTTCGCTCTGCACCAAGGCTGCTGCCACGCCGATGACGCCCTCGCCACTGGTGGGGGTGCGCTGGTCGCCGCCACTACGGATGGTGTCGAGGGGCAAAAAGGTGGCTCGACCCTGCCCACCTTTTTTGAGGGCGGCAATGGCCGCCTCGGCATCATCCCAATTGGCGGTGACGATGTGTTGCAAGCGGGCGCCGAGGGCGGTTTCGATGGCCAGTTCGATATGACTAGGGGCGCTGATGATACTCGATACCAGCGCAAACGATTTGTTGCTCCGCTCGGCCCATTCCAACGCCGCCTTGACCCCTTGCACCACGCCGCCATGACTGCGCTGGATTTGCATCAGCGCTTGGTAGCGCGAATCGAGCTGGTTGAGGGCGCGGCGAGCGGCGGTGAGGGCTTCTTCGTGGGCGGCCCGCTCGTTGCGCACCGTTTCGATTTGTTGGCGGGTGGCGCTGATGGCTGCTTGGGCGCTGGTGAGCAGGGTTTGGTGCTGGCTGACGGCGTCGGTGGCCTGTTGGAGGGCGGCGCGCTGGGCGGCTAGCTGGGCCTCGGCAGTGCTGACCAAGTGCTGTTCGTTTTGTTGGGATTGACTCAGGTTGGCGAGCAACTCGTCGAGGCGTTCGACCTGGCGTTGGCGTTCGCGGATGGCGGCTTGGGTGGCGGCTTCGGCGCGCTGGGCGGTGTCGACCGCTTGGCGCAGGGTGCGACGTTGCTCGTTGTAGCTACTACGGGCGCCATCAATGGCGCGCAGGTTGGCATGAATGTCGTCGCGGGTCTGTTGTTGGCCGGTGAGGGTGGTGTGTAATTCGGCGATATGGTGTTGCAGGGTTTGGTGCTGGGTAGCGGCCTCGGCCTGGCTGTGGGTGAATTCGGCGGTACGGGCTGCCAGGGCTTTGGCGCGCTCATCGGCCACCGCAATCGCCCGTTGCAGGCTTTCGGCACGGCTATGCAACCGGCTGCCTTCGGCATAGACGGTGCTTATTTCTTCGCGCAGGGTGCGAATCTGTTGGCGGATGGTGCCGATGTGGCTGGTGCATTGCTGGAGTTGCTGGCTAATGCTGGCGACGTGCTGTTGGGCGTTGTGGTCGCTTTGGCGCGCCAAGTCGAGCTGGGCGGTGGCTTGGGCGTGTTGTAGGCGCAACACCCGGATCTGGGCGGCGTCGAGCTCGTGGCGGATGTCGCGGTATTGTTTGGCGGCATTGGCTTGGCGGCGCAGGCTACGTAGGCGGGGTTCGAGCTCGCTGATGACGTCGTCACAGCGACGCACGTTGGTGTCAGTTTCGCGCAGGCGGCGCATAGCGTCGTTGCGGCGTTGCTCGTGCACACTAATGTCGGCGGCGTCTTCAAACAGGCGCCGACGCTCTTCGGGGCGCAAATCGAGCACATTATCGACCAAGCCTTGGTTGATGATGGTATACGAGCCGCCGAGGGTGGCGGTCGCTTCTTGGATGTCGCGCAAGCGCACTTTGGATTTGTTGATGAAATATTCGTGCTCGCCCGAGCGGGTGCTGCGGCGCGTAATGGTGACGGTATCAAAGGCGAGGGGCAGGGTACGATCGCTGTTGTCGATGGTCAGCGACACTTCGGCGAAGCCGGCGGGGGCGCGGCGGGGACCACCACCAAAGATGAGGTCTTCGGCTTTGCGACTACGCAAGGTGGAATAGCTTTGTTCGCCCAGCACCCAGCGCATGGCATCGACCACGTTACTTTTGCCACTGCCGTTGGGACCGACGATGGCCGATACCCCCGGGCGGAATTCAAAAATGGTTTTGGTGGCAAAGGTTTTGAAGCCTTGGATTTCGAGTCGCTTTAGATGCACGCAACCGCCTCACACAGATTGATAGGGATATTATACCCCGGATGGGGGATTTTCATTTGTCTCGCACAGAGGGGCGCAGAGGGCGCGGAGGTGTGACGTATTTGGTAATGGCCGATGAATATCTTTCTGTACGATATGTTGTGTATCTCGCACAGAGGGACGCAGATGGCGCAGAGGGGTGATGTATTTGGTGGTGGTCGATAAATGTTGTTCTGTACGATATGTTGTTTATCTCGCACAGACACGCAGAGGGCGCGGAGACACATCATCCCAACGTCATTGTATGGCGCTGGAGGCGCCGTGCAATCTCCATACGGTTGGTACATTACACAGTCACGACGATACAATCGTGGCATGGCGTCATGTACGGAGATTCCACGCTACGGTTGCC
>Ga0214917_10008161_pt1 | contig 10374 bp, 6 predicted proteins | sample LL_1208_BB_MetaG_FD_177983 | JGI IMG/M metagenome (GOLD analysis project Ga0214917, IMG submission 177983) | Freshwater microbial communities from Lake Lanier, Atlanta, Georgia, United States - LL_1208_BB | ecosystem: Environmental > Aquatic > Freshwater > Lake | place: USA: Georgia | collected...
GGCCCCGCGCCGCGCGGATGCCGTGGATGAGCGCGGCCCCATAACCCCGCGTGGTGCACTCCGTGACGCGGCAGCCCCGCGAGCGGGCGTAGGCCGGGCTGCCGTCGACGCTGCCGTTGTCGGAGATGAGAATCTCCGCGGAGAGCCCCCGTTCGGCCAGCTGGCGGACCGCCTCCTCGGCCGTGTCGAGGCAGGCCGGCAGCGTGATCCGCTCGTCGAGGCAGGGCATCAGGATCGTGACGTCGAGCGGCCCTCGCACCGCATCCGTCAGGCTCGGATCGTCGTCCGTGACCGCGGGCTTGGCCACTGGCTCACCCCACATCCCGCCGCTGGAAGAGGAGCACGGCCAGCGACAGCAGCGCCGTGATCAGCGCCGCCGCGTAGGCCGCCACGCTCGCGAAATACTCCGGGCTGATGGCATGCCCCTGCGAGAGCGCGTCGGCCGCCCAGAACACCTGGAGATTCGGCACCGCCACGTAGAGCGGAGCGAGCAGCCACACGAGCGGGCCCGCATCCTCCGCCAGCGACCGGCCGAGGAAGAACTCGCTCACCAGGCCGAAGAGAAACACGCCGCAGCAGATCAAGAGCGTGATCACCTGGTTGACCCGCGTGGAGGCCGCGATCGCCGCCGCGGAGAGCACGAGGATCGCCAGGAACACCATGCCGATCGCGTACATCAGCTGCGGGCTGAAGTCGGTGAGCGGCCCCTGCAGCCACCAGTCGCGGGCCAGGATCGAGCAGATGCCGACGGCGATCGTGAGCATGCCTGCCAGGCAGGCCGTGAGCGTCGAGGGGAAGGGCCGCCGGTAGAGGTAGTTGAGCAGCCCCGCCGTGAGCAGGGCGAGCAGGCCGAAGACGAGGCTGAAGGTCAGCACCGGGCCATCGTAGATCTCCCCGCTGCCCATCCCCAGCTGCGGCTTGTGCCGCACCGCCAGCAGGCAGCCGAGCGTGAGGATGTAGTACCCCACCGCCAGGGCCCCCGCGACGCCGAGGAACTTGCCCACGATCACGGCGGCCCGGGTGACGGGCTTGCTCACCACCGTGAGCACCGTCTTGTTTTCGATCTCCTTGGAAAGCACACTCGACGCGGTGAACGCGGCCAGCAGCAACCCCACGATCAGCAGGGTGCTCAGGCACAGGTCCACGAGCAGCTTCTCGTCCTCCCCCATCGTGAACGCCGCGAGGTTCACGTTGCACACCAGCGCGAGCAATCCCACCAGCACGAGCACGATGAAGATCGGCTGGCGGATCGCCTCCAAAAAAGCGTTGCGGGCGATCGAGAACAGGGGGAACATGCCGATAGGATACAGCCGAACCGCCGCTCATCGAAATCTCACAAGCGACTGCATCATGGAGATGGCAGGATCGACCGCATGAACCGCGACGAATTGACCTACAGCCGTGCGACGACGGCCGCCCTCGCCGGGCTGGCCGTCCAGGCGGTGCTCTGCATCGCCACGGGCCTGATCGGCGCCTGGGCCCAGAGCCCGGCGATCCAGGCCGCCACCTGGCACATCGCCGGCGGCATCCCGATCTGGATCATCCTCGCGATCATCTACCAGCAGCACCGCGTGGAGCGGACGGAGTCGCTGACGGCCGAGAAGCTGTCCACCCAGGACGCCACGACCGCCGCGATCTTCGGAGAGACGAGCGACGAGCTGCAGCTGGCCCGCAACCGCCTCGACCGGCTCTACGCCTACGGCCTGCCGGCCGTGAGCTTCGCGGTGGCGATCTATCTGATCGGCGCGGGGGCCGCGATGCTCTACCGCACCGCCGGGCTGGGCACCGACAAGGTCGCCCTGTCGCTGGCCAAGGAATGCAACCCCGTGGGCCTCATGTTCGCGACGGCGGGCGTGGCCTTCGTGGCCTTCATCGCCGCCCGCTGGATCAGCGGCTACACGCGGGTCCGCGAATGGCAGCTGCTCCGCGGCGGCGCGAGCTACCTGATGAGCACGTTCCTCGTCGCCGCGCTGCTGTTCGCCGGCGCCGCGGCGGCCGCCATCGTGCGGGACACCTCGTTCTTCGAGCTGCTCGCCCGCCTCGTGCCCTGGATGATGATCCTGGTCGGCGGCGAGATCCTGCTCACGGCGCTCCTGGCGGCCTACCGGCCCCGGCGGCCGGGCGAGATCCCGCGGCCGGCGTTCGACAGCCGCTTCCTCGGCCTGCTCACGGCGCCCGAGTCGCTCGGCCAGGTCGTCGGCGAGCTGATCAACTACCAGTTCGGCGTGGAGGTCTCCCGCAGCTGGTTCTACCAGCTGCTCGGCCGGGCGGTGACGCCGCTGACGGTGTTCGCCGGGGCCGTGCTGCTCGCCCTGAGCACGCTGGTGATCGTCGGCCCCGACGAGCAGGGGGTCGTGCTGCGGTTCGGCGGGCTCTCCCGCGGACCGCTCGGCCCGGGCATGCATCTGAAGGCCCCCTGGCCGATGGAGACGTCCGAAATCTATCCCACCGGCAAGGTGCTGCAGCTCACGATCTCCAGCGACAAGCTGGGCCGCTTCGGCAAAAAGAGGGAGGGCCTGTTGTGGACCGGCGGCGACGACGACGCCGCCAAGATGGGGCTGGAGTTCTTCCTCTGCGCCTCGAAGACCGACGCCGGCAGCGGCGGGTCGCTGTCGCTGGTGGTGGCCGACGTGATCGTGCAGTACCGGATCGGCGATCTCGTCAAGTTCCTGGAGGGATCGGCCTCCGCCCGCGAATCGATCGAGCTGGTCACCCAGCAGGAAGCCAGCACCTACTTCGCCGGCAAGACGCTCGACGAACTGCTCTCCCGGGGGCGGACGGAGGGCGGGCCCGAGTTGCAACAGCGGATCCAGGACCGCGTCAACGCGCTGGGGCTCGGCTTCGAGATCGTGGACGTGGCCGTGACCACGCTCCAGCCGCCGCCCGGCAAGGTGGCCCGTGAGTTCCACCGCCAGATCGGAGCGCAGCAGCAGCGGGAGACGCTCGTCCAGATGGCCAACAAGGATGCCATCAAGACGCTCGCCAAGGTGGCGGGCTCGGTGGACCGCAGCCGGAGGATCAACGAGGCGATCGTGCGGCTCGACGACACCCGCACCGCCGCCGCCGAGGCCGCGGCGAAGATCGGCGCCCGCGACATCCTGCCGCTGACCGCCCAGCAGCTCGCCCGGCAGGAGATCGAGATCGAGGAACTGCTCGGCGAGGCCCGCGGCGAGGCGGCCGAGATCATCCACAAGGCCCGCTCCGACCGCTGGAAGAAGACGATCGGCGAACGGTCGGCCCTGGAGCGGTTCGCCGGGCAGCTGCTCGCCTACCAGGCGGCCCCGGCCTACTTCCGCACCAAGCAGTATCTGGAGGTGCTCGCCAACTCGCTCGTCGACCGCCGCAAGGTCGTGATCGCCGGCGACAAGGGCGACCTCCCCGTGCTCAACCTCGACTTCAGCGACCCCACCAACGCCATCGACACGCTCATCGGCGAATAGGAACTGCCCCGCGATGAAAAACTCCTTCACGATCCTCATGGGCGCCGTGATCGCCGCCGCCCTGCTCTCGTACATGTTCCTCTACCAGGTGCGGTACGACCAGGTCGCCGTCCGCACCACGTTCGACAAGGCGGACGCCGGCAGCGTGCAGACGGCCCCGGGCCTGAAGTTCCGCCTGCCCTGGCCGATCCACAAGGTGACGCACTACTCGAAGCGGCTGCAATTGCTCGAGGACACCGTCGAGGAGCTGCAGACGGCCGACGGCAAGAGCGTGATCGTGAAGACCTACCTCACCTGGCGGATCGAGAACCCGCTCGACTTCTACGTGACGCTCAAGGATCCGGCGGAGGCCCAGCGGCAGCTCTCCAGCCGGCTCCGCGAGATCCGCGGCCTCATCAGCCGCTACCGGCTCGACGAACTGGTGAATCTCGACAAGAACGCCATCAAGCTCGCCGAGATCGAGGATCAGGCGAAGCAGTCGCTGGAGAAGTCGCTCGGCCAGTCGGGCTACGGCCTCAAGGTGGAGAGCGTGGGCATCTACAAGATCGTGCTGCCGGAATCGACGACGCAGAAGGTGTTCGAGACGATGATCACCACCCGCGAGCGGCTCAGCGAGAACGCGCTGCAGGAGGGGCAGGCCCAGGCCTCCGCCATCCGCAGCGAGGCCGAGAGCGCCCGCGAGCGGATCCTGGCCTTCGCCGAACGGCGGGCCCAGACGATCCGCTCCAAGGGTGACCGCGAGGCCTCGAAGGAGTACGAGAGCTTCGCCGCCAACGAGGACTTCGCCGTGTTCCTCCGCAAGGTCGAGGCCCTCAAGAAGATGCTCGACCACAACACCACCTTCGTGCTCTCCGCCGACAGCCTCGGCATCCTCGACTGGTTCAACCGCGATCCCGGTCAGACCGGCGCCGCCCCGCCGCGCGGCGGCCGACCGGCCGTCCAGCCTTGAGCGACGAGCCTCCGAGAACACCGCCATGAACGCCCCCGCTTCCCACGATCCCGCCGCCCCGCCGCCGCACGACCCGGACCTCGCCCCCAAGCAGGTGATGCTCCCCGCCGGCCAGGGCGACGACGTCGGCGACGCCTTCGATCCGGCGCAGCAGTCCCTGGCCGAGGCGCTCAAGGTCAGCTTCGGGATCCTCACCGTCGCGATGTACGGCCTGCTCGTGGCCTATTGCCTCAGCGGCACCTTCAGCGTCGGCTCCAACGAAGTCGCCCTGCGGCTGCGGTTCGGCGACTACGTCGGGGCCCCGGGGCAGCGGGTGCTCGAGCGGGGCACGTATCTGGCGGCGCCCTTCCCGATCGAACAGGTGATCAAGGTGGACACGCGGCCGACCACGATCGACCTGAACAAGGAATTCTGGTTCGAGATCACCGGGGGCGGCGAGTCGAAGGACTCGTTCCGGTCCGGCCAGGCGCGGCCCTTGAACCCCATCAAGGACGGCTCGCTGCTGACCGGCGACTTCAACATCGCCCATGCCCGCTGGTCCCTCACCTACCGCGTGGCCGACCCCGAGGACTACATCACGAACGTCGGCAAGCCGGATCTTGCCGAGGAGATCGTGCGCTGCGCGATCCAGCAGGGGATCGTCCAGGCCACGGCACAGCTGCCGGCGGAGGACTTTCTCAAGGGGGTGGTCAACCGTGAACTGGCGATCGGCATCGCCCAGCGACGGCTCGACGAGATGAAGACCGGGCTCACGATCGACCAGCTGAACCTCGACCAGGTGACCGCGCCGATGGCCGTGGTGAAGAGCTTCGACGACGTGACGACCGCCGAGGCCGACCGCTCCCAGCGGATCGTGGCCTCGCAGCAGGACCGCACGCGGATCCTCGCCGAGGCGGCGGGCGAGGCGGCCGAGAAGCTGCTGGCGCTCGTCACGGCGTACGAGCAGGCGGTCGAGGCCGGCACCGCCGAGGAGGCCGCGGCCGCCGAGACGCGGATCGACAAGGCGTTCATGGATCTCGCCGTGGACAACGCGCAGGTCGGCGGCGAGGCGGCCAAGGTGATCAATGCCGCCAACACCTATCGCACGCAGGTCGTCGAACGGGTCAAGTCGGAGCGGGAGATGTTCGAGCGGCTCCTCCCGCAATATAGGCAGAACCCGCGGATCATCCTCTCCCGGCTGTGGGAGGACGCCCGCGAGAAGATCCTCACCGGCGACGTCGAGACGTTCTACACCGTCCCCGGCCAGCTCCAGCTGCAGCTCAACCGCGATCCCGAGATCCAGAAGATGAAGCAGCGGGCACAGCTGAAGAACCTGAAGACCGAGCAGAAGGACATGCAGCGGGCCCGCCAGCTGCAGACCGGCAGGTAGGGACCGGAGCCATCGTTCACGACACGGAAGGCACCGCGATGATTGCGCAAAAGACGGGCTCCGAACCCTCGCGTCCCCAGCCGGCCGACGATGCCCGGCCGGTGGACATCAAGTGCGTCGGGGTGACGAAGACCTTCCGCGACTTCTGGATGCGGCCGCGGGTGCGGGCCGTCGACGGCGTCGATCTGGAGGTGCGGCGCGGACAGGTGTACGGCCTGCTCGGACCCAACGGGTCGGGCAAGAGCACGACGATCAAGATGCTCCTCGGCCTGCTCACGCCGACGGCCGGCCGGATCGCCGTGATGGGCAAGCGTCCCCGGCACGTGGACACGAAGAAGCAGATCGGCTATCTCCCGGAGGAGAGCTATCTCTACCGCTTCCTCTCGGCCCGCGAGACGCTCGACTACTACGGCCGGCTGTTCCGCATCCCGGCACCGATCCGGCGCGAGCGGGTGGGCAAGCTGCTGGAGATGGTGGGGCTGGAGGCGGTCGAGCACCGGCCGGTGGGGGAGTTTTCCAAGGGCATGCAGCGGCGGGTGGGGCTCGCGCAGAGCCTGATCAACGACCCGCAGCTGCTCATCCTCGACGAGCCCACCAGCGGCATGGACCCGGTCGGCGCCCGCCAGATCAAGGACGTGATCGAGAAGCTCGCCGCGCGGGGCAAGACGATCCTGCTGTGCACGCACCTGCTCTCCGACGTGGAGGATCTCTGCGACCGCGTGGCGATCATGTTCGGCGGCAAGGTGCGTGCCGAGGGCACCTGCGGCGAACTGCTCGAGCAGCAGGATCTGACGAACCTCCAGACCGACCGGCTGCCTGCCGACGCGGTGGCCGAGATCGAGGCGGTGCTGGCCCGGCGCGGCCTCGGCCTGCGGAGCATCGAGCAGCCCCGGCGCCGGCTCGAGTCGCTGTTCCTCGAGATCGTGGACACCGCCCGCAAGGAGGGCACGCACACCAGCGGCGCCCGCAGCGGCGGCCAGATCGCCGACTTCCTGCGGCAGGGGGCCGGCGAGGTCGGCGGCGTGGACGACGATGGCACGGGGGTGCTCGAGTCGCTCGCCGCCGCGCCGAGTGAGCCGGCGGCGGTGGCGGCGGCGGCCGCGCCCGTCGCCCGGCAGGAGGAGGACGACACGCTCGCCGCCCTCGTCGGCAGACCGACGACGACCACGGCGCCGGCCTCCGGCCCGCAGGCCCCACGGGCGACCGAGGTGGCCCCGGGGCCCGACGAGGATCCCGACGACGACGTGCTCGCCTCCCTCACCCGGCGGTAACGGCCGACACCACGACCGGCGACAGGCACGCTTGCGATGGCAGACACTCGACACACGACCGGCACCCTCGCCGACGGCAGCGACTGGCGGCCGCCCGCCGCCTTCCTGGGCGTGCTCGCCGCCATCGCGGCGGCCGCGGCGGCCGCGGCCTGGCTGCTCGACACGCAGGACGCCGGGGGCGTCGCCACCGCCGTCCGGCTGGCGGGCCTGGTCGCCGCCACCGCCTGGGCGTTCTACGGCGTCTCGACGCTCCTCGGGGAGGGCCGTGCGGCCGACGTCGCCCCGGCCGGCCGCAGCCTCCTGCTCACGGCGGTACTGGCCGGGGGGAGCGGCCTGGCGGAACTGGCGGCGGCAGGGCTGTCGCTGCCGCTGGGCGTGATCCTGCAGGTGGCCGCGGCGACCGTGCCCGCGATCCTGCTGTGGCGGTCGTTCCGGGCGGCGCCCCGGCACCGCTGGCTCGCGGCCACGGTCGGGTGCCTGGCCGGCACCGCCGCGCTCGTCTGGTTTCTCGGCCGGCACGGCCTCGCATCCGCGGCGATCGCGATCGGCGGCGTGGCCGCGATCGCCGCCGCCTTCCTCGCCGGACTCGCGCTGCTGCGGGCGGTTCTCTCCGGCGCCGGCTGGTCGGCCGTCGCGCGGACCGTGGTGGACGAGGCGATCCGCATGCGGGCGGCGCTGGTGCTGCTGATCGTGCTCGTGCTCTCGCTGCCGCTGTTGCCGCTCCTGCTCGACGCGGGGGAGCGGCTCGAGTACCGGGTGCAGTTCCTGCTCACCTGGTCGCTCGGGGCGACGACGCTGCTGCTCGGCCTGCTCGACGTGTTCCTCGGCTGCGGCAGTCTCTCGGGCGACATCGACTCCAACCGCATCCACATGACGCTCACCAAGCCGCTCGGCCGCCCGGAGTACCTGCTCGGCAAGTGGGTGGGGCTCGTCGCGGTCAACGCCCTGCTGCTGGTCGTCGCCGGCGTCGGCATCTACGCGTTCACGCGGCTGCTGGCCGCCTCGCCCGCCGTCAGCGTCGGCGACCGCTACGCCGTGGACGAGCGGGTGCTCACCGCCCGGCAGAGCATCCGCCCCACGCACCCCAACGGCGACGCCTACGCCCGGGAGGTGGAAAAGGTCATCGACGACTTCGAGAAGGAGCTGCCCGACGCCTTCGCGAAGGACCGGCAGGCCACCAGGCAGAGCATCCGCGATCAGTACGTGCGGAAGTGGCACATGCTCCTGCCCGACAAGGTGAGCGAGTACGTGTTCTCCGGCCTGACCCATGCCAAGAAGCTGTCGCCGATCGTCCACCTGCGGATCCGGCCCTACGGCGAGGGCTCCGGGTACGACCGGGCCGACGTGAGGTTCGCCATGTGGCTCAACGGCCGCCCCTACCCCTACCGCGACGGCGAGCACATCCCCTACACGCTCGCCGGACAGACGACGCACACGATCGACCTGCCCACCGAGGTGATCGACGACAAGGGGGTGCTGCGGCTCACGCTGCAGAACAAGAACCTCGTGCTGCCGGGGGCGAAGCTGCCGACCATCATCGACATCCAGCCCGGCCGGGGACTCGAGATCCTCGAGCCCGTCGGCTCGTTCGGCCAGAACTACCTCAAGTGCCTGTTCGTCATGTGGCTGAAGCTCGCCATGATCGCGGCGGTGGCCGTGTCCGCGGCCACGTTCCTGGGCTTCCCGATGGCGGTGCTCTTGAGCCTGATGGTGTTCCTGTCGGCGTTCGGCAGCGGCTTCGTGAGCGACTCGCTCGAACTCTACACCGGCATGGACGACGCGACCGCGGGCGTGCGGGAGATGGCCGAACTCCGCTACGCCTCGTTCTTCGACTTCTTCCGCAAGGGGGAATACTGGGAGGCGTTCAAGGTCGTCATGGCGGTGTTCGGCGAACTGTTCGTGAAGGTGATCCCCTCGTTCGACCGCTACGACACGGTCTCGGCGCTGGCCGGCGGCATGAACATCGGCGTCTGGACCCTCCTCGAGTGCCTCCTGCGGGTGGGCATCGTGGCGCCGGTCGCCCTCGGGCTCCTGGCCTGGTTCTGCTTCGAGCAGCGGGACCTCGTCCGCTCGAACACCTGACGCGCAGCCGGAGACACTCCCGATGAGCACGACCCTCACCCCGGCCCGTCGCCCGACACCGCCCGCCCGGGCGACCGTCCGCACGCCGGACCATGACGCGGCCGCCCCCAGCGCGGCCCAGCCGATCGGCAGCCACGACTGGATCGTGGAGGCCGTCTGCGCGGGCATCATCGCCTGCTGCCTGGTCGCCGCCGGCTTCCTGCTGCGGTCGATCGGCAGGCAGCGGACCGATCTGCAGCTGGTGATGTCGGTCGAAGGGACGCAGGGCATGCCGCCGCACGTCGCCCTGGCGACGGCGGCGCTCGGCACGTTCCGTGGCCTGGCCACCGACGTGCTCTGGATCCGGGCCGACGAACTCCAGGCGAAGGGGCAGTACTTCGAGGCCCAGACGCTCGCCCAGTGGATCACCTCGCTCCAGCCCCACTTCACGAACGTGTGGGGATTCCAGGCCATCAACATGGCCTACAACATCTCGGTGATGGCGGAGGATCCCTTCGACCGCTGGGGCTGGGTGAGCCGGGGGATCGAGCTGTTGCGGACGCAGGGCATCCCGCTCAATCCCCACGCCCCCAAGCTGTACGAGGAACTCGGCTGGATCCTCATGGACAAGGTCGGCGGCGACCGCGACCGCGAGCACTGGTTCCTGAAGCAGCGGCTCGTCAGCGACATGCAGGAGGTGCTCGGCGACAAGAACTACGGCCGGACGGCGGTCGAGGTGGTCGAGGGATTCCAGAAGGTGGCGGATGCCCCCGACACCCTCGACGAGCTCGTGGCGACGCATCCCGAGGTGCAGCCGGTGCTCGACCTCATCGAGCAGCTCGGTGCCCGGCCTGACGAGGAGTTCCTGCGGATGCTCGGGCTGGTCGTGATGGTGAACGCCTCCGGCGACGCCTCGATCATGACCGGCCGCGGGCTGCCGGAGGGCACGAATCGCGCCCTGGTCGGCGGCCTGCAGAGCGTGCCCGAACTCGGCAAGCCCTGCTTCGAGCTGCTCATCCCGCACCTCCAGAAGCGGGTGCTCCTCGACCACTACCGGATGGATGCCAGGAAGATGCTGGCCCTGATGGAGAAGTACGGGCCGATGGACTGGCGGCACCCCAGCGCCCAGGGGATCTACTGGATGGAGGAGGGCTACGCCCGGTCGCTCGAGAGCCGCAATCGCGAGGGCCGCAACGAGCTTCTCGTCATCAAGCGCCGGCTCAACATGATCGCCGAACTCATGCGGACCGGCCGGATCAACTATGACGCCGTCTCCGACCGCAT
>Ga0214917_10008162_pt1 | contig 10374 bp, 17 predicted proteins | sample LL_1208_BB_MetaG_FD_177983 | JGI IMG/M metagenome (GOLD analysis project Ga0214917, IMG submission 177983) | Freshwater microbial communities from Lake Lanier, Atlanta, Georgia, United States - LL_1208_BB | ecosystem: Environmental > Aquatic > Freshwater > Lake | place: USA: Georgia | collected...
CAGACCGCCACCGAACGCTTGAGCAGCATGCTGGCGGCTGGGCCGCACGTAAAGTCGCGGATCTTGCAGCTGTAGGATTCCAGCGGCTGCGGGGAGTACCGCAGGGCACCCGGCGGCAGATCGGGGCGCCGGAGGCTGAGGGGAAAATCGCGCATGGCTGGCTCCTGAAAGTTCGATGTCGTTACATAAAGTAACGTCATGTTACAAGGATTCCGCCCGCTTTGCAATACCGGCGAACTGGCAACCTCAAAACTCCTCCACCGCCGATTGTGCGCGCAATGAAGCCAAATTCCCAGAAAAACCGACTAAATCCTTGAGGACGTTACATTTTCGTAACGGCACCCGGGGCTGCGAATCGGGGATTTCGGTGCTGATGATGGTCGACACCGAAAACAAAAAGCCTCTCGCAATGAGTGGCTTCAGTTCGATCAAAGACGCTTCAGGCGGAGTCGCTTGGGCGGTTCGTCTTTGATCGGGGGTTGGTTGCGCGAGGAGGATTTGAACCTCCGACCTTTGGGTTATGAGCCCAACGAGCTACCAGACTGCTCCATCGCGCGGCAAGCTTTCGATTATAGCCGATCAAGCGGCGTTCGTGTCGCCAGCGGCCTGATTCGGCTCAGGGCGATCGACCAACTCCACCAGCGCCATCGGCGCGTTGTCGCCCACGCGGAATCCCATTTTCAGGATTCGGGTGTAGCCGCCCGGGCGCGCCTTGTAGCGCGGGCCGAGTTCGCCAAACAGCTTGGTCACGTTGTCGCGGTTGCGCAGGCGGTCAAACGCCAGACGGCGATTGGCCAGCGTCGGCTCCTTGCCGAGCGTGATCATCGGCTCGACAACGCGGCGCAATTCCTTGGCCTTGGGCAGCGTCGTCTTGATGACCTCGTGCTCGATCAGCGAGTTCATCATGTTGCGCAGCATCGCGAGGCGGTGCTCGCTGGTGCGGTTGAGTTTGCGGAGTCCGTGTCCGTGACGCATGGTGCTTTCCTTTCGTTATTGATCAGGCAGCCGTGTCAGGTACTGCCCGTTGCACATCTCTCGTGAAGTTCAACGCTTGTCGAGTCCGGCGGGCGGCCAGCTCTCAAGCTTCATGCCCAGCGTGAGACCACGCGAAGCCAGAACTTCCTTGATCTCGTTGAGCGACTTGCGACCCAGGTTCGGGGTCTTGAGCAGCTCGTTCTCGGTGCGCTGGATCAGGTCACCGATGTAGTAGATGTTTTCGGCCTTCAGGCAGTTGGCCGAACGCACGGTGAGTTCGAGCTCGTCGACCGGACGCAGCAGGATCGGATCGAACTGCTGCGCGCTGCGCGGCGACGGCGACTCGAATGCGGCGAGTTCAGCACCCTCGAGCTGCGCGAACACGGCGAGTTGCTCCACCAGAATCTTGGCCGAAGCGCGTACGGCCTCTTCGGCCGAGATCGCACCGTTGGTCTCGATTTCCATGACCAGCTTGTCCAGATCGGTGCGCTGCTCCACACGCGCGCTCTCCACGGTGTAGCTCACGCGCTTGACCGGCGAGAACGACGCATCGAGCACGATGCGGCCGATGCTCTTGGTCGGCTCGTCGCCGTAGCGGCGCAGCGTGCCGGGCACATAGCCGCGACCCTTTTCGATCTTGATCTGCATGTCGAGCTTGCCGCCCTGCGACAGTGTCGCAATCACATGGTCGGGGTTGATCACCTCGACATCGTGCGGGGTCTGGATATCCGCTGCAGTCACCGGGCCTTCGCCGTCCTTGCGCAGGCTCAAGGTCACCTCGTCGCGGTTGTGCAGCTTGAACACCACGCCCTTGAGGTTCAACAGGATGCTGACAACGTCTTCCTGGACGCCGTCGATCGACGAGTACTCGTGCAGAACGCCCGCAATAGTCACTTCCGTGGCCGAATAGCCGACCATCGACGACAGCAGCACGCGCCGCAGCGCATTGCCCAGGGTATGGCCATAGCCACGCTCGAACGGCTCGAGGGTGACCTTGGCGCGATTGGGCCCCAACTGATCGACATTGATGGTCTTGGGCTTCAGCAAGTTGGTTTGCATTCAGACTTCCTCTCAATACCCCCGGCTCGTTACACCGGTAAGGCTGGTGAAGCACCCAGGCCACCATGCACGGCAGCCGGGGAACGAAAAATGGTGGCCTGCAAGGGCCCGCCGATCAACGCGAATAAAGTTCGACGATCAGCGATTCGTTGATGTCGGCGCCGAACTCGTCGCGATCGGGCACTTTCTTGAAGGTGCCTTCGGCCTTGTCGGCGTTGACTTCGACCCACGAGGGCAGGCCGACTTGCTGGGCCAGCTGCAGCGCCTCGGCGATGCGGGCCTGCTTCTTGGACTTGTCGCGCACCGCAACCACGTCGCCCGCCTTGATCAGGTAAGACGGGATGTTGACCGGCTGGCCGTTGACCGTGATCGCCTTGTGCGAGACCAGCTGGCGCGCTTCGGCGCGGGTCGAGCCAAAGCCCATGCGGTAGACCACGTTGTCGAGTCGCGACTCGAGCAGGAACAGCAGGTTGGCGCCGGTGTTGCCCTTGCGGCGGTCGGCTTCCTCGAAGTAGCGGCGGAACTGGCGCTCGAGCACGCCGTACATGCGCTTGACCTTCTGCTTCTCGCGCAGCTGCAGGCCGAAGTCGGAGGTGCGCTGGCCCGAGATGCGGCCGTGCTGGCCGGGCTTGCTGTCGAATTTGGCCTTGTCGCTGATCGAGCGGCGTGCGCTCTTCAGGAACAGGTCGGTGCCTTCACGGCGGGAGAGTTTGGCCTTGGGGCCGAGATAACGTGCCACGTGTCTTTCCTTTGATTACGCTGCCGCAGCCTGTTGCTGCGGGAGCCATCACCCGCAGGGGATGGCGGTGGGCTTGGTGTGAAAAATCAGATGCGACGGCGCTTTTGCGGACGGCAGCCGTTGTGCGGCACCGGCGTCACGTCCGAGATCGAGTTGATGCGGATGCCAAGCGCGGCGAGCGCGCGCACCGACGATTCGCGGCCCGGGCCAGGGCCCTTGATCTCGACGTCGAGGTTCTTGATGCCCTGTTCGATCGCAGCGCGGCCCGCCACTTCGGAGGCGACCTGTGCAGCGAACGGCGTGGACTTGCGCGAACCCTTGAAACCCTGACCACCCGACGAAGCCCACGACAACGCGTTGCCCTGGCGATCGGTGATGGTGATGATGGTGTTGTTGAACGACGCGTGCACGTGCGCGACGCCATCCGCAACGTTCTTGCGGACCTTCTTGCGCACGCGCTGCGCTGCGTTGTTGACGGGGGCCTTGGCCATGACGTTTCCTTTTCCCGATTATTTCTTGAGTGCAGCGGCGCCCTTGCGCGGCCCCTTGCGGGTGCGGGCGTTGGTACGCGTGCGCTGACCGCGCATCGGCAGACCGCGACGATGGCGGAAGCCGCGGTAGCAACCGATGTCCATCAGGCGCTTGATGTTCATCGTGGTCTCACGACGCAGGTCACCTTCGATGGTGAACTGGGCGATCTGATCGCGGATCTTCTCGAGATCGCTGTCGGTCAGGTCCTTGACCTTCTTGGAGAAGGCAATGCCACAGGCGACGCAAATCTTGCGTGCGCGGGTGCGGCCAATGCCGTAGATCGCTGTCAGACCGATTTCGGCGTGCTGATGCGGCGGAATGTTGATGCCAGCAATACGTGCCATGGTGTTCCTCTCAAACTTTCAATCAGCCTTGACGCTGCTTGTGACGCGGATCGGTGCAGATCACGCGCACCACACCCTTGCGGCGGATGATCTTGCAGTTGCGGCAGATTTTCTTGACCGAAGCCGAGACTCTCATGTCTTTTCTCCTGAAACTGTTGCCCGCTTACTTGGCGCGGAACACGATACGTGCCCGCGACAGGTCGTAGGGCGTCAACTCAACGGTGACCTTGTCACCCGGAAGGATGCGGATGTAGTGCATGCGCATCTTTCCCGAAATATGTCCGAGCACCACGTGCCCGTTTTCCAGCTTGACCCGGAAGGTGGCGTTGGGCAGGTTCTCCACCACCTCACCCTGCATCTGAATGACGTCATCCTTGGCCATCTCGCTCAACCGCCCAGCGTGGTCTTGAAGTTCGCCTTCTTGAGCAGTGACTCGTACTGCTGCGACATCAGGTAGTTCTGCACCTGCGCCATGAAGTCCATCGTCACCACCACAATGATCAGCAGTGAAGTTCCACCGAAGTAGAACGGCACGTTGTACTTGAGGATCAGGAACTCGGGCAACAGGCACACAAAGGTGATGTAGATCGCACCGACCAGCGTCAGGCGCAGCAGGATCTTGTCGATGAATCGCGCAGTCTGGTCGCCAGGGCGAATGCCCGGAATGAACGCACCGCTCTTCTTGAGGTTGTCTGCCGTCTCGCGGCTGTTGAACACCAGCGCGGTATAGAAGAAGCAGAAAAAGATGATGGCGCCCGCGTACAGCAGCACGTAGATCGGCTGGCCGGGGCTCAGCATGCCGGCGAGGTCCTTGAGCCAGCGCATGCTGTCGCCCGAGCTGAACCAGCTCACCACCGTTGCGGGCAGCAGGATGATCGATGAGGCAAAGATCGGCGGAATCACGCCGGCCATGTTGAGCTTGAGCGGCAGATGCGACGACTGACCGCCATAGACCTTGTTGCCTACCTGGCGACGCGCATAGTTGACGAGGATCTTGCGCTGGCCGCGCTCGACGAACACCACCAGATACGTGACACCCGCCACCAGCGCCACGATGAACAGCGCAATCAGGATGCTCATGGCACCGGTACGCACCAGTTCGAGCAGGCCGCCAATGGCACTGGGCAACCCGGCCGCGATGCCGGCGAAGATCAAGATCGAGATGCCATTGCCCAAGCCGCGTTCGGTGATTTGTTCACCAAGCCACATCAGGAACATGGTGCCCGCCACCAGGCTCACCACCGCAGTGAGCCGGAAACCAAAGCCGGGATCAATCACCAGACCCTGGGCGCTTTCGAGCGCAATCGCAATACCCAGCGACTGGAAGATCGCCAGACCCAGCGTGCCGTAGCGGGTGTACTGCGTGATCTTGCGACGGCCCGCTTCGCCCTCTTTCTTGAGCTGCTCGAACGTGGGCACCACGTAGGTCAGCAGCTGCATGATGATCGAGGCAGAGATGTAGGGCATGATGCCCAGCGCGAACACGGTAAAGCGCGACAGCGCACCACCCGAGAACATGTTGAACAGGTTCAGGATGCCGCCCTGCTGGTTGCTGAACAGCTGCTGCAGCTGTCCGGGGTCGATCCCCGGCACCGGAATGTGCGCACCGATGCGGTAGACCACCAGGGCCAGCAACAAAAACACCAGCCGGCGACGCAGGTCGCCGTACTTGCCGGTTTTCGCGATGGACGCGGAACTTGCCATGAAGCGCTGTCGACTCCGTTGGACGGTCAGGCCACGCTGCCGCCGGCCGCCTCGATGGCTGCCTTGGCACCTGCGGTGGCGCCGATGCCGTTGAGCTTGACCGCGCGCTTGATGTCGCCCGACTTGATGACCTTGACCACCTTGGCCAATTCACCCACCAGACCGGCTTGCTTGAGCGTCAGCAGATCGACTTCGGCCGCGCCCAGCTTGTCCAGCGCGGCGAGCGTGATCTCGGCGTTGAACTTGAGCAGGTGCGACTTGAAGCCGCGCTTGGGCAGGCGACGCTGCAGCGGCATCTGGCCGCCTTCGAAGCCCACCTTGTGATAGCCGCCCGAACGCGACTTCTGACCCTTGTGGCCACGACCGGCCGTCTTGCCAAGGCCAGAACCGATGCCACGACCCACGCGACGCTTGGCGTGCTTGGCGCCGTCCGCCGGCTTGATGCTGTTGAGTTCCATGTTCAGAACCTTTGTTGCCCTGCGCTCAGAGCACTTTGACCAGATAGCTGATCTTGTTGATCATTCCGCGCACTGCCGGCGTGTCCTGCAGTTCGCTCACGCTGTTGAGCTTTCGCAGACCCAGACCGCGCACGGTCGCACGATGAGATTCCTTGGTACCGATCGGGCTGCGTACCAGCTGGATCTTGACTGTCTTTTGCGTCGTCATGATGGGGCTCCCGATCAGGCGGCGAACAGGTCTTCGACCGATTTGCCGCGCTTGGCTGCCACCTCTGCAGGCGTGGTGGAGTGCTTGAGCGCGTCCAGCGTGGCGCGGACCATGTTGTAGGGATTGGACGAACCGTGGCTCTTGGCCACGATGTCGGTGATGCCCATCACTTCGAAGATGGCGCGCATCGGACCACCGGCAATGATGCCGGTACCCTTGGGGGCCGGTGCCATCATCACGACAGCGGCACCGTGGTGGCCGGTCACGTTGTGATGGATCGTGCCGTTCTTGAGCGACACCTTGGTCATGTTGCGGCGGGCCTCTTCCATGGCCTTCTGCACCGCAGCCGGCACTTCCTTGGACTTGCCCTTGCCCATGCCGACGCGGCCATCGCCGTCGCCCACCACAGTCAGCGCTGCAAAACCGAGAATGCGACCACCCTTGACCACCTTGGTCACGCGGTTGACCGCAATCATCTTCTCCCGCAGGCCGTCTTCCGGACCGTCACCCTGGGTCTTCGCTTGAACTTTAGCCATATCTGTATCCGTGTCTTGTGCGCTTGCGTCAGAACTGCAGGCCGGCTTCACGCGCGGCGTCGGCCAGGGCCTTCACACGGCCGTGGTACGCGAAACCTGCGCGGTCAAAAGCCACCTTGTCGATGCCGGCGGCCTTGGCCTTCTCGGCGATGCGCTTGCCAATCAGCTGCGCAGCGGCGGCGTTGCCGCCCTTGCCGGATGCACCCAGCGACTTGCGCACGTCGGCTTCTGCGGTCGAGGCACATGCAATCACCTTGCTGCCGTCGCCGGAGATCACGCTGGCATAAATGTGCAGGTTGGTGCGGTTGACCGTCAGACGCGCCACGCCCTGCTGGGCAATGCGGATACGGGTCTGGCGGGCACGACGCAGGCGCTGCTCTTTCTTGCTCATCATGGTGCAGCTCCTTATTTCTTCTTGGTCTCTTTGATCACGACCGTCTCATCCGAGTAGCGGATACCCTTGCCCTTGTAGGGCTCGGGCGGACGGATCGCGCGGATCTCGGCAGCGACCTGACCGACACGCTGACGGTCTGCGCCCTTGATCACGATTTCGGTCGGAGCAGGCGTGGCCACGGAGATGCCGGCCGGCATGTCCTTGTTGACCGGATGCGAGAAGCCGATCGACAAGTTGAGCTTGGTGCCCTGGGCCTGGGCCTTGAAACCCACGCCGACGAGCGTGAGCTTCTTCTCGAAGCCCTTGCTCACGCCGGTGACCATGTTGTTGACGAGCTGGCGCATGGTGCCGCTCATCGCATTGGCTTCGCGCGAATCGTTGACCGGCGTGAAGCTGAGCTTGCCGGCATCGCTTGCAATCTTCACCAGGGCGTTCTGGGCCAGGGTGAGCGTGCCGCCCGAACCCTTGACGCTGATCTGGTCTTCCTTGATGGCCACGTCGACGCCTGCGGGGACGATGACGGGCATTTTTCCTACGCGGGACATGTTTGCTATCTCCTCGAGGTCAGGCCACGTAGCACAGGACTTCGCCGCCGACGCCGCTTGCGCGCGCCTTGCGGTCGGTCATCACGCCCTTGGGCGTGGTCACGATGGCCACACCGAGGCCGTTCATGACCTGCGGAATGGCGTCGCGGCCCTTGTAGACGCGCAGGCCGGGGCGGCTCACGCGCTCAATGCGCTCGATCACCGGACGGCCCGCGTAATACTTCAGCGCGATCTCGAGTTCGGCCTTGCCGCCGTCGCCCTTGATCTGGAAGCCGTCGATGTAGCCCTCGTCCTTGAGCACCTGGGCAATGGCCACCTTCACCTTGGAAGAAGGCACCGACACCGAGGGCTTGGCCACTTGCTGCGCATTGCGGATGCGGGTCAGCAGGTCAGCGATGGGATCACTCATGCTCATCTTGAAACTCTCCTGCCTTACCAGCTGGCCTTGGTGATGCCGGGAATGTCGCCAGCAAACGCCATTTCGCGAATCTTGGCGCGGCCCAGACCGAACTGGCGGAAGGTGCCGCGCGGACGGCCGGTGACCTCGCAGCGGTTGCGCTGGCGGGTCGGGTTGGCGTTGCGAGGAAGCTTCTGCAGGGCCAGACGGGCAGCGTCACGCTCCTCGTCGCTCTTCTTGGCATCCTTGGCGATGGACTTGAGTTCGGCGTACTTCGCAGCGAACTTGGCCACCAGTTTGTCGCGCTTGAGTTCGCGCTGGATCAAAGCTACTTTAGCCACGTGCCACCTCAGTTCTTGAACGGGAAACGGAAGCCCGCGAGCAGTGCCTTGCACTCTTCGTCGGTCTTGGCCGTCGTGGTGATGCTGATGTTCAGGCCACGCAGGGCGTCGACCTTGTCGTATTCGATCTCGGGGAAAATGATCTGTTCCTTGACGCCGATGTTGTAGTTGCCACGGCCATCGAACGCACGACCCGAGATGCCGCGGAAGTCACGCACGCGCGGCAGCGCAATGGTGACGAAGCGGTCGAGGAATTCATACATGCGCACGCCACGCAGCGTGACCATGCAGCCGATCGCCTGGCCTTCGCGGATCTTGAAGCCCGCGATCGCCTTCTTGGCCTTGGTAACCACCGGCTTCTGGCCAGCGATCTTGGTCAGGTCGCCCACGGCGTTGTCCATGACCTTCTTGTCAGCCACCGCCTCGCTCACGCCCATGTTGAGGGTGATCTTGGTCAGGCGCGGGACTTCCATCGACGACTTGTAGCCGAACTTCTTGGTGAGTTCGGGAACCACCTTGTCGCGGTAATGCTGCTGCAGACGTGCCATTTATGCCACCTTGATTTCTTCGCCGCTCGACTTGAAGACGCGCACGCGCTTGCCGTCGGCCTGCACCTTGATGCCCACGCGATCGGCCTTGCCGGTGGCGGGGTTGAAGATGGCGACATTGGACTGGTGGATCGGCATCGACTTCTCGACGATGCCACCCGTGGTACCCGCCATCGGGTTGGGCTTGGTGTGCTTCTTGACGAGGTTGATGCCCTCGACGACGACGTGGGTGTCGTCCTTGCGCAGCGTGACCTTGCCGCGCTTGCCCTTGTCGCGCCCGGCGAGCACGATCACTTCATCGCCCTTGCGAATCTTGTTCATGGCGCTTCCTCAGAGGACTTCGGGCGCCAGCGACACGATCTTCATGAAGCGCTCGGTACGCAGTTCACGCGTGACCGGGCCGAAGATGCGGGTGCCGATGGGCTCCAGCTTGTTGTTGAGCAGCACGGCGGCGTTGCCGTCGAACTTGACCAGCGAGCCATCGCCACGGCGGATGCCCTTGGCGGTGCGAACCACCACTGCACTGTAGACCTCGCCCTTCTTGACGCGGCCACGCGGAGCGGCTTCCTTGATGCTGACCTTGATGATGTCGCCCACGCTTGCGTAGCGACGCTTGGAGCCGCCAAGCACCTTGATGCAAAGAACGGACTTCGCACCCGTGTTGTCGGCGACTTCGAGCCGAGATTCTGTCTGGATCATTTCAATGTATTCCCAACTTGTACCAGGGGTTATTGCAAAGCGCGCCAACCACCCGATCAGTCTTGGGCCCGTCGTTTTGAGCACGTTCCGCCCCTGCGATTTCAGAGGGCGGCCCGTGCAGAATTCGCATGGGCAGAAACCCCGCCTTTTTGGGCGGAGCCTGCGATTATGGCATAGCGGCTGATGGCGGTCAAACCGGCGCCGCCGGGTGGCCGCCACCGCACGCCATCGCACTATGGCGGCCTGGCTAAGGAAGCGTCTGGTACTGGCGGGCCAGTGCCTCGAAGCCCGCGAGGTCGGGGTCGTGTCCGGTCACTTCGCGCAGGGCGGCAGCCACCGCCGGCCCCGCCCGCTGCGCCTCACGGGCGTCGAGAAACAGCAGCCGACTGCGGCGGGCCAGCACGTCTTCGACCGTGCGCGCGTATTCATGCAAGGCTGAATGACGGGCCTGCGCGACCGGATCGACCGTTTGGGGATGCACGAGCAGCCGGGGCAGTGCATCGTCGCCGTCGTCTTGCGCGGGACGGGCATCAATCAGGCCGTGCGACGCACAGGTGCGAAGCACATCGCGCGCCATCGCCGCGCAGGTGGTCCACTTGCCGCCCGTCACCGTCACCAGGCCGCTTGCGCTGACCCGTACCGCGTGTTCGCGACTGATCGCGCCGGTATGGCCCCCGCCATCAGCGTCGTCCCCGCGCCCGGGGCGGATCAGCGGACGCAGTCCCACCCAGACACTCTTGACATCGGCGCGCTGCGGCGGGCGCTGCAGGAAGCGGGCCGCCTCGCCAAGGATGAAATCGACCTCTTCGCGCAGTGGCCAAGGATCGCGCGGCGCATCGTCGCGCGGCGTGTCGGTGGTGCCGAGGATGAGCTTGCCGAGCCACGGCACGGCAAAC
>Ga0214917_10008163_pt1 | contig 10369 bp, 9 predicted proteins | sample LL_1208_BB_MetaG_FD_177983 | JGI IMG/M metagenome (GOLD analysis project Ga0214917, IMG submission 177983) | Freshwater microbial communities from Lake Lanier, Atlanta, Georgia, United States - LL_1208_BB | ecosystem: Environmental > Aquatic > Freshwater > Lake | place: USA: Georgia | collected...
TCTTCGTCGTCTTCGTCGTCTTCGTCGTCGTCATCGTCGTCGTCGTCCGACTCGTCTTCATCGTCATCATCGTCGGCGTCTTCGTCCAAGGCGGCCAACCCCAGGTCACCGTCGAAGTCTTCGTCGTCGGGCACAATGACGGGCTCGTCATCGTCCATCAACTCGCCGGCCTCACGAGCCAGTCGGGCCGCCTCCTTGTACTCGGCAAGTCGTTGCGACCACGGCACCCAATCAGGTGCGAGAAGCGACCCGTCGTCGGGGAGCAATTCGAGTTCCAACACCGTCGGTGCGCCCGCATCGACAGACGCGATTGCCACGGTCCAGACCCAACCCGGGTATCCCGCCATCGTGCTGTGAAAGGTCAGCGTGACAACGCCGTCGTCTGCCACCACTCGGTCACGAAAAGCACCGACGGTGGTCGCCGGAGTGATTTCGTGCAAGGCGCTCAGCGCGAGCGTGAGCTCCGCATCCATTTCGACAGTCATTCGATTTCTAACTGTCGAGGTCGTCCGCGACGCGCCGCAATAGTGCGGCGACCTTCGCGCCTTGAGCGCCCTCAGGGTAGCGTCCGCGACGCAAGCCATTTCCGATGCTGTCGAGCAACTTGACGAGATCTTCCACAATGACGGCCATGTCATCGGCGGCTTTCCGGTTCATTTTGCTCAGAGGTGTCGGCGACTCGAGAATGCGCACCGACAGCGCCTGCGGACCACGCTTGCCATCGGCAATTCCGAACTCCAAACGCGTACCGGGTCGGACGCGAACGCCCTCGGGCAGCGCGCTCGCGTGCAAGAAGACCTCATCGCCTTCATCAGAAGTGATGAAGCCGAAGCCCTTCTCGTCGTCATAAAACTTGACTTTGCCGCTTGGCATGATGCTCCCTGTGTCGTCCGGTGATTCCACGAGTCTACCCGCGTCACGTGACACCCCTCCGGTGCGCGTATTCTGGAGGGATGGCTGAAGACACGTATGAACCTTCTCGAGCCGAACGCATTCTGGTCATGATGACCGCATCGTGCATCGGGCTCTCAGTTCTCTGCTTCTTGACGATTGTCGTCGTGACCGGAGTCCTTCATCTGCCCGGATCCGGTCCGGTCTGGTTGATCGTGGTGACGCTCCCCCTGGTCGGACTGCCGTTGGGATTTGCGCTCTTCATTGCCCTGTTCGTCGTCAACATCGTTCGACGCCGTCGACATTCTGCTGGCACGGCACGCTAGGGCATGCCGGTGACCGACTCTTCGCTCCGCTTGGCACGCGACCTCAAACTACGTGACCGAGACGAGCTGATTTCGCTCGTGACGCAACGCAAGGTAGCGGGCGCGCACATCCGAGATTTCTTCGATCTCGCCGACGCACTGCTTGAAGAACAGAGCATTGCGGATGCGCTCGCGCGTGTTCCGCGCACGACTCTCGAACTCCTCGCCCAAGGCGACCTGCGCACCGATCAGAAGCTCGTGCACTCCCTCGCATTGGCGACCGCGCTTCCCGACGGCGGACTGCTCGCACTCGATGAAGTTGTGCAGGCTGCTCGCGTCGCGGTCGAGAAGTGGCACGTGGACGAAAACAATTCGGCGCCGACATGGCGCCACGACGAGTCGGCGGAAGATCGTGAACTCGGTGCCGCGTTGATTTCGAGTCACGATCGCGACCGGGTCGGCCTCGAGCGCGGCTTGCTACTGACGACCGCCATCGATGACATTGCGCAGGCGATAGGGCGCTCACCCGTACGACGTCTGGCGTCGGGCAACCTCGCTGCGGCCGATGCGGCTCGCCTCGGGCTCACCATTGAGCATGTCGGCCTGAGTCTGCCTGACGCCCTGGGCTTCGCGGCCCAGGCACGACTCATCCAGTTTGTCGATGGCTGGTATCTGACCGGTCCGGATTTTGACACCTGGAGACTCTCTAACCCCGCGACGCGATGGGTGACTCTGGCCCTATCTTGGCGTGCCGGTCTCGATGGTCGCGTCGCCGACATTCTTCGTGCTCACACCAACTGGGGTTCCCTGCTCGACGCATACGTGCGCTGGCTTTATCCGATGGACTCCGACTGGATACTCGATCTGGTGTCGAACGCCGTGCGTCATGCCGCACACCTCGGACTTGTCTCGTCGCACGAGCGAATCCCTTTGGCTGACGCGATCTTGAGTGGCGACGCGGATGCCCTCTCCGCGCGAGCCAACTCGTCACTGCCCGAGATGGTGTCGCAGGTGTATATCCAGAACGACCTCACCATCGTTGCGCCGGGCCTGCTTGCGCCGGAGGCCGACGACCTGCTTCGCCGGTTGTGTGACGTGGAGCATTCGGGGCTCGCATCGACATTTCGAATGACACCCACTCGTGTCACGCATGCGATGACCGCCGGGTTGACGACAGAAATCATTTTGACCCGACTCGAGGAAATCTCTGCCGCACCGTTGCCACAACCCGTCCGCTACCTCGTGGAGGAAGCTGGTTCTCGATTCGGTGCCATTCGCGTTCGCGAGTGGGGCGGGGGGTCACTCGTGACCTGCCGCGATGCCGAATTACTGGAGTTGTTGCTCGCTGACTCCGCACTCGCCACACTCGCGTGGGATCGGAATTCACCAACCACCGCGACGACGCGACGCGATTCTCTCGCCACACTCGATGTGCTGGTCGCTGAAAAACATCCGGCGGTTCTTGAGGATGAGGTGGGCACCGTTATGGCGCGACCTCGCGTGGTTTCGCTCCCGACGATTTCAAAGCCGGTGCCCGTTCCCGCCGCACACACCTTGGTTGATCGCATCGTGTCTGACGGTGCAGCTCTCACCGGCAACATCACCACGCTCGACGATGGCGCGGCGTGGCGCGAACGTCAAGTGTCACTGGCGATTCGTGAAAAGTCGGTGTTGGAGTTGACGTTCGGGATGCCCGATGGTTCGAGCAAGTCGATGACCGTTGTTCCCCTCTCGGTTGCGAACGGTCGGTTGCGAGCCCGCGATACGGTGACGGATGTTGAGCGCACGCTCCCGATGGCAAGCATTGTGACTCTCTCGGCCGGGGTAGCGTAGAACACCGATGCCAGACGGACCACTCATCGTTCAGAGCGACCGCACGGTTTTGCTCGAAGTGGCGCACCCACAGGCGTCGGATGCGCGACACGAGCTCGCTGTGTTTGCCGAACTCGAGCGTGCACCCGAGCACGTGCACACGTATCGGATTACGAGACTGGGTCTCTGGAATGCGCGCGCGGCGGGTCACGTCGCCGACGAGATTCTCGCCACTCTCGAACGGTTCTCGAAATTCGCCGTGCCGGCGACGGTGTCTCTCGACATCACGGAAACGATGAACCGGTATGGGCGACTCACCATCGAACGCGACGCAGCGGGTTCTCTGTTATTGCGTGGCACCGACCCGGCGGTGCTCGCCGAGGTGACGAAGTCGAAACGAATTGTCGAACTCGTGAGTGCGCGTTCGGATGGCGCATACGACGTTGCGCCGTGGGCGCGCGGACAACTCAAACAGGAGCTACTCAAGCTGGGGTGGCCGGCCGAAGACCGAGCCGGGTTTCGGCCCGGCGCACCATTCCAGATTGATCTCAACACGAACGGGTGGTCTCTGCGTCACTACCAAGAGAAGGCGGTTGAGAACTTTTTGAACGGAGGATCGGGCGTCGTCGTTCTTCCCTGTGGCGCCGGAAAGACGCTCGTCGGTGCGGCCACCATGGCTCGCACTGACACCGACACTCTGATCTTGGTAACGAACACGGTGTCGGCCCGGCAATGGCGAGACGAGCTGCTCGCACGCACGAGTCTCACCGAGGACGACATCGGCGAATACTCGGGACAGACCAAAGAAATCAAGCCCGTCACGATTGCGACCTACCAAATCCTCACCGCCAAACGAGCGGGAGAATTCGCCCATCTCTCGTTGCTCGATGCCAAAGACTGGGGACTCGTGATTTATGACGAGGTGCACCTGCTCCCCGCTCCCGTGTTCAAACTCACGGCAGAGTTACAGGCCCGCCGACGCCTCGGTCTCACGGCAACTCTTGTGCGCGAAGATGGTCGCGAATCCGACGTGTTCAGCCTCATTGGCCCCAAGCGATTCGATGCTCCCTGGAAAGAGATCGAGGCGCAAGGCTTCATCTCACCGGCGGTGTGCAAAGAGGTCCGCATTGACTTGAGTCAAGACGAACGGCTTCGGTACGCCGCCGCGAGCGACGCCGACCGCTACCGAATGGCGGCGTCGAGTCCCGAGAAGTTGAGCGTTGTGAAGCGGCTCATTGCGGAGCATCCGGATGATCAGATTTTGGTTATTGGACAGTATCTGGATCAGCTCGCAATTCTGGGCGACGCACTTGACGTTCCCGAAATCACCGGTGCGACACCTGTGGATGAGCGAGAGCGCCTGTTTCATGCCTTCCGCTCGGGTGAGATTCGCGTGCTCGTTGTGAGCAAGGTGGCGAACTTTTCGATCGATTTGCCGGAAGCCAGCGTCGCGATTCAGGTTTCCGGTGCGTTTGGCTCGCGACAAGAAGAAGCTCAACGTCTCGGTCGGTTGTTGCGCCCGAAGAAGTCGAAGCGCACCGCAACGTTTTATACGCTCGTCGCAAGGGACACGATCGACCAAGATTATGCCGCCAATCGTCAACGATTCCTGACCGAGCAGGGCTACGCGTATGAAATTGTCGACGATCACACTCTCTAATCAAAGCGTCAGCAAAATTTTGCTCACTCCCAGATAACATTCAGGAAACACGCAGTATCGTCGGGGGCATGGAAGGTCCAAAGATTCTCATAGTTGACGACGAACCCAACATTCGCGACTTGCTCACCACGAGTCTGCGATTCGCGGGGTTCCGCGTGCAGGCCGTCGGTAACGGCGCGGCTGCCATATCGGCCGTTCTCGCGAACGAGCCCGACCTCATCATCCTGGATGTGATGCTTCCCGACATGAACGGATTCTCCGTGACGAAGCGTCTGCGGGAGGCGGGGTACACCTCACCCATCCTCTTCCTCACCGCGAAGGACGACACGCAAGACAAAATCACCGGGCTGACCGTGGGTGGCGACGACTATGTCACCAAGCCCTTCAGCCTCGACGAAATCGTGGCCCGCATCAAGGCGATTCTCCGTCGCACCACCGTGGCCGAAGAAGAATCGATCATGCGTGCCGGCGAAATCGTTATGGATCAGGACACGCACGAAGTGCGCATCGCCGACGTTGCGGTCGAACTCAGCCCCACCGAATTCAAGTTGCTGCGCTACCTCATGCAGAACCCCAACCGCGTTCTTTCGAAGGCCCAAATCCTCGATCACGTCTGGGAATACGACTTCAATGGGGATGCCGGAATCGTGGAATCGTACGTGTCGTACCTGCGACGCAAGCTCGACCAGCATTCGAGTGAGCCGTTGATTCAAACCAAACGTGGCTTCGGCTACATGCTTCGGGTGGCAAAGTAGTCGTATGGCCCTCGCGTTGCAGAATCGCCTCGATGCGATTTCCCTGCGCACGAAGATCACGGCGGTTACCGTCCTCCTCTTGACCCTCGGATTGCTCGTATCCGGCATCGGCACGATGGCCATGCTCAAACCCGCGCTCATCGGACAATTGGACAGCGAAATCTCGGCCGTCGCCGTGGATCTGACCAGACTCCTCGACGATTCCAGTGCGACCACGGGCAACTCGACGTCGCCGAGCGATTACTACTACGCGCTCTACTCTGCTGACGGCACGCTGCTCGCGCGAAATTGGGGGGAGAAGAGTTCCGCACTGCTCCCGCGAATGTCGAGCACGTGGTCTCCGCAAGACACGAGTGTGGCCAACGGAAACGTATTCGTGCTCAAAAGCGGCGATGGTCGAACCACGTTTCACGCCGTGGCCGCACCCGTTGTCTTTCAAGATTTCTCTGGTCTGACGGGATCGCTCGTCGTCGCGGCATCCACCATGAGCGTGGACCGCCTCATGGCCACCTACCTTTCCATCTTTCTCGGCTTCGGAATCGGCGTTGTTATTGTTGGTGCACTCTTGACGCGATTCCTCGTGACAACCACCTTTGCTCCGCTTCGTGAGGTGGAACAGACCGCGGCGGCAATTGCCGACGGCGACTTTAGTCAACGGTTGCAGGGAGCAACACCCAACACCGAGGTCGGTCGGCTTAATCGGGCCCTCAACATCATGCTCGGTCGAATTGATCGCGCCTTCGCCGATCGAAATCGCGCGCTGTCGCAAATGCAACGCTTTATTGGTGACGCCTCGCACGAGCTCCGCACTCCCCTGGTATCCGTGCGCGGATACGCCGAGCTCTACCGGATGGGAGCATTGCCCAAGAAGTCGGACATTGCCCAAGCAATGGATCGCATCGAGAAAGAGGCGATCCGCATGGGGGTCCTCGTGGAGGATCTCCTCGCGCTTGCGCGCCTCGACGAATCCCGTCCGCTCGAAATCACGGACGTCAACCTCGTCACGCTCGCTCACGATGCGGCCATGGATGCGCGAGCAGTGGACCCCGATCGACAGATTGACGTGATTATCCCGGGTGATGCCGGCGCGACATCCGAGCTGACGATTCAGGCCAGCGAAGACAAGATTCGTCAGGTGATGACGAATCTGCTCGGGAATGCGATCCGTTTCACTCCCACGAACACACCTCTCGAGATTCGACTGTCCTCGACGCGCGACGAGTCACCGCAATTCGCGACAATTTCGATTGTTGATCATGGTGACGGCATTGCGCCTCAAATTCGTCAAAAGATTTTTGAGCGATTCTGGCGAGCCGACTCGTCGCGCACTCGGGAAACAGGCGGCTCGGGTCTCGGCCTGGCCATCGTGGCTTCCATTGTGGATGCGCACCGCGGATCCATCGATGTCTCCGAGACTCCCGGTGGCGGGGCAACCTTCAGTGTGACCCTTCCTGTTGTCCACCCGAGGGAAACGTGAGCGTCTGACCACGGGGGATGTCGAATCCCCCCACGCCGCGGCACCGCGTGATTAACCTCTCGCCATGACACAATTCCACGTTGATAGTGATGCGGTCGCTCACGCCACCGCAACGGTCGCCGGTTCCGTTCATCGCATTCAGGCGGAGGTTTCGACATTGCGTTCGCAACTATCCGAACTGCAGGCCTCGTGGTCGGGTCCCGCAGCCAACGCATTTCAATCGACCGTCGATGCCTGGCACCAGACGCAACTTCGCGTCGAGGAAAGTCTCTCGACCCTCAACACGGCGCTTGCCACAGCGGCCCGGCATTACGCCGAGATGGAGATCGCGACGACGCGATTGTTCTCTGGCTAAGCGCAGACACGGTCTCGGGCTGTCACCGACTCGCGCGCGGAGGCCCCCACTCCGTGGCGCGAAAACAAGTGGTCCCTCCCGAATACGGGAGGGACCACTTGTGCGTGTGACGGGGTGGGACTTAGAAGTCCATTCCACCGCTCGGGTCACCCATGGGGGCAGCCTGCTTCTCGGGCTTCTCAGCAACGACCGCCTCGGTCGTCAGGAACAGGCCTGCGATCGATGCCGCGTTCTGCAACGCGGAGCGCGTGACCTTGGCGGGGTCGATGATTCCCTGTGCAACGAGGTCGCCGTACTCGTCGGTCGCAGCGTTGAGGCCGTGACCGTTCGGGAGCGAGCGCACCTTGTCGACAACAACGCCAGGCTCGTGACCCGCGTTGAGAGCAATCTGGCGCAACGGTGCCTCGATGGCGACGCGCACGATGTTGACACCGGTCGCCTCGTCACCCTTGAGCTTCAACGAGTCAAGAGCCGAGCCGGCCTGAATCAGTGCCACACCACCTCCGGGGACAATGCCCTCCTCGACGGCAGCCTTCGCGTTGCGAACGGCGTCTTCGATGCGGTGCTTACGCTCCTTGAGCTCTACCTCCGTGGCAGCACCCGCCTTGATCACGGCGACACCACCCGCAAGCTTGGCCAGACGCTCCTGGAGCTTCTCGCGGTCATAGTCGCTGTCGGTGTTGTTGATCTCCTGGCGAATCTGCGCCACGCGACCCGCAATCTGTTCGGGGTCACCCGCGCCCTCAACGATGGTCGTCTCGTCCTTGGTGATGACCACCTTACGAGCGCTACCGAGGAGATCGAGGTCTACCGTGTCGAGCTTCAGCCCGACCTCTTCGGAGATGACCTGGCCACCCGTGAGAATTGCGATGTCCTGCAGCATTGCCTTGCGACGGTCACCGAAGCCGGGAGCCTTGACGGCGACCGACTTGAAGATGCCACGAATCTTGTTCACGACGAGCGTCGCGAGTGCTTCGCCTTCGACATCTTCCGCGATGATCAGGAGCTGCTTGCCCGTCTGGGCAACCTTCTCAATCACCGGAATGAGGTCCTTGATGCTCGAGACCTTGGAGTTGACGATCAGGATGTACGGGTCTTCGAAAACCGCTTCCTGACGTTCAGGGTCCGTGACGAAATAGGCCGAGAGGTATCCCTTGTCGAAGCGCATACCTTCGGTGAGCTCGAGCTCGGTGCCGAAGGTGTTGGACTCTTCGACCGTGACGACGCCTTCTTTACCGACCTTGTCGATGGCCTCGGCAATGATCGCACCAATCTGCGGGTCCGCTGCCGAAATTGACGCGGTAGCCGCAATCTCTTCCTTGGTCTCAACCTCTTTCGCGTTCTTCTGCAGCTGAGCCGAGACGGCCTCTACCGCCTTTTCAATTCCGCGACGAAGTGCAATGGGGTCTGCGCCGGCTGCGACGTTGCGCAGACCTTCGCGAACGAGAGCCTGAGCGAGCACAGTGGCCGTCGTCGTACCGTCACCAGCGACGTCATCCGTCTTCTTGGCAACTTCCTTGACCAGCTCAGCGCCGATGCGCTCGTAAGGGTCTTCGAGGTCGATTTCTTTTGCAATCGACACACCGTCGTTCGTGATAGTGGGTGCGCCCCACTTCTTCTCCAGCACGACGTTGCGGCCACGCGGGCCGAGCGTTACCTTCACGGTGTCTGCGAGGATGTTCAACCCACGCTCGAGGCCACGACGTGCCTCTTCGTTAAACGCAATCATCTTTGCCATGGTTGTGTTTAGCCCTCCTAGGACCAGAATTCGTAAACCGAATAATTAGCACTCAACCTGTATGAGTGCTAATTCAATATTGGCAGTCTCGACCCGAGAGTGCAAACTGGCACACAGAACCTGTTGACGCGTCAGGGATTCACCACAACGGATCCACCGTCGCGCGGAGGCATCTCGATCCAGGTGTTCCCCGGCGCTAAGCGAATCCCCACACCAAAGTCATCACTCAGGCGGATGCGCGCCTCTCGCGAATCCTTCACCCACGTGCCGTGAATCGTTTTGCCACCCGTCGACACCCACGCTTCACCCGAGTCCACCATGATCGTTCGAGGAACAGGACCGTACTGCCAGTCAATTCCCACCGTCATGACGACAACGTTCGTCGCAGTGATCTGCCCGCCCTCATCCGTCATGTCGGCAACGCTGCCTTCCTGGTAGCGGAGGTATCCATTGGCGGCGGAGTCAAACGTCCACGTCGGGTAACGCTCATCGCTAAATGTCACGTTGATGCTGGATCCGGGACTGCCATCGCGCATCGCGGACGACGTTGCCACCGAACTGGAGTAGGCAAACATTTGCGGCGCGCGTCCCAAGTCCATGTGTTGCGAAATGATGGTCTGGGCGGCGACCCCCACGTTGTGCGGACCGTCCTTATCCGAAGTGCGATACAGCAGTCCCTCGGCCGCATCACTGCCGTCGATGATGTTCAAAATCGGCGTGTCAATCATCATCTCAACGAAACGTTGTTGACCGCCCGAGTAAGCCACAATCCCACCGAACGGCGTGATGATGTCGGGGTCCATGGGCCGAATCGATCTCACCGGACCGATCTGGGCAGGAATATCCGACTGCCAAAACGCCACATACCGCGTGAGACCGCCCTCAACCAGTTCCTCAAAAACGATATCCGCGTGACCCAAGCCATACTGGGGCCGAGCTTCCTCATGATTATCGACCTTGGCCGCGAGTGCGGGGTTCAGGAGCGTATCGGCCGGCACCGTTGTTCCTCGCAGTGGCGCAATGGACGTCGCGGGGGGAGGCACGTAGGTCGGCGTGTAGGACGGGGTGGGAACAGGTTGAGAGCCCGTGCATCCGGACAGAACCGCCATCGACACCACGGCGATGGCGGAGACGGCGACAAGCGTGGTGCGGTTCACTTGCACAGACTAACGCCGCGCGAGCGAGAAACGGCCGTGACTCACGAGTCGAGCGCGCCACGCGCCGAACACGTTAGGCCAGCTTGACCGACTCCGCCTGCGGCCCCTTGGCTCCCGTGCCGACCTCGAAAACAACTTTCTGGCCCTCTTCGAGCACCTTGTAGCCGTTCATGTCGATCGCCGAGTAGTGAACGAAAACATCTTGTCCGTCGCCGTCCA
>Ga0214917_10008164_pt1 | contig 10369 bp, 10 predicted proteins | sample LL_1208_BB_MetaG_FD_177983 | JGI IMG/M metagenome (GOLD analysis project Ga0214917, IMG submission 177983) | Freshwater microbial communities from Lake Lanier, Atlanta, Georgia, United States - LL_1208_BB | ecosystem: Environmental > Aquatic > Freshwater > Lake | place: USA: Georgia | collected...
TGCCCTCTGCGTGCCCTGTGCGTGATACGAAGGAGGAAGGAGGAAGGAGGAAGTAAAGTTTGAAGTGGGTAAATGCGCTCTGTGCCCTCTGCGTGCCCTGTGCGTGATACGAGAAATCCAGTAATATCTACTGTTTGCCAAGCAGGCGTGAGTTTGGTACAATGTGGCAAGTTATAAACTATTTTGTGAGGAACACCATGGCCAGCAAAAAAGGCAACCGCATTATCATCAAGATGCGGAGCACCGAGAGTGCCCACACCTATACCACTGTCAAGAACCGCAAGAACGACCCTAGCCGGCTCGAATTGCGCCGCTATGACCCCACCGTACGCAAGCACGTGGCCTACCGCGAAACCAAGTAATCTCGCATTGGGATGCACAAAGACCGAGGTCGGGCTATTGCCCGATTTCGGTCTTTTTTGTGTTTTGGCATCGACAAAACGTTGTTACAATCAACGAGAGGCAAATTCCCAGAGGTAATTTTATAGAGTAGAGGCGTCTTATGGCCGTATTTCGCCGGATTGCGCTGGCAGCCTTGGTGGGATGTCTGGTTGGTGGTGCGAGTGCGCTTTTTTTGACATTACTCGCCCAAACCACCGCGCTTTTTCATACATATCTCTGGTTGCTCTTTCTATTGCCATTCATTGGCGCCTTGATTGCCTGGGTGTATCAACGTTATGGCCAATCGGCTGCCGCTGGCAACAACCTCATCCTTGAGCAGATCCATGCGCCACAAGGGCATGGCGTGCCGTTGCGAATGTTGCCACTCGTGCTGGGGGCGACGTTGCTTACGCATCTCGGTGGCGGCTCGGCGGGGCGTGAGGGGACGGCGGTACAAATGGGGGGCAGTATCGCCGCTACGCTGGCACGCTGGCTGCGCCTGACGCCGAGTGATACCCGCATGCTGCTGATGGCGGGGATTAGCGCTGGGTTTGGCAGTGTGTTTGGTACACCGCTGGCGGGGATGGTATTTGGGATGGAAGTCTTGACCGTGGGGGGCATCCGTTACCGCGCGCTGATTCCTTGTCTGGTTGCCGCATTGGTCGGTGATTGGACGGTGCAAATTTTGCAGGTTAGTCACCTGCACTATCACGTGTTCAATATACCGGTACTTACCCCCCTGTTGGTGGGGCAACTGGTGGTGGCTGGCTTGGCGTTTGCAGGGGTGAGTGTGCTTTTTTCAGAAGGAACGCATTGGGTCAGTCATATCACTAGTCACTCCATTTCTCAGCCGGTGTGGCGCGCCGTCGTGGGTGGGCTAGTGGTCATCGTGGTGACATGGGGAATTGGGAACTATGACTACAACGGCCTCAGTTTGCCATTATTACAGCAGGCATTTGTGCCCAATGGGGTGGTATGGTGGGGATTTCTGTTGAAAATGATGTTGACGGTGCTGACGCTTGGCTTTGGATTCAAAGGAGGCGAAGTAACGCCGTTGTTTGTGATTGGAGCGTTGCTTGGCAACACGCTCGCGCGAGTTTTTCAGTTACCGGCTGATTTCATGGCGGCGTTGGGATTTATTGCGGTATTTGCGGCGGCGGCCAATACGCCACTGGCATGTATCGTGATGGCGGTGGAATTATTTGGTGCGGGCCCGCTGGTGGGCGTTGTGCTTACGACGGTGGTGGCATATATCAGTAGTGGGCATCGTGGGATTTATTTGGCGCAGCGGGTGATGCATGCCAAATCGGACGATGATGGGTTGAGTGATACTGAACTGTCGCTCCGTGAATTACGTGGGCAGAACCGTGACCGTTGGCGAGACTAATACGCGCGTTGGCGTAACCGCCAACGCGCGTGGGATGGTAGTGAGGATTATGGGCGATAGACGGACTGGGTCATAAATGCCCCATCGCCCCCGACGTTTTCAACCACACCAATGACGAGTTCTTGATCGTCTTTCTTCCAAGCCGCATAACTCAAGGTGTCGCCTTCGACCAAAATAGCCGGATCAGCTTGCCACCCTTGGGGGGTGAGGAGGTCGGCGTAGTATTTTTTGACGGCGGCATAAGTGGCGGTGTCTGGCAAGCGGTAGAGGTTGGCAGCGGCACTCGCTTTGGCATTGGTGTTGCTGGCAAGCCCGGCGACCAATTCGCCAGCGAGGGGGGCATCGCTGGCTTTGGCTGGGGTCGCCCCACTAAACGGCGCAATTGTGGCTGCAGAGTTGTTGGCACCACAAGCAGCAACAACGGGGAGCATTACGAGGCTGACGAGGAAGGTCCGGCGTTTCATGTAAGTTCCTTTGATTTGTTGATTGCAAAAAATACGATTGAATGGTTACTTTTGGGGTTGGGCGCTGACGGTAGCGATTTGCCATTTGCCATTGGCGAGCGTAAGGGTTATGTCGATGGTCTGGCTGCCATTGGCGTAATCGAGTTTGGCCGTGATTTGGGCACGCTGATTGTCATCAAACAATTTGCTGTCCACAATCGTTACTGTGGTATAGGTGGCATCGACGCCAATGATAGATGGGATTGTCTTGCCGCTATCATAAAGTTTGGTGAGTTCAGGGCTCAAATACGGCGCGCTACTATCACCGCTTGGGTCTGCATGATAGGCAGTCAAAAACTCTTTGGCAACATTGACTTGTGGCGCATCGAGTGATCCTGTAGCCGGGGCAACTGGGGTGGTGACAACAGTCGCTTCGCTACTCGGCGTACTTTCACTAGGTACAGGTACGGTTCCTGTGGCAGCGCTGGATGTAATTGTGCGAGTGGCTCCGTTACTCACATCGGCTGTGGCCACTGGTTTAATGGCACTGGGAGTGCTACAACTTGTCATGATAATCATGAAGCTCAAAAACAATAAGCGTTTCATTGTTTGCTCCTTCATTATTCGGCAACGGTGGCCAGAGCTACGGCAACGGCTTGTTCAGCATGGATGCGGGTGGTGTCAAATATGGGGACGAGCGAATCACTTTGGTCGACCAGCAAGGTGATTTCGGTACAGCCGAAAATAATCCCTTGGGCGCCTTGGGCAATCAGGTTGGCGATGATTTCGCGGTAACGCAAACGTGATGCAGGGATGATTTGACCAAGGCAGAGTTCATCATAGATGATGCGATTGACATCGGCGCGCGCGGTTTCGTCGGGGATAAGTACCTCGATGCCAAAATTATCGCGTAAGCGGCCTTTGTAGAAATCTTGCTCCATGGTGTAACGCGTGCCGAGTAACCCAATCCGGGTCAACCCAAATTGTTGGATTTGCAGGGCGGTGGCATCAGCGATATGCAAAAACGGCACGGGTAAATCGTTGGTAATGTGTGGGGCGACTTTGTGCATGGTATTGGTGCAGAGCACGATGAGCTCAGCGCCAGCGGCCACGAGGCGCTGGGCCACGGCTGCTAGGGCAGCCCCGGCGCTGTCCCATTCGCCATTGTGCTGGTAGGCTTCGATTTGGGCAAAATCAACACTCGCGAGCAAGATCTGGGCAGAGTGGAGTCCCCCCAGTTGGTCGCGGACTAATTGATTGATGACGCGGTAATATTCTGCTGACGATTCCCAGCTCATGCCGCCAATCAGACCAATCCATTTCATACCAACCTCCTTCATGTCATAATTAATCCTACCACGGAGCATGTATAATGCGCACAGGTGTGTGTGGTAGAGAAAGGGTTGCTCCATGACCAAGATTCGTTGGGGAATCGTCAGCACTGCCAATATCGGCATGGCCAAAGTAAATCCCGCCATGATGAAGGGCGAATACAGTGAAGTCGTCGCGATTGCCTCGCGCGAATTGTCCAAGGCTCAAGCCGCTGCCAAGCAATTAGGCATCGCCAAGGCTTATGGCTCGTACGAAGCATTGTTGGCTGACCCCGATATTGATGCTATCTACAATCCTTTGCCCAACCATTTGCACGTCCCCGTGTCGATCCAGGCGCTCGAAGCAGGCAAGCATGTGTTGTGTGAAAAACCGATCGCCTTGACGGCTCAAGAAGCGCAGCAGTTAGCTGATGCGGCGTTACGCTTCCCCCAGCTCAAATTGATGGAAGCCTTCATGTACCGTCATCACCCGCAGTGGCGTCGTGCCAAAGCGATTGTTGCTTCGGGGGGGATTGGTGAATTACGCACCATCAACAGCATCTTTTCGTACTTTTTGACTGATCCTACCAATGTCCGTAACCAAGCCGATATCGGTGGGGGTGGCTTGATGGACATCGGTTGCTACAATATTTCGCTGTCACGCTTTATTTTTGGTAGTGAACCAATCAAAGTGTGTGGTTTGGTCGAGTACGACCCCACCCTCAATGTAGACCGTTTGGCATCGGGGATGATGCAATTTGTGGGTGGCACGGCCACGTTTACCTGCTCGACGCAGCTCAGCTCGTACCAACGGGTGCATATCATGGGCACGACCGGGCGCATCGAAATCGAGATCCCCTTCAATGCCCCACCCGACCGCCCCTGTACGATGTGGCATACGAGTGGCAATACCACCGAAACAATCACCTTCCCGGTGGTTGACCAATACACCATCCAAGGTGATTTGTTTAGCCTTGCCATCCTCAACGATACCGCCGTCCCCACGCCGATTAGTGATGCAGTGGCCAATATGCGGGTGATTGAGGCTATTGTGGCGAGTGATAAACTGGGTGGCTGGGTTACTCCATAGGGGTAAATTCAATTTGCGTGCACCACGGCATTATGCTATACTGTAACCCGTTGTGGTGCGCGTAGCTCAACGGCAGAGCGCTGGTTTGTGGCACCAGAGGTTGCGGGTTCGAAACCCGTCGCGCACCCCATTCTACCCCCCTCGTCGCAAGACGAGGGGGTGTTTGTTTGTACTCTTTGGCAAGGTACAATATATGCGCACTAGCATACTTTAGCGCCCCCAAAATACGAAAGGATTGCATAATGATTGCAACAACGCAAACCCGCGTCACGCTCCCAACTGGCGTCACCCTCAATGTGCACCAAGCCGGCAGTGGCCCTGACGTGCTGTTGCTCCATGGCATCACCGGCTGTGGCATGTACTGGAGCGTCCAAATGGCCCAACTGGTGGCCGCCGGCTACCGCGTCACCGCCCCCGATGGCCGTGGCCATGGTGAATCCGACCGCGCCAGTGATTATTCTACGGCTGCGATCGGGGCCGATGCAGCGGCACTTATCGTGGCGCTGGGCCTCGACAAACCGGTGGTGATTGGGCATTCGATGGGGGGTGCCCAAAGTTTGGCGCTGGTGAGTATGCACCCTGAGTTGGTGCGTAAAGTAATCCTCGAAGACCCCGCCGTCTGGCCGATGACGGGTGACGAAGCCTATATCGCCGAGCGCCGCGACCCGTGGATTGCCGGGCTACGCCAGTGGTTGACGATGAGCCACGCCGAACTGGTGGCGTTCAAACGCAACGAAGCACCCCATTGGAGCGACGAAGCCCTCGATTCATGGGCCTATGCTAAGCGCCACAACGACCCCATTGTGCCCATTTGGTTGAATTCGGGCAAAATTCTGCTGTGGGATTGGCTCAAACCAGTGGATGTGCCGATTTTGGTGCTCTATTGTGAGGCAGACAAAGGTGGCGTTGTGCCGGCTGCCTTCGCCGAGGCGCTGGTCAATTACATGCCCAATTTGACGGCTCAAATTATCCCTGGCGTGGGCCACGAAATGCACCACGACAACCCTGCCGCATTTATGGCGGCCGTGTTGGCATTTATGGCCTAAAATCTAAGCAATCCCCACTGGGCACATTGCCCAGTGGGGATTTTTTAACCAATAACGATTTGTAATACCAAATAGGCGTTCAGGCTAATAATTATCGCGGTGACGCCCCATGCCAAAACGGTGAGCCACATGGGATTAACAAATTTACCCATTTTGGTTTTGTCGCTGGTAAAAGTGACCAGTGGGACCACCGCAAATCCGAGTTGTAATGCCAAAATCACTTGACTGAGCACCAGCAATTCCCCCGTCCCCCGTTCGCCATACAAAATAGCCACAATGATGGCGGGGATGATGGCGAGGCCACGGGTAATCAGCCGGATGATCCAGCGCGGTAAACGAATTTCGAGGAAACCTTCCATCACGATTTGTCCAGCCAAGGTGCCAGTCAATGTCGAACTTTGCCCCGATGCCAGCAAGGCCAACCCAAAGGCGATACTCGCAAAAGTTGCCCCGAGAATGGGCGTTAATAAGTTGTAGGCATCGGCGAGATCGGTGACATCGGCATGTACGGTCCCATGGAAGGTAACTGCCGCCAAAATCAAAATCGCTGCATTTATAAAAAAAGCAAACAACAATGATACCGTCGAATCAATTGTGGCAAATTTGATGGCCATCGCTTTGCCGCGGTCATCGCGGGCAAAATTGCGCGTCTGTACGATACTCGAATGCAAGTACAAATTGTGCGGCATCACCGTCGCCCCGAGGATGCCGATGGCGATATAGAGCGCATTGGGGTTGTAGACGATTTGGGGTGAAGGAATCAGCCCAACGAGTATGGCTGCAATTGGTGGCTGCGATACGGCCATTTCATATATGAAGCAGAGAAAAATAACGAAAATCAGCCCCATGACAATACTTTCGATATACCGGAAGCCTTTGCTCTGCAAAAAAAGCACCATCAGTACATCGAGGGCGGTAATGATGACACCATAGACGATGGGGATGCTAAACAAAAGATTTAATGCAATCGCCGAACCGATGACTTCGGCTAAATCACAGGCCACAATTGCTATTTGACATAAAGCCCATAATGCAAATGAAACCGGGCGTGTATAGTGATCACGGCAGGCTTGGGCCAAGTCGCGTCCGGTGACAATACCCAGTTTGAGCGCCAAATGCTGGAGCAAAATCGCCATGAAGTTAGAAATCAGAATGACCGACAGTAATAAATAGCCAAACTGGGCACCCCCAGCGATATCTGTTGCCCAATTGCCTGGGTCCATATACCCAACGGCAACCATCAATCCAGGCCCTGCAAACGCGAGTAATGTCCGCCAAAATCCTGCATCAGGAGTGATTTTGACCGAAGAAAAAACTTCGGGTAGCGATGCTGCATGCCGTGCAAAACGCCAACCGTCATTGGGTGTTTGTATTTCGGAGGTAATAGATTCTTTGTGCATTAAGTTTCCTTTGCGTGCTGTATAGATGGTATCTGTGTGATACGAAAAAAATTTAGGCTACCCTAAAATTAAATTCAGTATATACGAGTCAATTGCGACCGTCAAACAAAAAATTCTCCACAGTGACAATTGTCACTGTGGAGGATAAGGGAGGGATACGAAGAGATTAGAGATTGGCTAATGCATGCATATCGGCGCTGAGATGGCTATACATGGTGCGATAAATGGCATAAATCTGGTCATACTTGGCGACCATTGCCGGGTCGGGTTGGGTGGTAGCGACGACGCGCACACAGCGATTAACGGCGTCGTTGACATCGGCAAAATGACCAGTGCCGACACCGGCGAGTAGCGCTGCACCATAGGCGGGGCCTTCTTCGGCGGCGAGGGTAGAGACTGGCGCATTGTAGATGTCAGCTTGCATTTGGCACCACAAGGGGCTTTTGCCACCACCGCCGGTCGCCCGTACGTCAGTGGTGGGGACGCCTAATTCGCGCATAATCTCGATGCCATCACGGAGCGAAAAAGTCACCCCTTCCATCACTGCTCGTGCCATATGCCCGATGCCGTGGCGTGTCGTCAACCCCACAAAAGCGCCACGAGCCAGCGGGTCGAGGTGGGGCGTGCGTTCGCCCGATAGGTAGGGCAGAAAGATTAGGCCTTCGGCGCCGGCTGGGACACTGGCGGCGGCAGCGGTGAGGTCGTCGTACGACAACGATGTGGCCCCTGTTTGGCGCAAGGTGTTGCGCAACCAGCCAAAGGCGCCGCCAGCGGATAGGGTGACGGCCATCATATGCCAGGCGCCGGGGACACTATGACAAAACGTATGCAGGCGGCCGTGGGGATCGAGGGCGATGCCATCGCTATGCGCAAATACTACGCCGCTGGTGCCAATGCTACTATTGACGACCCCTGATTTGATAATCCCGGTCCCGATGGCGGCGGCGGCGTTGTCGCCACCACCGGCGATGATGGGGATGCCGGCAGTTAAGCCGAGGGCGGTCGCCACATCAGCTTTGAGGTGACCGGTGATGCTGGGGCCTTCGTAGACGGTGGGCAGCCAGGCGCGATCGATTTCGAGGGCGGCCAGGATTTCGTCGGAATAATCGCGGCTGGTGAGATCAATCAGCAATGTGCCGGCGGCGTCAGCGGCATCCGTGGCATAGACGCCACTGAGGAGCAAGCGAATGTAGTCTTTGGGTAACAAGATGTGGGCAATGCGGGCGAAATTCGCGGGCTCGTGATTGCGTACCCACAAAATCTTGGGAGCTTGGAAGCCAGTCAATGCCGGGTTGCCCGCGATTTCGATGAGGCGTTGGGTGCCGATGCGTTGGGTGATTTCGGCGCATTCGGCGGCAGTGCGTTGGTCATTCCAGAGCAAGGCAGGGCGGATGACCTGGTTATCGGCATCCAAAAAGACCGAGCCGTGCATTTGGCCCGTCAGGCCGATACCGACGATTTGGGCGGCATCCACGGCGCCGACGACATCACGGATGGCGTGTTGGGCGCCCTGCCACCAATCGCTGGGATGTTGTTCGCTCCAGAGGGGGTGTGGGCTCGAAATGGGGTATTCGGCCAGCGCCATCGCCACGATACGGCCATCTGCATCACAGACAATTGCTTTGGCACCCGAGGTGCCGATGTCTAATCCTAGAAATAACGGCATAGTGTTGTCCTGTGGATTACAAAATTGCCGTCGTCGTAGTGCCGTAGCAGGCTACGGACTTCCACAACGACGGCAACGATGGGGGCATGATTAGCGTACGCCCATCAATACTTCCATGGTGAGTTGGTCGAGTTGTTCGTAGGGTTGGCCCTTGCTGGCGATGGCCGTGCGGTCAAAGTGGTGGTTGCTGAGTGCCGCGGCTTTTTCGGGGCTAAAGCCACCTTGCCAGGCAGGCAAGCCTGGAGCGATGCTATTGACTTGGCGTACCAAGGCTTGGATTTCGCTATCGGCATTCCAGCGGGCGGCTTTTTCTTTGAGGATGAGGTAGGTGCGCATACAGCCCCGAGCGAAGGCTTTGACACCATCGTAATCGTCGGTGCGGAAGGCATGGGCATCGAAGTGTTTGTTGCCGCTGTAGCCCACATCCTCGAGGAATTTGACCAGCATGAAAGCGCCTTTGATGTTGGCTGCGCCAAAGCGGAAGTCTTGGTCATAGCGCCCCACGACTTGGTCATTGAGGTCGATATGGAAGAGCTTGCCCATTTCCCAGGCTTGGGCGACGCCATGCAAAAAGTTCAGCCCGGCCATCGTTTCGTGGGCAACTTCGGGATTGACGCCGACCATTTCGGGGTGGTCGAGAGTGTTGATGAAGGCCAAGGCATGCCCGACGGTGGCCAAAAAGATGTCGCCACGGGGTTCGTTGGGCTTGGGTTCGAGGGCAAATTGGAGGTCGTAGTTTTGTGATTTGGAATAATGGGACAAAAAGTTAATCGCTTCGCGGAAGCGCTTCATCGATTCAGCGGGGTTTTTGGTGGCATCGCTTTCAGTGCCTTCACGACCACCCCAAAACACATAGACTTTGGCACCACATTCGACCCCCAAATCGATGGCCCGCATCGTCTTTTGGACGGCATACGCCCGCACCGATGCGTCGTTTGAGGTAAAGGCGCCATCGCGGAAGACCGGGTCGCTAAACAGGTTGGTGGTAGCCATGGGCACAACCAAGCCGGTGTCGTTGAGGGCTTGTTTGAAGTCACGCACGATTTGGTTGCGTTCGTCGCTGGTGGCGTTGATGGGTACTAGGTCGTTGTCGTGGAAGTTGACGCCGTAAGCGCCGACATCGGCGAGCAAATGCACCAATTCTACCGGCGACTTTGCCGCGCGTACCGGCTCACCAAAGGGGTCGCGGCCGACATTGCCGACAGTCCATAACCCGAAGGTGAATTTGTGCTCGGGACGTGGTGTGTAATCCATTGCGATCCTCCTTGGACCATATTCGTGTGATTCTCTCAGGACACTGCTATTGTACCATATCACTTTTGTTCAATGGAAAATGGAAAATGCAGATGGCAAGCCTCGGAGATTGCACGGACGCTCCCGCGCCCATGCAATGACGTTTGGTGTGTAGACTCTGCGCCCTCTGCGTGCCCTGTGCGAGAGAATAAAGGGCAAGCCGGATAGCGCAGACATTTTTCGACGCAATCAATCCAAAAAACGCCTCTGCGCCCTCTGCGTGCCCTGTGCGAGATGGAAAATGGAAAATGGAAAATGGAAAATGGAAAATGGAAAATGGAAAATGGAAAATGGAAAATGCAGATGGCAAGCCACGGAGATTGCACGGACGCTCCCGCGCCCATGCAATGACG
>Ga0214917_10008165_pt1 | contig 10368 bp, 8 predicted proteins | sample LL_1208_BB_MetaG_FD_177983 | JGI IMG/M metagenome (GOLD analysis project Ga0214917, IMG submission 177983) | Freshwater microbial communities from Lake Lanier, Atlanta, Georgia, United States - LL_1208_BB | ecosystem: Environmental > Aquatic > Freshwater > Lake | place: USA: Georgia | collected...
AGAAGGGCTCGGCCAGGTTCTTGATCTTGATGAATACGACCGCCATTACAATCACTTGATCGTATGGGACACCGCGGCATGCGAGATCCTCGGCGCGTACCGGCTGACACCGGTGCAGCGAGACGGGTCGCTGCCAGATGGTTCATCTCTTTACACCTCGACTTTATACGAATATGGCCCGGGATTTTTCGAGCGACTGGGCCCGGCCATGGAACTCGGCAGGGCGTTCGTATCCCCGCGCCATCAACGTTCCGTCGAACCACTGTTTTTGTTGTGGCAGGGTATCGGCAGGATCATTGAGAGGTTCCCGCAATTCCGTTACTGCCTGGGTGCCGTCAGCATCAGCAAAACATACAGTGCCGCGGCCCGACGCATGATCCTGCAAGAACTTTGGCAGGAGAGGATAAGTCGCAGTGAGACCCGTGTCGCGGGTTTGCCCGTCCGCGCGCGCCGTCCGGCGAGAATCCGTTTTGGTTCAAAAAATAATGTCGCGTCCCAAAATGATCCCGTCGACCGCTCCCGCGTCATCGAGTCGCTCGCGACTCTGGATCGCCGGGTCCGGGGCGTGGATCCCGAGGGGCGTGGGGTTCCGGTTCTGATCACGCGATACCTGGATCTTGGCGGAACATTCCTGGCTTTTCACGATGACCGCGAATTTGGATCCATCGCTTGCCTCGCCGTATTGGACTTGTTGCAAGTTCCACCGCGGTCATTGGCCCGTTTCATGGGCCAGGCCGGCGCGGAAGCCTTGTGGCGCGAGCACGGGGTGGTGCAGCCCCTTGGTTGACGGGGGAGAGGATCCTTCGCCTGCGGCTCAGGATGACGGGCGGGTCAGGATGACGGGGGAGAGGATCCTTCGCCTGCGGCTCAGGATGACGGGCGGGTCAGGACGGGGTTGCGAGTTCGCGCAGGTATTTGAATGTATAGATGCCCGTGCGGTGGCCATCGTTGAAGTGGATCGTGAGGGCATACAGTCCGACCGACTCGACTTTCACGGGACGGACGGTGTCCTTGATGTCTTCCGGCTTGATCCGTGGCTCATGGGACCATTCGTCAATACAAGCCGCGCATGGGCATTTGCGGCGCAACATCACAACATCAAGGGCCGACTTCTTGCCGTCGGTCCAGGTGATCCCGAGCGTCCTCTGGTCGATCTGGGAAATTTCCTGTACGCGAATTGTATCCATTAGTTTTTCCACTCGCCGGCAGCGGCGTCACTTTTCCACTCCAGGCTGAAGTGCTGGAGGACGTTTTTGTTCTCGGCGTGAAGGATCGAGACCTGAGCCGCCACGGCACCGGCGACATCAAAGAAAGCCTTTCCGGCGGGAGTGTCGGGATGGCCGGCGACAAACGGCGTGCCCTCGTCCGAGGCCTTGACGAGGCCCGGATCCATCGGGATTCCGCCCAGCCACGCGACGCCGTGCTCGCTCGCGACGCGCGATCCACCGCCTTCACGGAAAATGAAGTGTTTCTTGTCGCAGTTGTCGCAGACAAAGTAACTCATCGTCTCGACCACGCCGAGCACTGGAACCTTGAGCGTTTCGAACATCGAGATCGCCTTGCGAACGTCGATCAGCGCGACTTCCTGCGGGGTGGTGACAATGACAGCGCCCGTGACAGGTGCTGTTTGCGAGATCGTCAACTGGATGTCTCCGGTCCCCGGAGGATAATCGATGACGAGGTAATCCAGTTCGCCCCACGCGACCTGGGTCAGGAACTGCTTGATGACGGCGGCCGCCATCGGGCCGCGCATGATCGTCGCTTTGCCGCCCTGGTTGAACATGCCGACAGACATGATTTTCACGCCGTCGACAACTGGCGGGGCGACGAGATTCTCCGAGGCGGTCGCGCCCTCGCGCAAGTGAGTCATCAGGGGGATCGACGGGCCGTAGATGTCCGCGTCAAGAAGGCCGACTTTGGAACCGGATTTCGCCAGCGCCCAGGCCAGGTTCACCGCGGTCGTTGATTTGCCGACGCCGCCCTTGCCACTGGCAACGGCGATGATGTTTTTCACTTGTCCAAGCGCCGCGGACACCGGCGACCCTGTATTGATTGGCAGGGATCCACGCGTCGATGCCGTCATCGTGACTTTCACTCCGGTGACCCCGGGGAGTGCCATGACGACTTCCTCGCACTGGGTTTTCAGTTTTTCCTTCACCGGGCACGCCGGGGTCGTCAGGTTGACCTCAAAACTCACTTCCCCTGACTTGATTTTCACGTTGCGCACAAAACCAAGACTGACGATGTCACGGTGCAAATCGGGATCTTGAACGGCACGCAGGGCTTCAAGCACCGCGTTCTCGTCCAGCGTCGCACCGGACTGGATTCCCGCGGCCGGACCCTTGGATCCAAAACGTTCCGTGATTTTTCCCAAAATACCCATGGCAATGCTCATGGCCAACATGATCAGTGTCCTTCAAGAAATTTCGAGGCCTGGATTGCCGCCTGGCAACCGAGTCCTGCGGCTGTGATCGCCTGCTTGAACAGTGGATCCGCGATGTCACCCGCGGCAAACACGCCGGGCGTCTTGGTCGCCGTATGGTTGGTCGTCTTGATGTAGCCATGGTCGTCGGTGTCCACCCATGGCTTGAAGATTTCAGAGTTCGGCCGGTGGCCGATCGCCATGAACAGGGCGGTTGTCTCGATGGTCTTCGTCTCGCCGGTCTCGGCATGTTTCAATTTGATTCCGGTCAGGCCCGTCTGGTCAGAGATCGTGTCCTCGACGATCCATGGTGTCATGATCTTGATCTTGTCGTTGGCGCGGGCACGTTCGGCCATGATCTTCGAGGCACGGAATTCGTTGCGGCGGTGGACCAGGATCACTTCCGAGCAGATTTTCGCCAGATAGTTTGCCTCTTCCATCGCCGAATCACCGCCGCCGGCCACGACCACGCGCTTGTTGCGGTAAAAAAATCCGTCACAGGTGGCGCACGTCGAGAGCCCGCGTCCCATCAAAGTTGATTCGGTTTTGAGTCCCAGTGTTTTCGCGGTCGCGCCGGTCGCGATGATGACCGTGCGTGACTCGATCATCTTGTCGCCAGCCCAGAGTTTGAGCGGCTGGGACGAGAAATCGACTTTGGTGATTTCCTCGTAGTGGATTTTTGTGCCAAAGCGCTCGGCCTGGGCGGTCATTTCGGTCATGAGTTTCGGGCCCATGATCCCGTGCTCGAATCCCGGGAAGTTCTCGACTTCGGTCGTCGTGGTCAACTGACCGCCGTGCTGCATTCCGGCGTAAACAACGGGGTTCAATGCCGCCCGCGCCGCGTAAATGGCGGCTGTGAGCCCTGCGGGGCCGGTGCCGATGATCGTGACGTCGTTGATTGGCGAGACTGGAGCTGCTGGATGGTTGGCCATGGTGAAATCCTCTGAAACCCGTTCACGCAGCCGGTTTTACCCGGAAATTCCTTTGGAGAATAGTGAAAGGAAAGGCGATTGGTAAGTACTTTCGGGCGGTTCGGGGTCGGATTCCCGGAATGACGTGGGATCCTCAATGCGGTTGGCTGGACGGCCGATATTTTCTATGATGGAAGGCATATCAAACAGAGGCTTGGAAATGATGTGCAAAATTTTTGCATCGGCGCACCCTTCACGGCACAAAGCTTCGCCTGCGGCCACTTTCGTGGCTTTTGCCCTGTTTTTGCCTCAGTTTTTCCTGGCTGGTAACGCTTTGGCAGCCGTCCGTCCCGATGTGAAAAGCCCCAGCGTGGTTGTCCTTTCCTGGGACCACGGCAAGATCCTGTACGAAAGAAACGCGGACGAGGTCCGTCCGATTGCCAGCCTGTCCAAAATGTTCGCAGGTCTCGTGATCCACGACGAATGCAAGATCGACTGGGAAACCCTGCACGAAATGTCCCCTGAAAACCGGATCGCCGCCCGTGGTGGCGACCAGTCCAGGCTCAAGACGGGCTTGAAGTTCTCGGTCACTGACTTGATGCACGCGGCGTTGATGCGCAGCGACAACCGTGCTTTCCCGGCCTTGGCGGAAGCCTGCGGGATGACTCCCGTCCAGCTGGGCGAACGGATGACATCACGGGCCCGGGAGCTGGGCCTCGCGAAAACGATTTTCGCGGAACCAACGGGACTTTCTCCCCAGAACGTCTCGACCGCGCACGAAGTCGCGCTGATGCTCCAGGAAGTTACCAAACGCCCCCGTTTGCAGGCTATCATGGCCAAGCGGTCTTACTGGATGACGGCTCATCTGCCAAACGGCAGGACACAGCGGTACGAGATCCGAAATACGGACCGCCTGCTCCAGAGCCGCGAGTTCAGCGTGATCGGTGGCAAGACGGGTTTCACCAACCTGGCCAGATACTGCCTCGCGATCGCGGTCCGGACTGTGGAACACGGTGACCTCGGCATGGTGCTGATGGGCGCGGAAGGCAAACTGACTCGATTTGCGGACGTACGGCGGATCTACCAGTGGCTGAAGAAAAACAACACGGTCGCGGCCCTGAACCAGAACAAATCCGTGGACGCCCCGGCCAACTCGAACAGCGGGATGCGGGACGCTTCCCTTTGAGGACGAATCCAAGGCACGTTCCCGCCAGGGCATTCACGATCCCGGCGGTGGTGACCCTTTTGATCTCGTCACTCGTCACGACAATCCCGGCCTTTGCCAAACCGGCCCCCAAAAAGAAGTCGCTGGGCGCAAGCCTCGAACGCCAGTTTGCGTCGCAAAAAAAGAATGTCCTGCAAAGCATCAAGTTCATACGCCTTCAAGACGGCGCGGTGATTTATAAGTTTGACCCGGAAAAACGGGTGTCTCCCGCATCAGTGACGAAACTTGTCACGGCCGCGGTGGCACTGGGCAAGTTCGGGCCAACCTATACTTTCACGACGCGGATAGCGCACACGGGACAACGCCGGGCACAGGCCATTTCGGGCGACCTGATCGCGATTGGTGATGGTGATCCGCTGCTGATCTCGGAAAAGATGTGGCAGGTGGCCGCGGACTTGCGGGCCATGGGAATTCGCGAGATCTCTGGCGACATCGTCGTTGACAACTCGTTGTTTGACGCGGAAACCCGCGACGCGAGTCGTGAGGAAGGCGCCAACGCCTCGTCCAACGCCTACGACGCGCCTGTGAGCGCCTTTGCCGTGAACTTCAATACGGTCGCGGTCACGGTCAGTCCCGGTGAGAAGCCAGGATCTCCAGGCGTTGTGAGGACCGATCCCGTTGACCTCGACGGAATCAAAGTCGAAAGCTCGGTCAAGACAGGCGGGCCCGGATCCGAGACGAAACTCGCCGCGGCGCGGATTGGATCCGAAGGACAGACGCCATTGCTGCGCGTTTCGGGGACGATCGCCGCGGACAGTGAACCGAAAAAAATCTATCGTTCGATGGTCAACCCGGGACGCCTGGCGGGCGATTACTTGCGCGCGTTTCTGCAGGACGCTGGAATCTCCACGAGGGGTCGCGTCCGCACCGGAAAGGCCTCCGGCGACGAGCGTGTTTTGCTGACGGTGCCCTCCTACGACATGCGCAGGATCGTCAGTGGGCTCAATACTTTCTCGAACAATTTCATCGGCGACATGTTGACCAAGCGTTTCGCCGCCGGCAGCGCAACTCCGGGCTCCCTGGAGCGCGGCGCCAAAGTGATCCGCGATTATTTGAAGCAGGAAGTCGGCATCAGGGACGGTTTCGTGATCGAAAACGGCTCGGGACTATCCACGGAAAACCGTCTGAGCGCGGATGACATCGTCAGGTTGTTGGCGCACATGGAAAAGGACATGACGGTTTTTCCTGATTTTCTCGCCAGCCTGCCCTCTTATGGATGGGACGGATCCCTCAAACGACGCATGAAAGGGTCTGACCGGGATCTGATCGGTGGACTGATCCGCGCGAAATCCGGAACGTTGAGTGAGCCGATCACGGTATCCACCCTGGCGGGTTATTTGAAGCATCCCGATGAGGGTCTGATCGCGTTCGCGATCCTGGTGAACGGGGTCTCCGGCAAGTCCCAACCGTCGGTTTCGGAGCTGCGCGCGCAGCAGGACGCGGCTTTGGCGGCACTGCTGAAAACAAGGCAGAACTGACCACTCCCTCGACAGCCAATGGCTGCGTGCGGCAGGGTTTGTCGACTTAAGTACTCAATATTAAAGGAATATTTGCGGCAGCGCGTCGTGCCCGGCTGCGCCCGTTTCTTGCACACCAAACTCTGGTCCCGAACATTATCCGTCTCAATTTGGTTCGGGCTGGAGTTTCAAGCGTGCGTCGTTGGCCTTTAAGAATTCGTTGGGCGTTTGCTCCCGCCGCTTTTTTGGCGTTGGCCTTGCCCTTTGGCTGCGGCGCTCCAACGCGCAAGCCGTCAGACGTTGGCGACATGTTCCTGCGTGAACCGGAGAAATTGCGCGAGGTGGCGGGAAGGCTCTGCGATGCTCTCGGGGCTTCGGCGGAAGCTCCTTCGTTGAGGTCCGTCAAGCTCAGCGCAAGTGATTGCCGTGCTGTTGACCAGAAAGCGCAGGACCTTTCGAAAACCAAAGAGCTTGATTTCGTCAAAATTGACCAGAAGCACATGCAAGTCATCGACGGCAATCAAGTCACCGACCCGAGTGGTCTTTTGTACGTGCAGACGCGCGGCCAGGTCTGGCTGAACCGCTCGATGATGCACCTCGCCCAGAAACTGATCCATGCCATCCGCGACGCGGAACAGAATGGCACAAGCGCGATCCTGCCGAACCTGAACGCGTCCGCGAGCGAGAGCGACGTGGTGCACCTTGAGTTCAAGGAACTCAAGAAGACGACCCTTGACCAGACCGGGACTCGATTGAGCTCCGCCGTGGAACTGACTGGTCGGGGTGCTGTGACCATCAACAACGTCATTACGACCGAAGGGCGCATCTTCGATGACTCCATCGCGCTTGAGATCAATACGGGGGAAGACGCGCCGTTTGAGAAATCCCTGGTTCAGAGACTGAACGCCGTAGTGATGATCATTCCTTACAACAACGACGTATACGTCGACATGGTCATCGAGTTGCGCCTGCACTCCCTTGGCGTCGACAAACTTGTTTCCGGGCAAGTGACTTCCGCGTTGAGCGCCGGCGTCAAGGCGGGCCTGGACGCGTTGATCAAATTGGACTGAACCATGAGAAACCCGCGAATCCCGACATTTTTAATCTTGATCGCCGCCCTGGCCTGGTCGTGCCACAGCGCGGACGACAAGGTTTTCATGGATCCGAAAATCGACCTGAGCCGCACGCAAAACCTGACAGATGGAACGGTCCCGGTCGCTCGCAATCCGGTTCCAATCGCTCTCGCGTCTTATCGTGTCCGCGTCTTTGGCAAATCTGGCGGTGAGATTTGCTCTGGCGCGGTTGATTTGCAGCTGCTCAGCAACCTGGGGTTTGGTCCAGCCAATGGCGGCATGACATGCCTGAGTCAAAAAATCGACCTCGGGCGCATGCTGGCCGGCCTTTCCGGCACCCCTGAGTCGGACGACACCGAGATGATCGCCGACGGAACCATGGTGCGGGTTCGCAGGTTTGGCGGAGTCACGTTCACTCCCGCGCGCCCCCTGGTCGTCGGACCCATTGTGCAGAATCCGGCAATGTTCATGAACCTCCACGAGACCAGCCAGCATCTGGCGACATGGCGGAATCCGGCAAACGGTCAGGTCGTGAATGCGACCGGATCCACAACCGTCAATGTCCTCGGAGTCAACCAGACGTTCGAGTCCGCGACGTTGAACAAGACTTTCGACAAGATCCTGCACTGGGAGATGACATCCACTGGCTACGATGGCATCCCCAAGAGCGACGCTTTCATTTTTGATCGCATAGAGATGCTTTGGAACTCGCGACCCCTCGTGGTGCCAAAAATTATTATCGAGGGTGGCGTGCGGGACTTCCTTTCGAGCGATCGCAGGCAACCAATTGAAATCTTTGCCGATATTTTTATTGGGCGCGTGAAGATCGTGCTCGAAGCCACGCGTTTTGAAGGCCTCTGATCAGTTTTTCCCGCCGGAAATCCGACAAGAAAAGCAACTTCTGATAAGTCAGGATTTTTTACCATGGGATCCATCCGGTTTATTTTTTTTCCCGTCGTAACCCTGGTCGCCGTCGGCGCGCTGGTTTCCTGTGGCAAGTCGGTGAGGGACGAGCGGCAGGTCCAAAAGTCAATGCCAGCATCAAATGACGCCAGGCTCGATTTGACCCAGCCTGGCTTGCCCCAGTTTTGCCAGGAAGTGGCGTCCGGGAAATTCTCGCCCGGGAAATCGTCGCCCGGGCCTGGGCAGCGAACATTGTGTGTGACTTGCAAGCCCCGGGAGCTGGCGAGGTTGAATTGCGTCGTGATCAAATCCGGCCCGCTCGACCTGGTCTGCCGGCACAACGGACCTGAGGTGCAGCGCGATCCCGGGAAGGATCCCGTGATCTCTTGTGATTCGGGATCCCACGACAATAATTCCGCCATCGCGCGAATCTCCCTCAAGCCGGGCCGCGTGGAGAACATGATCGCGGCGCTTCCGTTCATTGGATTTTTTCTGCGGCCACAAGTGACTTCGAAACTGACTCCGAACAGCACGGCAATGTTTCTTGCGGACGCGGCTTTCGATTTCGCGACGAAATTCGCCAAGCCCGTGATCCTCGGCCAGCAATTCCCCGAAGCCAGCCAATTCATTCTTTCAACGGTGGAAGGATGGAGATTGAAGGAACACAAGACCGCCTTGACTGGTATCGAAAAGGAGAATCTGACCGGGATGGCCACCAAGGTCTTTTCAGATTTGTCGGATTTGGCGTCAAAATCGGACGTCATCGGCAAGGATGAGTTGATCGCCCTGTCAAACGACATCGCGACTCAGTTTCCGGAAGTCGCGCCATGGCAATTTGTGTTGCCGGCTCTTTTTGCCGCCAGCGGAGAGTCCCTTTTGCAGCCCGCGAACCTTGGGGCCTTGCCTCCTGATCTGATCGCGACCATCGTCAGCGCGATCGGACAGGGAGCCGCGTCTCCGCAGCCCCCCGCCCATTGAAGAAAACCGACGACTTCGTGTTTCCGAATTTTACGCTAGTGGTTGTTCATGAGAACGTAAGCCTGGCTGGCGGCAACCTTCAATCCTGAGAGCAGCGCCGCCTGGTTCGTGCCGGCGTAGTTGCTGTTGATGAAGGTTGACTGCGCGTTCATGGCTGACATCAACGCGGGGACACTGGTCATGGAACCCAGCTTGTACGCGTTGACGTAGGATGGCAGTTGCCCCGCCACATGCGACGGGTCAGGAAGTTGACCCTGTCCAGCGAGGTTCATGCCCAGCATCTGCAGGATCGTGTTGAGCAGTGGAGTCAGGAAAGTCTGGGCTCCTGTCATCGCGGCGGGGACATTGGCGTAACCGCCGAAGGCTGCCAGTGCCGCCATCGACGCGATGCTTGCCGGGTTGAAACCAGCAGCGCCCGCGGCGCCAGCGAGGCCCGGGGCGGCCATGCTGACCAGGGTATTCACTTTGTCGATCCCGGGCAGCGCGGCGAATACGGCGCCGTAGTTTCCGGCGGGGAAGTTGGCCGTGGTGCCGTTGCTCATGCCGGGGATCATGGACGCGAATCCGGGGAGCAGGGCTGCCACATTGAGGATCTGGTTCGGCTGGACCTGATTCAGCAGGCCACCAAGGGTCATGATTCCACTAAAAAGACCCCCTGCGCCTGCGCCATTGACTCCACCACTGCCACCACTGCCACCACTGCCGCCGTTGCCGGGTGCCGGCATGGAGCCGTTGTTGCTGCCGCCATTGCTGGCATCGCCAGCCGCGTTCGGGTCCGCGTAACCGGGTTTCGCTCCGACGTTGCGACGGAGGACGGCAGGACCATCCTGCATTTCCGTGCTGTTGACGATCTGGCTGATCGCGAAGGCCAGGTCATTGCCGCGCGCCGATGGGTACATGATGTCTTTCGCGTTGATCGTATGGTCGAGACCGAAGGTATGGCCGGCCTCATGGGCGATGGTATCCGCGACGACACCGATGTCTGCCTCGAAATCCGTGAACGCGAAGCCCACGTCATTCAAGTTCTGGTTTCCGTCGTCAAACGGGGCGATGCCAAGCGTGGAGGGACTTTCGGTACATCCAAGCGTCCCGTAAGAGCCACCGACATGGATCACCGTGTAATCGCCAGAGACGGGCTTGGTTGCCGTGACCGTGATCTCGACACCAGCGTCGTCGTAATGCCTGGTCACGCGATCGACGATTTCCTGGCGTTCCGTGTCCGAATATCCCGGTGCCGGGATATTCGCGGTGTTCGCGCACAGGATGAAACTCTGACCGCGCTGGAAACCCTTCTGGACCGTGGCGCCGTCAAAGTTGACGTAGAGGGTCTTGCTCGTTGAAGTCGCGGCGAGGCCGAGTTTGTTGACCTTTTCGGCCATCAGGGCGTCGTAATACCCCT
>Ga0214917_10008166_pt1 | contig 10367 bp, 5 predicted proteins | sample LL_1208_BB_MetaG_FD_177983 | JGI IMG/M metagenome (GOLD analysis project Ga0214917, IMG submission 177983) | Freshwater microbial communities from Lake Lanier, Atlanta, Georgia, United States - LL_1208_BB | ecosystem: Environmental > Aquatic > Freshwater > Lake | place: USA: Georgia | collected...
CGGCGTAAAAGCCGGCCGTCGGCGCTCGGGCGGGCTGGCCGGCGACGGTGATCCGCGCCGCGACCTGGTTGGTTGCCGCCGCGGCCAGCGTCAGCGTCGCGGCATCGTGTGGCTGCGGTTCGCCGGCTCGCGCGTGCAGCGTCTGGCCGCCGAGCGAGAGTTCAGTCCGCACGTTCGCCCGCGCGGGAATGAATCTCGGCGCCTGCCTGCCATTCCAGAAGGTCAGGCCGCCCGTGACCTGGAGTCGCAGCGATGTCGCGTCGGGGAGCGACGGCACGACGACGTCGACGGCCGACGTCCAAGCACGATTCTTGGCCGTGAACGCCGCGACGACGGCGGCGGACGACGTCGTCAATGAGGCGATCTGCTGGGAAGGCGGGGTCGCAGCGGACGCCAGCCACAGGGAACTCCCCTCTTCGCCACCCGGCAAATCGATCGCCGGCATGGTCGGGGCTGCCGAAAGATTGACCCTCGACTCGAGCCGCTCGAGGAGCATCGGCCGAGCAGCCTTGCGACGGCGGCCAACGCGGCTGAGCCCGAAACCAAGCAGGGAAGCGATGCCGGCCGACTTCACGTCAATGCTCCAGCGGGGTGTGCGTTGAGCCATTCGAGACCGCCCGGGCAGTCCGCTTCGTTTGCCAAAAAGTACCATCCGGTGACGTTCGGTCGCACCGCACCGCAACTGCGCATTGCTCGAACCTTTCGGATGAACAATCACTCGACACCGACAGACCCACCGGCGTCACTCAAACCGGAGGGTTTCCCTAGTCGATCCAGACTATGATGAACCAACGCGGAATCAATACCCATCGGCATGCCCCGACCCGTGAGAAAGCCGTGAATCCGCGGGAGGCGGAAACCGGTTAAACTGTCCGCGAAGCCAGCTTTCAGCCCCGGTACTGGGGCCCGGTGACCCGAGCGATGATCCGAGTTGCTGTCGTCGAGGATGACCCGCGCACCCGCGCCGCGATCGTGGCTCGCTGCCAACGGCAGCGCGGTTTGATGACTGTCGGCGATTGGGCGTCGGCCGACGCCGCTGCCCGAGTCGGCGACTGGGGGCGGATCGACGTGCTCGTCGTCGATCTCGTCCTCCCCGGCAGCCTTTCGGCGATCGGCCTGATCGGCCGGGCCCGCGAGGCGAACAACTCCATCCTGCCGATCGTCTATACCATCCACGACGCCAGGGATTCACTTTTTGCCGCGATCCATGCCGGCGCCGTGGGCTACGTGCTCAAGGGCGAATCGCTCGACGCGCTCGTCAGCGGCATCCTCGATGCCGTCAAGGGTCTGGCGCCGATCAGTCCCGCCGTGGCCCGCTACCTCGTCGAGGCGTTTCGGACGGAGGTGCCTGCGGGCCACGTCAAGCCGCTGACCGACAGGGAGACCGAACTGCTCGGGGCGCTTGCTGCCGGACTCACCTACGCTGAAGTGGCCGACCGGATGGGCATCAGCCGGCACACCGTCCACTCCCACGCCAAGAAGATCTACGACAAACTCCATGCCCGCGGCCGCACCCAGGCGGTCCGGAAGGCGAAACTCAGCGGTCTGCTCGATCCGCCGGGCTGAGACGCGACGCGGAGATCGACGCGGATCGGCGCCAGGCGGCACGGCCGGGAGCGGGATCCACGCTCACCCGCGTGGCGATCCCTGACCAAGCGGCATGACGACGACGCCACGCCGCCGGCACATGGCCACGCTGCCGCACGCCAGACCCACCAAAGCCATGACGGGCAGGGACGGTTCAGGGACGGCGACCGACACCTTCATTTGATACGGTCCATTGCCGACGTTGGAGAACGTCCCCGTACTGTTCGACAAGTATTCGCCTGCGACGCCCGTGCCGTTGCTGGTCGTCGCATACGACCAGCCTCCATTCGCGTTGTCGTTGGTCGATAGTCCGACCCAATACCGCGTTCCGGCAGCCACCGAAAGCGGGGATGCGAGGGAGACGCTCCACACGCTCGCGGTCCCGCTCAGGCTCGAGTCGCTGACGGTACCGATCGTTGCCAAGAGACTGCCCGGCATGGGCGGGGATGCAGCGGCGTTGTTGCTGTAAATGCCGATCGAGGTCGATCCCGCAGGAACGCCCACGGCGGAAAGGAGCAACTGGATGTCGGTGAGAACGAAGCCGGCCCCGGTTCCCGTCGGCGTCGAAAACGAGTTGAACAGCGGGCCATGGACGAGTCCCGACGCATTGACCGTGTCGGCGCCCGCGGAACTCTGGCTGAGATTGTCGTAGATCACCTCGGCGAGGCACATCGTCGAGGTCGCCGCGAGCAGCGTTGCCAATCCGAAGGCCAAAGCGGCACGGCGGTATTTCATCAGACGAGCCCTGGGAGGGGGGTGCGATGGAGCATCGCGGAGGCGATGCGGACCAAACTGGTCGAAGCGGCTGGACGAACGACCCGGCAAAGTATCCTTGGAAAATCGCCGCGCCGTCCATACCCATGGGCATACCCCGACGCGAAAGCGGGGAAGTCGGCCGCTGGTTGGGCACCAGCCGCCAAGACGTTTCGGATTGACCGCGTCTTCGAGTCTCACGCCGAGCAGAGCTCCGACCAACTCCACGCCCGCGGGGGCCCCCAGGCAGTCGCCAGGCTGGACTCAGCCGCGCGTGCGATCCGCCGGCTGACAGGACGACGCGAGGTCGGAGCCGGCGAGCGTCAACGGCAGCGGCACGACGAAGCAGACGCTTCCGCCACGAGAGGACTCCCCCGGCGGGCGGCCGAGCCGCATGCTGCCGCCGCAGGACCGCACCCGCCGCTCCATGCCGACGAGCCCGTGGCCGCCGCCTCCCACCGCCCCCGGCGGGCCGACCGAGAAGCCGGCGCCGTCGTCGCGCACGCGCACGGCCACCGCCGCCGGGTGGAAGCGGATCGAGACCGTCGCCCGGTTCGCCCGCGAATGCTTCGCGACGTTCGCCACCGCCTCCCGGACGGCGCGACCGAGCGAAAGTGCCGCGGCGGCGGAGTCGATGGATGCGACGGGCGGAGTGCCGGCCACCCGCCAGGCGAGAGCGATGCCGCGGGCCCCGAGGGTCTGCTCCGCGTGGGTCCGGAGGTCGTGAAGCCAGTCGGTCCACCGCACCTGGCCTTCGTCGACCGCGTTCATCAGCCGGCGCAGCTCGCGAGCCCCCTCGACGGCGGCGTGCTTCAGGTGCTCGAGCACCTCGGTGTCGGCCACGCCGCGGGCCTTGAGCAGGTCGACGAGATGGGCCACGTTCACCGTCGCGGCACCGACGCCGTCGTGGAGGTCGTGCACGAAATCCTGCCGCTGCCGCTGCTCCCGCACGAGGGCCAGTCGCCGCTCGGCGAGCCGCAGCGATTCCTCGGCCTGCAGTTGCGCGTCGGCACTCTCGCGGACGGCGACGATCTGCCGCTGGTTGATCATCAGGATCACGCCGAAGGTGAAACTGACGACCCAGAACATGGTGCCGAGAAACGCGATCACCTGCGGCAGCTCGCGGGCGAACATGGCCGTCGAGCCGTCGCCTGCCGCCATGAGCGTTGAGCGGAGGACCACCGCAGCGGCGTAGGCGAGCATCACCCCGCCGGTGAACCGCGCCGACACGAGCAGCCCGGGCTGCCGCTCGTGAAAGAGTTCGTCTGCAGCGGCCACGAGCCAGACGACGTACATCACCGCCGTGCAGGCGATCCGGACCGTGGGCCGGGGATCGACGAACAGATACCAGGCGTGCACGCCCAGGATCACGGATGTCGCGAGGATCGGGATGCGAAACCGGCGCCGCCGGCCGACGAACACGGCCGCCCCGACCGCGGTGCAAGCCAGGGCGGCGGTCACGGCCAGGAATCCGGCGGCGTAGACAAGCGGATGTTCGCCGATGATTCGCCGGGACACGAGCACCAGCATCGAGCCGGCGGAAGCGAAGCTGCTCCAGGCCCACAACCGCACGCCCCGCATCCCGGGATTGAGCCTCGCCAGAACGACGAACGCCACCACCTGCAGGCCGGCGACGACGGCCGAAATCAGGGCGAGGGTGGCTGGGTCGAGAACCATGGCGGAGGAGTGATTTCGTCGAGTCGGGTACCATAATCTACCGGACCGCCCCGCCCGCTCGACCGAACGCTCCGACCGCGTGCCGGAGGCATGCATGCCCTCGCCAGCCAGGCACAGCCGGCCCCGGCCGGGTTTTACGCTGATCGAGCTGCTCGCGGTGATCGCGATCGTGGCCGTTCTCGTGGGGCTGACGCTGCCGGCGGTGCAGTCGGCCCGCGAAGCCGTCCGGCGCGTGTCCTGCGGCAACAGGCTGCGGCAGATCGGGCTCGGCCTCCACGCCCACGAGTCGGCCTGCCGGTTCGTTCCGGCCTGGCGCAAGGAGTTCTCGTGGGCCGAGTATCCGAAGAGCCCGCCCAACCCCAACTTTGCGGTCGTGAATGCCGGCCGCACGACGCTCGGGGCGCTCGGCCAGCTCCTCCCGTTCGTCGACGAGGGGAACCTCGCGTCGCTCTTCGACATGACCCGTGGACTGGCCGATCCCGTCAACCTGCCGCCGCCGTTTCCCAACGGCCGAAACTCGCCCTCATGCTTTTCGCCGGTGCCGCTCTTCGTCTGCCCGTCCACGCCCTCCGGCATCCCTTCCGACTATGCCGCCGGATATGCGGTGATCGGCTACCCGTCGAATACCCCGCTCGTGCTGCCCCGGACCGACTACGCGCCGCTCCGTGGGCTGCATCCGAGCCTGGCCGCGTGCGCCGGGCTCCCGGCCGACTTCACGCACAACGCGATGCTCGGCACGACCGACTACGTGAACCGGCGGACGGTGCGGTTTCGTGAGATCACCGACGGGCTGTCGCGGACGCTCGCGTTCGTGGAACAGGCCGGCCGGCAGCGGCGGTTTTTCCTGGGCCGCCCCTTGGGTGATTCCGCTCCCGGCGGCACCACGGTTCTGAATGCGTTCTACGGCGACTGGAACACTGCCCGTCATGCCCGCGGCCTGAGCGGCGCGACGGAGGCAGACCCGTACCAAGCGGGCTGCTCGGTCGTGAACGTGCTCAATGACGACAACCCCTACGCCTTCCATCCCGGCGGCGTCGGGGCGGTGATGGGCGACGGCCGCGTGACGTTCATGACGGACGGAATCGACGCGGCGGTCTTTGGGGCGCTCGTCAGCCGAGACGGCGGCGAGGCGGCAGCGGGGCCACGAGAATAAGACGGCGACATGAACAACCGTCGGCACAATCCATGCCCATAGGCATACCCCGACCCGACAAAGTTGTTGCCCTCCTTGAACCTTGCGACTACCCTCCGAACAAACGTCGGGCTGGGTTGCCCCGTGGGTCGCCTGCCTTGCCGCGGATCACGTCACGTTGGAGGTCTTTTCGATGGTCCGTTTCTTCCGCGATGCCGGTCTCCCATCGCGTCGCTCCCGCGAGGCCGCGAGGCAGCGTCGCCGGAGTGAGCGTGCGAGTGATCTGAAGCTCGAGTCGCTCGAGCCGCGGCTGGCGCTCGCCTCCGTGGCGGGGATTCTCGACACGACGCCGCCGGTAGTCCGGTCGGTGTCGCTGCCCGCGGCCGGCACCTACGGCACGGGCAGTGATCTGAGCTTCAAGGTCAGGTTCAGTGAGCCCGTGCGCGTCGTCGGCAACCAGTCCGACGTGTTTCTGCCCGTCGAAGTCGGCTACGCCCTGCGCGAGGCGCAGTACGTTTCGGGCAGCGGCACCAGCTCGCTCACCTTCCGGATGAACGTCGCCGCGAACGACCGCGACACCGACGGCATCAGCCTCGGCAGGGTGAACTCGGCAGCCGTCCGCGACTTCGACTTCGCGGCCAATCGAATCCAGGACCGGGCCGGCAACCCGGCGAGCAATGCGATCCCGGCCGTGAACACGAGCGGCATCCGCGTGGATGCCACCGGCCCGGTCGTGACCTCCCACAGTGGCTTCATCACCAAGGGCCGGCAGGTGTCGCTGCAGGTGACCTTCGATGGCCGCGTGACCGTAGCCGGCAAGCCGCGGGTGCCCGTGACGATCGGCGGACAGACCCGGTCGCTGGCGTACGTCTCCGGCTCGGGAACCTCGACACTCACCTTCGCGATCGAGGTGCCGCGAGGGGCGTCGGTGGCGAACCCGGTGTTTCGTGGCGTCAACGGCCTGCCCGGGGAAGTGATTCTTCTGCCTGCGGGCGCGAACCTCAGGGACCGCTTCGGCAACGCCGTCACCCCGATCGGCGGTGACTTCGGCGAGACCTACAAGGCCGCCAACGGCACCCGCGTGGTCGTGATCGGCACCCACTTCGAGAAGCTCACGTTCGGGAAGCTCGACAGCATCTCGCAGGACGACCTCAACACGATCCTGAATGACGAGCAGCGGGGCTTTCTGAATGACGGCGACGCCGAATACCTGAAGGACTACGCGCCGCCGGTGTTCAGGTCGGCGAAGAACGAGGTCGATCTCTACCGGGTGGCCTACCGCTCCACGATTCCGGAACAAGGCAACCGCCCCACCGTGGCCTACGGTCTGGTGGCGATTCCCAAGGGGGCGACAGGCTCGCTGCCGCTGGTCTCCTATCAGCACGGTGAACTGCTCCTCAAGGAGTCGGCTCCCTCCCAGGCCTTCTCCTGGGACAAGACCGACGACAGAACGCTGGTCAGGTACGGACTCACCCAGAAGCAGCTCTACGATTCCGCCTACGAGACTCGGCTCAACGTCGCTCAGTTCGCCGGGAATGGCTATGCGGTGATCGCAGCCGACTCGTTTGGCCTTGGCAACTCGGTCGAGCTCGACAGCTTCCTGGCCAAGCAGAGCGGCCAGCAGGCTCTTCTCGACATGCACGCCGCCTCGCAGAAGCTGCTCCAGAGCCTGGGACTGACTGCCGACAAGCTCTTCTTGAACGGCTGGTCGACCGGCGGGCTCGCCACGATCGCCTTCCAGGAGGCGCTCGAGGCCAAGGGCGTGAAGATCGACGGCGTCTCGACGGCGGCTGCGCCCTCCGACCTCGAGATGTTCGTCAACCGGATGATCTTCAATCCGCGGCCGTATTCCGAAACGACCGTGCCGGATGGCCCGTGGAATGTGGCGATTCCGCAGCTCGCGGCCTTCTCGCTCGGCGCCTATGGCCGGAAGCCCGGCGCGGCCCTCGAACTCTTCGGCGGCAACTACGACTTCGCGCGGAAGTTCTTCATGCGGGAGTTCGAGACGCTGCCTGAGTTCACGTTCCAAGAAGACATCCGTAACGACAGGGTGCCCGTCATGACGATGGACGGCGTCACCCGTTCGGCCGCGCCGGCGCAGTTCATCGCCGATCGCCTCCGACAGGATGCCGGCGCCTTCTCGCGGACGGCGTTTGCGGGCCTCATTCGCGATGCGGGAGTCGGATCCACCGGCCTCGCGAGCGACATGCAAACCTACTACGGCCTCGCCGACGAGATCGTGCCCGAATCAGTAGCGACCATCGTCGGCACGCGGCAGGCCGCCACCTTCGGCAAGACGAACCTCCAGCTCGTGCCGCTCGACGATGCCAGCCACCGAGGCACCTTGCTTAACGCCGCCTACGGGCAGCTTCGCTGGTTCGATATCCAGCGCGGCGCGATTCCCTCGGGGATCGTGGGCTCGGTCAACCCCGTCACTGGAGCCCCTGCGGCCGTCGAGAACCTCGTCGCGACGCCGGCGGGCACCGGAGAGCTCCTCCTCGAGTGGTCGCCGTCGGCGGGAGCGACCTGGTACGACGTCTACGTCAACGGCCAGAAGACGATCACGGCGGGTACGCCGCTCTGGTTCTTCGACAAACTCGATCCGCGCACCAGTTACACCTTCAGCGTGGTGCCCAGAAATGCCTCAGGCAGCGGGCCGGAGACGAAGGTGGTTTTCGGGCCGGCGACGGTCGTCGACATGAGAGAGAGCACTCCCTCTAATAACGTTGTGGGCGGCCAAAAAAGAGCAATGACGACCGGCTTGGATGGATCACTATGGGTCGCATCCCGATACACGGAGGACGTGACTTTTCTTCAGCAGATTGTCAAGAACGCGGCTGGGACATGGACGGCTCAATCGCCGATTTGGGTCGAGAAGCCGATAGCTTTGACCACTGGTCTTGACGGCTCGATTTGGGTCGCCGGCATGCCTACTGATCAACACCCCGACCAGGGGACCGTTCAACGGATCGTGCAGGAAAACGGCAGTTGGGTTCGAAAAGAAGTCATCACGGTCGATAAATGGCCCCGAGGCATAACCACCGGCATTGATGGCACGATCTTTGTGGTTTCCCGCACCAGTTCCGGTTCTTCGCCAGCTCCGGGGTCCGTTCAACGAATCGTACAGGATCAGAACGGTAACTGGTTCGTGCAAGGTGAGCCCATCCCGGTCGATCAGGATCCGTGGGCGATAACCGCGGGCCAAGACGGCTCGATCTGGGTCGCCTGTAAACCGGGGACTAATGGAGGGTCCGTTCAGCGGATCGTCAAGTTCGAGGATGGAACATGGAACGTGCTCGGCGCGGCGCTGACGGTCGACAATGACCCCTGGTCGCTGACAACGGCGGCGGACGGGTCGATCTGGGTGGGTTGCAGGCCCCATTTTGATGATGGTCCGGGCAGCCTCCAGCGAATCGTAAATGAGAATGGACAGTGGTTCGTGAAGGGATCAGCGATCAGCGTAGATGGGACTCCGTATTTACTGACCGCGGGCCCGAACGGGTCGATCTGGACTGGTAGTAAATCTAACGGTACTGTCCAGCAGGTCGTAAATGAGCGAGGGACGTGGTTCGTTCAGGGCGATCCGATAAACATCGGAGGCGTCGTGGGACTGACCACCGGCGTTGACGGCTCAATCTGGGCAGTGAAGGGTCGCCAAAAAAATTTCTTACCAGACCAGAAGATGACGGTTCAGTTGTGGACGAACCCCGTCCCCCCGACCGACCTGAAGGTCACTCCCGGCCCGCACGAAGGCATGGCCACGCTTTCCTGGAAGGCGCCCGCGGCCAACGGCGGCACGCCGGTCACGTCCTACACGGTGACGGCCCGTCAGGGAGCCACGATCAGAAGATTCCCAAACTGGGACGACACCGCGTATCGGGTCACCGGGCTCGATGTCAGCAAGGGCCCGGTCTACTTCACCGTCGCCGCCAACAACTTCGCCGGCACGAGCCCCGTCGCCACGCTGCTCATGGGGCAGGACGGCCGGGTGATCGACACCACGAGTCTGACCACCGGCATCACGACCGATGGCACGTGGATCCTCGGCGATGGCTTCGACACCCTTGGCCAGACCTATTCCTGGGAGGCGCTCGGCAGCGGCAAGCCTGTCCCGTTCGGCAACGTCGCCTTCACCTTCGGGCTCCCCAATCAGCCCCATACCATCATCGCCAAGGGCCAGACGATCCCGGTCCCGCAGGGCGACTACGACTCGGTCAACCTCGCCGGCGCGTCCGTGTACTACGGCGCCCAGCCGAACCTGACTTTCACACTGAACTACACCGACGGCACGACGGGCACCTGGACCCAGTCCGTCAGCGACTGGGCCAACCCGCTGAACTTCCCCGGCGAGCAGTCCCTGGCCTTGTCGTATTACAACCGGAACGATGCCACCAAGGGCCAGCAGTCGGTGAATGTGTACGGCTACAGCCAGACTCTCGAGAAGGGTAAGACCCTGGCGAGCATCACGCTGCCGAACAACCCGAATGTGAGATTTCTGGATATCCAGATGGGCCGTTCGGCAACGACGACCGGCGTCGTCGTCGACGGCTCCCGGTTCGTCGGCGGCTTGGACGGCCAGGGCAACGCCTACTCCTGGGAGGCGCTCGGCAGCGGCAAGGCAATCCCGTTTGGCAAGGTTGCCTTCGACGTGGGGGCGCCCAATCAGCCTCACGCGATCGCAATGGCGGCCCAGACGATCGCGGTGCCGCAGGGCAACTACCGCACGCTCAACCTCGCCGCCACGGCCGTGAACGGCCCCCGGCAAGACCGGCTCTTCAAGCTCCTCTTCACCGATGGATCGACTGACTCCTGGGTGCAGTCGATCAGCGACTGGGCGAGCCCGCAGAACTATGCCGGTGAGACGAAGATCGCCACCATGGACTATCGCAACAAGGGCGACGGCACCAGGGATTCGCGGTCGGTGTATCTCTACGGCTACAGCCGCGCGATTCCGCAGGGCAAGACACTGAAGAGCGTCACGCTGATGCAGACCGACGCCAGAGTAAAGATTATCGACATCAAAATGGGCACCTGACCGGCTGTTCGCCCTCCCCAATCCCTTATCGGCGTGTTCAATGACCTCTTCAGTCAATCCCTCACTCAGGACCAAGCCCATTCTTTCACACAGTTTTCTGACAGGTTTTGCAAACAAGAAGCGCGGCCGCCCTGCAAAGAGGAAATCCACGGTCGTTTTTGAAACACTCGAACCTCGCCTCGC
>Ga0214917_10008167_pt1 | contig 10361 bp, 9 predicted proteins | sample LL_1208_BB_MetaG_FD_177983 | JGI IMG/M metagenome (GOLD analysis project Ga0214917, IMG submission 177983) | Freshwater microbial communities from Lake Lanier, Atlanta, Georgia, United States - LL_1208_BB | ecosystem: Environmental > Aquatic > Freshwater > Lake | place: USA: Georgia | collected...
CTTTCATAAGTGGCGCTCTTTGGTTCGGCCCTAAGACTTTCTATCCAGTTTGGATGCGAGCACGAGGGATCGCTTCTGGACAGCTAACAAATCAACAGAATAAGCCAGTTCTTCTCTTCGGAGGAACACTTCTCGGAGTACTGATTCAGACCCTGACTCTCGGATTTATCATCACAAATCTTCAGAAACACCAAGCAGACTTTGGCGTGATGGATGGAGCTTTCGTAGGTTTTGCATTGGGCGTGGGTATTGCCGCTTTTGCATCACTATCCCACCGACTCTTTGGTGGTGAATCACTTAAAGTTTGGATAATCGAAACTGCAAATGACGCCATTAACTTAACCGTTGCCGGCGCCATCATTGCTTTCTTTAATTGATTGAACTATCGAATATAAGGGCGAAGTTCGACCTTGCGATTACAGCAGTAGGAACCTTCCATTGCCAAATCATGCGCTTGAGCTTCTGAATCTGCTTCGATAAGCCAGAATCCGCTGTAATGTTCAGGTGCATCAAAGAGCGATCCGGAATTAACTTCACCTTTATTATTTCGATTATCAATAAGAGTTGCTTTAGAACCCGGTTGAATCCCAGCGGCAGTAATCCAGTGGCCATTGCTCTGAAGTTTTTCATTGAATGCATCGATTTTCTGCATTTCGTCTGAGCTTGCCGGATTATTAGGCCCATCTATTACGAAGATTATGAAACGCATAGGGAAATCTTAGTTGGTCAGATATTCTGCTCATATGAAAAGAGGGGTTTTGGGTATTACCCTTCTATTAACTATCTCTCTTATTCCAGCTCACTCCGCCACTCCCCCTAAATCAGGGTCGACTTGTACAAAACAAGGCGCCACAAAGACCTATCAGGGAAAGAAATACACCTGCATTAAATCCGGCAAGAAATTAATTTGGGATAAGGGTGCATCAATAGCTAAGCCAATTCCATCCTCATCTATTTCGCCATTACCTCAGGCATCTCCATCAGCTACCGAAACCTTTTCGTCGCCAGGAAATTCAGAGTATTCCAATGCATTTTCGGATCCAAGAATTTTGTCTGCTTTTGAAAACCTTCGTAAGACTATTAAGGACAATCCTTCCATTCCTACACTATCCAATTTGACATTCATTGTTGATCCAGAGACACCCAATCCGGGAGAACAATTAATAAAGGAAAAATTGAAAGACTCGATTCGGCTTTACAAATCCATGGATCCAAAAGCCGACATCCCAGTTCGGATTTATATTTATAATTCTAAAAATTTCGATGAATTAGCTGACCTCATGCGTAAAGACTTGACTCCAGAAGCTCTTGAAGGCGGTTGGTTGGAAGCGAAAACTGAACGCGCAAAATACGAATGGAGAGGTTTCTTTGGCGGAGCTTCGCCCGGTTACGGAAAAGACGGAACTCCCGTTCTTTTTTACAACCTTAATTCAAATGATGTCGCTACATTTGTAGGTATCCACGTCTATACACATGAATACGTGCATGTTTATCAAAGATATCTGCTCGGCAACATGCAGAGAATGACATGTTGGATGCGTGAGGGCCAAGCAACCTATCTCGGTTTTAATTTAGCTGCTGAGAACTCAAAGGACTTTGTTCTATCGTGGAAAGCTTTGTACAAGTACCTCACTCCTAACTCTGACACAACCGATTTCTACACAAAAACTGAAGAGGATTGGGTCAAATGGATGAAATCACAAGAATTAAGACCCGTCACTGATTGCGAAGGAATCTCGAACTACGTATACGGCGCAATTATGTGGAGTTATCTTTACGGGCAGTATGGTCTAGAAAAGACAAGTCAATTTTTTGCAAATGTAAGAAAGTACCCCGTCGCTCTTGATACTCCCCTGAATGCTCCTGGTGATAGTTGGAAGAATGCATTTTTTGAAACTTATGGAGTAACAGCAGAAAGTGAATATCCCAAGATCGCTAAATATTTTGTTGAAGAGGCAAAGTGGGTCAAAGCCTGGAAAGGTTAAAGCCGTGGGCGCTGAGGGTTTTGCATAAATTTCTTGTTTTCTAAAAAGATATGCCCTATTCGGTTTGGAACCAATGCCCAATATATCTTGTTTGGTCTGAAAATTCAATAATTAGAATCTTTATTAACTTTCAAGAAACTTTGCAAACCAATCTGCATTTCTCTCTATTAATTTCCTATTCAGTGCATAGTAGACACTTGATTCTTTTTTCTTCTTTACAACCAGTTTTGCCTGAATCAATGGATGTACATGTAAGTCGATTGATCTCTTGCTTAATTTACTAATTTTGATTAACTGGATCTCAGTCAGTGGCTTTTCATGCAAGGTATCCACTATCCGGCGACTTTGAGGCGCTTTGAGACTTTCTAAAAAGTTGGCCATTTCAATTTCGCTTGGCTTCATATTCCAAGATTACAGTGCGGTATCAAACTTGTAGTGGGCGCTGAGGGTTTTGTCCCTTTTGTTTGTTTTCTAAAAAGATATGCGCTATTCAGTTTGGAACCAATGCCCAATATATCTTGTTCGGTGGTTACTGGGAGACTGAACTGAATAGTAACTTTCGAGTCTTTTCGATTTACCAGGAATCTCCGACTCGAGATTCGCAAATAGCCTTTTTTGGGCTACCCGTGTTTCGACTTAACCCAGGTAGATACATGAGTCCTTCATCCTCATCTTCTGATCGAATCTCAACCCCGTCCTTGAGCACATAACTCATTCCTTCAAAGTCGCTCCATCCATGCTTCCTATAGAAGCCTTTTTCACTAGTTGAAAGCATCGAAAGAGAGAATTCTGATAGGCAATACGAAGTTATCTCGGCCATCAAGAGAGAGCCATAACCTTTATGCCAATACGTGGGCGCTACCGCAATGCCTTCCACATAACCAATGATCAAATCTGATTCATCAACCTCTATTGTTCTCGGCACAACCGCACCATGAGAAATTAAATGACCGTCAAGATGCCCTAAGAATCGCACTCCACCGTGGGTGTGTTGCCAGTCCTCTTCTGAAAAGTCGTCTTCAAAAGCCTCGTTGAGAAGTCTTCGTAGAGGGATTTGAATTTGAGAATTCAAGTCAACATCAATGAGTCGAGATACCTTGAACACATAGTAATTCTAACAAAATAAGAATGGATGTGTAGAATTGCATTGTGCATCTCTCAGAATTTCAGGAATCATGGGAAAGCGATTTTGAGAAGATTGCAAACTTTCTCAGTCCTGCCCTAACCGGTTCTTCTGCCAGAATATTGCATGTGGGTAGTACATCTATTCCCGGTTCAATTGCCAAGCCGATCATGGATATCGACGTCGTAGTCAAAGACATAACAGAGATCAAAGCCGTGCAAGAAAAGATTGAGTCATTTGGTTATATGCACCAAGGGGATTTAGGGATTTCCGGCCGAGAAGCATTTTTGCAACCCCCTCACTTGGTCTATCACCATCTGTACTTATTACAGGAAGACTCCCAGCCCTATCTCGATCATGTGGATTTCAAGAATGCCTTGATTATGAATCCGCCATTGCTGGAAAAATACAATGCCCTGAAACGTAGTCTTGAACATCTTCTACTGAATAATCGTGAAGCCTACACAGAGGGTAAGAGCCTGTTTATTAAAGAAGTGCTGTTCGAATTTCGCAGAAAAACTCTTAACTTAAATTGAATAAGGCTAGAAAATTCTGGTGGGCGCTGAGGGTTTTGAACCCCCGACCTACTCGGTGTAAACGAGCCGCTCTACCGCTGAGCTAAGCGCCCTTTCAAAATGCGTGCGCAGTCTATAACGAGGCTAGCGCTGTTTTGTAATCGGCAAGATTTCGCGCTTCCGCAGGGCTATTAACAACGCTCCAGCGCACGATTCCTTGCTTATCAATCACAAAAGTTCCACGTAGCGCTAAACCGCGCTCTGCGTTGAAGACTCCATATTTAGTTGCAGTTGCGCCATGTGGCCAAAAATCGGAGAGCAGTGGGAAGTTATATCCCTCTTTTTCGGCAAAAACTTTCTGGGTGAACATTGCATCACATGAGATAGCAAGTAGTTCTACATTGTCATTTTGGAAAACGGAGAGGTCATCGCGTAGCGCACATAGCTCGCCAGTACATGTACCGGTGAATGCAAATGGAAAAAAGACGACTACGACATTCTTTCTACCCTTAAAAGAGGAAAGAGAAACTTTCTCGCCAAATTGATTGGGAAGTTCAAAGTCTGGAGCTTCTTGGCCGATTGAGATTGTCATTATTTTCTTCCACTCTTTCTGGCAACAAGTCGTGTTGCAGTCCAATCCTTCGATGCCGGAATAGTAGATGTCAGACTCAATCCAGCGGTCTGTGCTGAATCTTGAATGTCGCTTGGTTCTACATGTCCGTCCCGACCAACTTTTGGAGTAAGCAACCAGATTGGTCCACTCTCTGAAAGATATGTCAGACAGTCAACAAGTTCATCTATGAGATCACCGTCATCTTCGCGCCACCACGTAATGACTGCGTCGACAACTTCTTGGGAATTCTCATCGAGAAGCTCGGTGCCGGTGGTTTGTGATATTTCTTTTCGAATTGCCTCATCAGCATCTTCGCCAAAGCCACGTTCGAGAACGAGAAAGCCCTTTTGGATTCCCATACGGGATGCCAGCTGACCTGGCCCCACCGGGGTACTCAATGCCTTCTCCTTAACTCTCAAATACCGAAACGAGTAGGAGAAGTCCACACTTCCACGGCTTAATCCGCAACTCCGCGGTATTGATATCGCTGGTCAATCTCACACGCGCCGATTTCGCGCTTATAGCCTTGAGGCGGAAAGATAGCCCCGTGAGTCAGAACGAGATTAACTCCCTCCAGGACCTCCACGTCGATCAACTCATCGATACCAATCCTGAAGAGACTGCCGAATGGCACCAATCCCTCGACTCCCTTATGCAGCATGCCGGCCCTGCCCGTGCTCGTTATCTCATGCTTTCCCTCTTCAAGCGAGCGCACGAAAAAAACATCGATCTTCCAAACCTGCGGCTCACCGATTACATGAACACGATTCCGCCGGAGAAAGAGCCGAAATTTCCTGGTGATGAATTTTTAGAACGCCGAATTCGCGCCTACATCCGTTGGAACGCAGCAATCATGGTGCATCGTGCACAACGACCCGGAGTTGGAGTTGGTGGACACATTTCAACATTTGCCTCATCAGCTGCGCTGTACGAAGTCGGATTTAATCATTTCTTCAAAGGTAAAGATCATCCTGGTGGCGGAGACCAAATTTTCTTCCAAGGTCACGCATCCCCAGGAATGTATGCCCGCGCTTTTCTCGAGGGACGATTGAGTGAGCATCAACTTGATGGTTTCCGTCAAGAACTCTCCCACTCTGGTGGCGGACTTTCATCGTATCCACATCCACGTCTCATGCCAGAGTTCTGGGAGTTTCCAACTGTGTCGATGGGTCTTGGCCCCATTAATTCGGTTTACCAAGCGCGCTTTAATCGTTACTTACACAATCGCGGAATTAAGGACACATCTCAACAACAAGTGTGGGCTTTCCTTGGTGATGGCGAAATGGATGAACCAGAAAGCGTTTCAGCGCTGACTCTCGCAGCTCGCGAAAATCTAGACAATCTAACTTATGTCATTAATTGCAATTTACAGCGCCTTGATGGTCCGGTTCGTGGAAACGGAAAAATTATCCAGGAACTCGAAGCTCTCTTTACTGGCGCGGGTTGGAACGTCATCAAAGTTGTGTGGGGCCGCGAATGGGATCCTCTCTTTGCAATGGACAATGAAGGTGCGCTCGTTGAATTAATGAATAAGACTCCAGATGGAGATTTCCAGACTTACAAAGCTGAGAATGGGAAATTTGTCCGCGATAACTTCTTTGGACGTGATCCACGAACCGCAGCCATGGTCGCTAATTGGAGCGACGACGATATTTGGAATCTCAAGCGTGGCGGACATGACTATCAGAAGCTTTATGCGGCTTATCAATCAGCGATGAACCATAAAGGACGCCCTACGGTGATTTTGGCAAAAACCATCAAAGGGTGGACTTTGGGATCGCATTTCGAAGGTCGAAATGCAACTCATCAAATGAAGAAATTAAAAATGGATGATCTCCAGGCGCTGCGTGATCGTCTCTATCTCGATATTCCAGATGAGAAGCTAGATGAGAAATTGCCACCATATTTCCATCCCGGAAAAGAATCACCCGAATATCAGTACATGATGGAACGCCGTAGTTCTCTTGGTGGTTCACTGCCTAAACGTCGCGCGATTTCAAAACCATTGCCACAACCTAATGATTCACATTTTGAAGTGACTCGACGTGGCTCTGGTCAACAAGAAGTCGCAACCACGATGGCATTTGTTCGACTATTAAAGGACTTAACCAAGGTTGAAGGTCTTGGACATCGAATCGTTCCGATCATCCCTGATGAGGCCAGAACTTTTGGAATGGACTCACTATTCCCAACAATGAAGATCTATTCGCCTCATGGACAGCAATACACGGCTGTGGATCGCGAACTGATGTTGTCTTACAAGGAATCAACATCTGGAGTCATTCTTCATGAAGGAATCAACGAAGCAGGTTCGACCGCTTCTTTCACAGCTGTAGGAACTTCCTATTCGACTCATGACGAACCGATGATTCCGGTTTATATTTTTTATTCTATGTTTGGCTTCCAACGTACCGGTGATGCATTCTGGGCGGCGGCCGATCAAATGGCGCGTGGATTTGTTATGGGTGCAACTGCGGGGCGAACCACTCTTAATGGAGAAGGTCTGCAACATGAAGATGGCCACTCCCAACTTCTTGCCTCAACGAATCCCGCCGTTGTTGCTTATGACCCTGCATATGCATTCGAAGTTGGACATATTGTTCGTGATGGTCTCAAGCGTATGTACGGAGAAAACAGTGAGAATATTTTCTATTACCTTACTGTTTATAACGAGCCCTATGTTCAGCCAGAAGAGCCTGAAAATCTTGATGTTGATGGGTTACTTAAAGGCATCTACCTGTTTTCTAAGAGCGCAAAATCAGGACGAAAGAAGCGTCGCGCAAATATTTTGGCCTCAGGCGTTGCTGTCAATTGGGCTACAAAAGCCCAAAAACTCCTTGCCGAGGATTGGAAAGTACAAGCAAATGTATGGAGCGTAACTTCCTGGAATGAACTTCGTCGCAATGGACTTGAAGTCGATCGTCATAATCTCTTGAATCCCACCTCCAAGAAGAAGGCGTATCTCACAGAGAAACTAGAAAGTTATGATGGAAGTGTTGTTGCAGTAAGCGACTTTATGCGCACCGTTCAAGATCAAATTTCTCCCTGGGTTCCTCAAGATTTCTCATCACTAGGTACAGATGGATTTGGACTTTCTGACACACGTGGCGCTCTTCGTCGTCATTTCAAAGTTGACGCCGAATCCATAGTTGTTGGTGTACTCGCTCAATTAGCTAATGAAGGAAAAATTTCATCCAAAGTTGTTCAAAAGGCCATTGAGAAATATCAGCTCACAAGCGTCACTGCTGCAGATCCTGGAAATACTGAAGGATCGGGATGATAGGTCGCTTTCCAATCCTTGATATTTCCCCTGTAACATATTTCGGCGGGGAAATCATTGGTGCGAAGGCGATACCAAATGAAGAAATTGCGATCTCAGCAACAATTATTCGCGAAGGTCACGATTCATTTGATGCTCATGTCGTATTAATTGATCCACGCGGAAAAGAAATCTCGCGTACTGCAATGCGTGAGATTTGGCCCCACAGCAACAGATTCGAAGGTCGAGTTCGACCCACCACTCAAGGCCGATGGCACTTCTATATTGAGGTTACTGCGGAGAATCCTGGAGATTTTAAGAAGACTCTCACTAGTCTTAGTGAAAGGTTTCCGATTGATGTTGAATGCGAGCGTGCGCTAATAGGTAGTTGGTATGAATTCTTTCCGCGTAGTGAAGGTGCGATAAAAAACTCTGATGGAACAATCACCAGCGGTACTTTCAAGACAGCTGCCCAACGTATTCCTGCCGTAGCGGAGATGGGCTTTGACGTTTTGTATCTGCCCCCCATCCATCCCATCGGATATTCACACCGCAAAGGCAAAAACAACGCTCTCGAAGCAAAACCGTCTGATCCCGGTGTTCCTTGGGGAATTGGAAATGCAGATGGTGGACATGATGCAATAAATCCAGAACTAGGTTCAATGAAAGATTTTGAAGATTTTCTCAAGGCTGCGAAAAAGAACAAGATTGACGTTGCTCTCGACTTAGCTCTGCAGTGTTCTCCTGACCATCCTTGGGTCACAAGCAATCCAGAATGGTTCACGAAAAGAGCAGACGGCACTATTGCATATGCCGAAAACCCACCAAAGAAATACCAAGATATCTATCCGATTAATTTCGATAATGATTATTCGGGATTGTTCAAAGAGATACTCAGGATTGTGATTTTCTGGATTGAAAAAGGTGTATCAATATTCCGCGTTGATAATCCGCACACAAAACCAGTCCATTTTTGGCAGGAACTCATCTCGCAAGTGCGCAATAAGTATCCCAATGTTGTTTTTCTGTCGGAGGCTTTCACGAACCCACCCATGATGCATGCTCTTGGCAAAGCAGGTTTCCAACAGTCCTATACCTATTTCACATGGCGCGTAACAAAAAATGAGCTTCAAGAATATGGCCGAGAAGTTGCACATGATACTTCGGCATTCTTTCGTCCGAACTTCTGGGTCAATACTCCAGATATCCTGCCGTTTCATCTCCAGAGTGGAAATCCTGCGGTGTTTGCGTTGCGAGCAGTTTTAGCCGCAACGATGACTCCGTCATGGGGAATGTATGCGGGCTACGAACTGTATGAACATATCCCAATCGCAGAAGGTAAAGAGGAATATCGCGATAGCGAGAAGTACGAAATAAAGGTGCGAGACTGGAGTGGCGCCACAAAAAAGGGCTTAACTCTCGCGCCATTTATTACACAATTAAACAAAATTCGCCGTGAAAATACCGCGCTACAGAGATTGCGAAACATTCACTTCCATCCCACAGATTCTGATCAGGTAATCGCTTACTCAAAGAAAGAGGGCGATAACCTGCTCCTCATCATTGTGAATCTCGATGGTTTCCATGCGCACGAAACCACAGTTCACTGGGATATGTGGGCGCTCGGCTTCGAAAAAGAGAATTTTGAAGTCACGGACTTGCTCGACAATTCAATTTTTAACTGGAGCCCACATACTTTTGTCAGGCTCGATCCAGCTCGTCCAGCTGGCAAAGTCGCACATATCGCGCGCGTAAGAACTAAGTAGCATTCGAACTATGCGCGATTTTTTGCGAAGAATCCTTGGCAAGCGCCAAGTTTTTCAATCTCCCCCAGCCGGCTATCTCAATCCTTACTCAACTCTAGGCGAGTTGGATATGTACCTCATCACTGAGGGTCGACATGAAAAGTTGTGGGAAGTTCTCGGTGCGCACGTTCAACGTGATGCAAGCGGAGAATTAATAGGTACATCTTTTGCAGTGTGGGCACCTAACGCAAAAAACGTTAGTTTGATATGCGATTCGAATTTCTGGGATAAGAAAACTAATCCCATGATTCCACTGGGATCAAATGGTCTATGGGAAATTTTCATTCCAGATATCGGGCCCGGAACCAAATACAAATTTGCAGTTCACGGGCGAGATGGACGTTGGGTCGATCATGCCGATCCGCTTGCTCGCCAAACGGAAGTACCGCCACACACGGCGTCAATAGTTAACGAAAGCTCATATCTTTGGAGTGATTCGGAATGGATGTCGAATCGCGCCATGTATCAACCATGGAAATCACCGGTTGCAGTTTATGAAGTTCATTTAGGTTCATGGAAGCCTGGCCTTGACTATCGCGAACTTGCCACAGAACTTGGCAACTACGTTCTCTCCCAGGGTTTTACCCACGTTGAATTCCTTCCAGTTACGGAACATCCCTATAGTCCATCGTGGGGCTATCAAGTAACTTCGTATTTTGCACCAACATCTCGGTTTGGTTCTCCCGATGACTTTAGATTTTTGGTCGATGAATTACATAAGAAAGGCATTGGTGTAATTCTTGATTGGGTTCCAGCTCACTTTCCTAAAGATGAATGGGCTTTAGCTCGTTTCGATGGAACCGCGTTGTATGAACATGAAGATCCACGTCTGGGTGAACATCCGGATTGGGGAACCTTAATCTTCAATTTCGGCCGAAACGAAGTGAGGAATTTTCTTGTCACAAGCGCGCTTTATTGGTTAGAAGAGTTTCATATCGATGGACTCCGAGTTGATGCAGTTGCTTCCATGCTCTATCTCGACTATTCCCGAAAAGAAGGCGAATGGGTTCCAAATGAGCATGGTGGTCGCGAAAATCTAGCTGCGGTTCGTTTTCTCCAAG
>Ga0214917_10008169_pt1 | contig 10360 bp, 7 predicted proteins | sample LL_1208_BB_MetaG_FD_177983 | JGI IMG/M metagenome (GOLD analysis project Ga0214917, IMG submission 177983) | Freshwater microbial communities from Lake Lanier, Atlanta, Georgia, United States - LL_1208_BB | ecosystem: Environmental > Aquatic > Freshwater > Lake | place: USA: Georgia | collected...
CGAACGGGCTTGTGTCGCAACCAAAGGCTCTTAAAGAGCGTGTGTACATCTGCGAATGTGTTTTGGACTACTCTGTACAATGTCCGACCGATTCATTAGGGAAGTTGTTGACGGAATTGACGGTGGCGATCCGCTCAACTCACGCAACTGACCACCTTGCACGAGTGGTGGCCACCCTCGAAAAAGTCGCGGCGGTGCTCCATCCCGAGGTTGCTTCCCAATATGCGTTGGAAACCTATGTCGCATTCCTACCTATCCTGGTTCAAGTCCGTTCTCTCGTTCGAGATTCCCGAAACGACTCGAATTTTTTCCAACTACTTATAGTGTGGTTAACAGTCTGCTCGCGTTTGATTCATTTCTTTCTTCACCACCCTGAGGATCCATCTGCCCGTCAAAATATTCAGTACATCCAAACACGCGTTTTCGAGATTGCCAGCGACGATCAAGAATTGTCCCTCCGTTCCATTATTTGTTCCGCTCTAATCACTCAACCCCAAAACTGCGAATTAATCATTTCCGTTTTGAGCCATCTAGATTCCCTAGCGGCTGCAACCAACAGTGATCCTCAAACTTCGTACATCGAAACTCTTCTCTCTGCTCTCTTGGTTCTTCCCTCTTTCATTCAAAGCACATGTTTTCGCTCCACATCACTCTTGGTCCAATTTGCAAACAATCATTCACCTCTGGTTGATAAAGTATTGTATCAGAAATTTTTCACCACCAAACTATTTTTTCTCATTACGCATGCAAACGGACTTTTGGCAACTGTCCACAAAACCCTTATTCTCATCAGCATCGACACATTGATCGACTCCCAGTTACCCGCAGAATCTCGTGTTGTTATTGCGAAATTCATTCACCAACTTCTCATCGGTTCATCCAAGACCGAAACGAACACAACCGATTCCATGGTCCTCACCTCACCTTCTCGCTCAATCACTATCCCCACTCTCTCTCTCGGAACAGAGCAATCCACTTCCCCCATCCTTTCCGACCCATCAATCTCTGTCGGAATCAAATCCAAACTCATTCAATTACTTTTGCGATGTATTTTCTCAGATGACGGAAGAAAGAATTTCCTGCCCGAATTCGCCGATGAATTTCCTCTGATTAATAAACAAATTCCGATCATTTTTCATTTATTTCAATTCTTGTCAAAACAGGGAAAAGAACTTTTCGATATCCCCGAATTCCCCATTTTGAGAAACCTTGTTTCCAATAGACGAAAAAATAATAGCAATCTTGACCTCGTTGGATCAGGGCAGTTTGGTTCTGTTTTCGTCGATAAATCAACGAATCGTGCCATCAAGTTTATCAAGATCCCTCAAAATGTTCATGATAGATGCACTATAGTGGATGTGTACAATGAAGTGCTCGCAATGCATGCATGCAAACGGGACGCATTTTGCCTAGAATTAATTGATTGGGGAACTGTTTGTGATGACACAAATTTGTCAGTTCCAGTCAACTTTTTCATAGAATCAGAGGCGTTTGTTGGAAGTCTAACAAGGTTTCGTTCACTGATGAATCGGTCGCCGATTCATACTGTCGTGTTACTCATAGTGTTTTCGGAAATCCTCGCTGGGGTGGAGTCATTGCATAAGGACGCAAAAATTATTCACTATGATTTGAAAATGGACAACATACTGGTCGAGTTTGGAGGCCCATCGATGGAAGATGCTGTGAAGAGAATTATTATTCCCCGAATCGCGATTGCTGATTTTGGGGAAGCTCGAGTTGTCGAACCCGATGTAACTTGTGTGAGAAATCGAGGAACCGAATGTATCAAATCACCAGAACTTTTATCAATGGCAAACAAGTTAAAAAAAGATGGCGATACCTTTGATAGAAGACGCGCCATGACAACCACATATGCAAGTGATATATGGTCCCTCGGTTGTTTGTTTTACGAACTAATCACGGGACAATACTTGTATCGGAATGTGGACGGAAACTGGGTCGAGTTTTACTACAGAGTCACCGGTGAAGGTGGACAAGGTGACATTGATGTCCTCCCTGAATACGCGGTGAAGGATCTTGGAGACTCGAGATTTGTTGAATTTCTTAGATATCTTCTTGTCCGAGATCCTGATCGTAGACCTAACATTGACGGGGCAATAAAACGATTCCAGAAGCTCTATTCGTCCTATATCGTCGATCCAACCATTTTCCCGAAGAGGACACGCATCGAACTCCCAGAGTCGATCCCCGGTACGCTCAGGATTAATTCCGAGTAACTCCTAGTTTAGTACATTCATTTTGCATGTTTGATGTAGACCGTACGAAAAAAAGTCGGAAAGAAAAGACCATGACAAACCGAGACGATAATTACGACTATCTATTCAAGATTGTTCTAATCGGTGACAGTGGTGTCGGCAAATCAAACCTACTCTCTCGTTTTACACGAGGGGAATTCAGCCTAGAGAGTAAGAGTACGATCGGAGTTGAGTTCGCAACCAAGAGTGTGACGGTTGAAGGAAAAGTTATTAAAGCGCAGATTTGGGACACGTATGTGCTTCGTATTCTCCTATTACATTTTCTTCTTTAGTGCTGGTCAGGAACGTTACAGAGCCATTACATCTGCATATTATCGTGGTGCTGTTGGGGCATTGTTGGTTTATGATATTACGAAAAGGCTTTCGTTTGAGAGTATCGACAGATGGCTCAAGGAACTGCGCGATCATGCAGATCCAAATATAATGATCATGCTTGTTGGTAATAAGAAGGATCTGTCACATTTGAGAGCGGTCACGGGAGCTGATTCAGAGTCATACGCAAAGACGAATAAGCTCAATTTTATAGAGACATCAGCGCTCGATTCATCCAACGTTGAAGATGCTTTCAAGAATTTACTGACGGATATTTACCATTCCATGAGCAAGCGGCAGATGCAAGCTGCCAATCAGGCCAAGGGTACTGCCACTGCTACTGGCCAGACCCTTATCGTAGATGCAGCAACTTCGGGTAGACAAAAGAACCAAGCATCACAGCAAAAATGTTGTCAATCCGCATAGGCAAATTAGAAGACACTTATTTCATATATGAGCGCATCCACTTACTGTACAATACACTTGGTGATTAAACCTCAGGTGGCAACAGTGGGGAGCATCAGTTTCTTCACTAATGTGAGCAAAATGTTTGCTTCTTCGTGTTTATTTCGGGTCAGAAAGTTTACTAGCCGTTCTATGACGTTATTCCAGTCTTCAAAGTGATCGCATCGTACATGACCCTTTCCCACATTTATAAGGAAGGCGAGAATGATTTGCTTCGTTTGATACCAATCACCATCTGATTCAACCAATCGCAACAGACCAAACTCCCAATTGTCTTGGCAGCAATACAAGTGGGCCAATCCCAAGTTCACCACGGCGACTTGTTTCGGTGGTAACGACTCCACAAACTCCACCGCTCTCTGAGTCGACTCTGTCATTATCATACATGTACAGTAAGAAACAAGAACACTTGCAGGGGCTCCATCGACCCCTGTTCGTTCATATATTTTCAAGGCATCGTCATAGTCCCCCGCACACATACATACCAGGGCGTGATTGTAGTTGATGATTCGTTGTATAGAGGACGATAATACACGAAAGCGTTCGCGCGCTAGGCAAAGAATCTGTATGGTCTTTTTCCAGTCGCGTTTCGCAAACTGAGTACGAGCTTTGAGTAAGAGTGAACCTTGGGCACCGTCACTATCAAATCCTACCAGCGACTGTAAATATTCCAGATCTTCAACTGGTCCCTTAAATGTGAACTCCGCATTCGTCAGGCGAGCGAGGTATGGTTTCATCTCTGTCAAGCTCCCTTGCTGAGCAAGTAGGACGAGCTCGTTCGATTTCACATAATCAGGGAAAGATTGAGCATCCGATGGAATACTAGTGTGCGTTGGTCCACATAAATCTCGATTGAATCGGGCCACATCTGATATGGCACTGGGGAACTTAGATAAGAGATCGAAAACGTGGTGAGCTTGCTCGCCATGCCCTAAGCGGTAAAGAATGGCGGTATGAAGTAAAATAATCTTCCCCAAGAATCGCGAGATCCACGGCAAACCTTGCCTCTCAAAGTGACGGGATCCCAGTTCAAGAGTTTCAACAATCGACGTGGGTAAGTTGTAGCGATTAAAGTGAATGATTTTGTGAGACATTTCATAAGCATTCGTGTACTTCCCCAACCTATAGAGCTCCAGGCATTGTAGATAAGGATCAGGATCCCCAGAATTCATGGGGAGTATTTTGCACTTGGAACAAACCACGCCTGATTCATGGCCGATGCACTGTCGCAAGTGTGAAATCATAGCCTTGCATTCTGATTTGGAGTTGAAACGGATCAACTGCTCAATGGCTCCCGGGATGTCGATCTTACGACAGGAGTCGTAGAATGTAGAAACGGTTGATCTCGACGACAAAGCGACAGGCGACGAGGATATCAGCTGTTGCATGACAGTGAGGGTCTCCGCGAATTCACTGAAATCTAAATGACTTAGGGTTTTGTTCATACTCCGATTTTATTGCGCATGTAAAATTTGACGAATTTCTTTAATCGTTCTGGTTGCTAAAAATACACACCCTTTCAATTCTACCATGTATCACCTAGCCTAATTCCGTGGGATGGCCCTTGGGTGCTTACCCTTCTTCAGGAGAGCTACACGTGATTTACGGCAGGAAGATGAAGATCGCTTTGACTCGTCTGACGAGATAGAGGCGCCTTCCAAATCATTACCAACATTGTCTCCCGGATTTATTACGACTATATCCAGGAAGGATAGTGGATTTACATCAATCAGTAGCTCGACGGTTGCGTCCATGCGAAGCGTGAGCGTAACATTTAATCCGACCGTTGATGAAGTTGTTTTTGATAAAAACGAGGCACCTTGTAGTGTTCGTAAATCGTCTTCAGACAGTTCTAAAGGTCGCATGTCGCGCTCAAACAAAAGTCCGATACTGTCGCGTCCTGTACAGGGAACAAACATCAAGAAGAATCAGCATCTTGTTTTATCGACACCACAATCATCGAAATTGCTTTATCATCAATCATCATCGCTTTCATCCATGAATTACCACCCTGCACCACCAAGTATCAATATTCTCCCAGCTCGCTCACACTCGGACTCAATGCATGTGTCTCATCGCCATCGAACTGAGCGGAGGCATATGGTGTCGATTGTCCATTAGTGAGAAGTTCATAAACGACCAAGTCGGCTAGCAAACATTCAGTTAGGTCCAGTAACAACATGGCCTGATGCACTTCTTTTGCAAGCAGCTCAGTCTTTCACCAATTATTAGATTAACACCATCTCAAAGAATGTTGTATACTGTACAACCACCAGCCCTTCTTCGAAAGTCTATTTAAAGCCTATTCTCTGTATTAATTGATCGTAGCGCGTAAACTCTTCATCAGTCATTCGCTCAATCAAGTTATCGTTATCTCGAACTTCGCTCAGAGGATATCCTATCCCACCAACGAAAACAGTGACATCTTCCCCAGTCATTGGTTCCTCCTTCTTCGCTGGCTGAATGCCTGAAGATGCTGATTCGATTATCGATTTCACTGATTCTGATAGAGTCGATTTCGCTTCAACTTTCACAACAATTTCTTCCTTCTTCATTCCCGATTGAACGCGACTTGACTGAATAATTTCTGCAATTTCTTCCACTCCCGTTGGTCTAGGCTCGACAGCCGTTCCTCCAGTCTGCGCTTCTCGGATCCATTCGGGAGCACTTATAGCTTGACCAACTCGGCCACCAGCAGAAGTCATCATACCTTGAGCAGTGAGGTTAGAGAGAGCGCTGGCAAATTGGGTAAAGTCACGCTTGAAACCTGCAAAGCGATTTTGGTCAGACCCAACTGATCCCGGCATCGGAATACCTTGCTCCCGAGCTGTTTCCAGCATCTTCTCATACACTGTTTTCTTTATTACTATATGTCGCGGAATATACATTCGGCGAAGGGATTCAAGACGACCTTTGAAAGGTTCAAATTTAGCGTTGAATTTGTGAAGAAGTTTTTCAACCTCTTCACGGATCGTCTTGTTCTCTCGAACAGTGAGAATGTCGTCACAAATATCACAATGAAACATCCCATCAGATTGATTGAATAAAGATACAGCCCTTAGGGAGTCAAACTCCCGACCGCCACAACGATGACATATGTATGACTCAGATTCCTGAACAGATTTAAGTTTCTCCAAGAGAGCCTTTTCGGTCAATGAAAGTCTAAACCAAGCCACATTCAAAACATCTGGACATATTCTATACCACGCTGACCCACCACCATAAGACATTCCTTGAGCACCTCCGGTCTGTCCACCCATTTGACCTGCAGAGGGGATCTCAGCCTCTGCAATAAAGTCCTTACAAAGACGAGCCTCGAGGATTGATCTCACTTGTCGTTGTGGTATACCGAGAGATTCCGCGATTTGTTGGTCGGTGTATGCCACGTCGCCCTCAAGGAGGAAATTAGCAACAATTATTTCTCCGTCATCGTAGAAAGCGCAGAGCAACGACCGCACGATATCAATAAATATATCCTTGCGGAAAGGTGTGAATCCTACAGTGATATGAGGCGGAATAAACGCGGGACGTACCATCAGGTGTCGGATTCGGATCCGGAATCGAAACGTAGTACCTGTCCATTGCCGAAACCGAAAAAAAATTACAGAAGTTCCACATGGAAACGACGTCTCAAATAATATTGGCCCTCCAGAACGAATTGCAGCATAGACTGAACGACATACAGGAAGGGAAAATTCCTGACATGGATTGGACTGCCTGGTACGAAAAGGTTGAGGAATTGCGAGCTCACCTCGCTGGGCAGCTCGAAGATGCAGCTCCTCGATTTGCGCAGACCTCATTAACAACAGGGTTAACCGCCAAACATTCGGATATTTTAGATTCAATAAACAGTTTTAAAGCACAAATATGATTTCATTTCTATCAAACTAGATTTAGAATACTTTGGTGTTGTCCTTGTCATTTATTGTAAGAATCGTCGGACTCATGTGCCGAATGGACGGGACTGACAGGAGCGTCTTTCGCTTTAACGTGTGCAATATCCCACGGTCCTTTGATAGACCTTTTCAGGGGTAGGCAAAGGATCAGGAGCATCGGTCCGACAAATATTGCGACACCAAACCCTACTACATATATAGACGTGATAATCGTTCCAGCATGCACCATTAGCAACCAAGCAGAGAACGCACTCGTACATGGGAGTAGGAATCCCATGAAAGCTTTTGGATGTGACAAGAGAACCCACTTGAAAGCGAATGGGAAAAACGCGAATGATGTCATGGAAAAGAAAACAAAGGCAAACAAGGCTTCGGATGATTCGAGTCGGCTTCCTAGAACAACGGCTGAAAAAACTATTGCGTTCAAAGAGACAGAGGATTCGACTCGTTTCCATTCATTGATAACCCTCGATTTTGATCCTCGTTTCAAAAGCCATTCGTCCATTGTGGATCGACGGCGATTCACAAATCCATAATCGTGAAAAACGACATGAATCAAAAACATCACAATCCCTATCGTTAGAATTGTGTCGTGATTCCACGAGTTTGTTAATGTTCGAAGAAGTGGTGATAACACATACACCGTTGTAAAGAGTAAAACTGCTCTATACATATCTTTGAGAAGTTTCCCACGCTTTTTAACAAGAGTAGACGGAGAGATCTCAGAGACACTTGATGGTGAAACGGTTGACGAGGAAACCGATGATGATTCATCATCATTCGTTGTTGACCTTACTAGTTCAACTCCTTCCATCATTTTTCGAACAACCAATTCTCGACAAATATATCCCACAATCAGCAGGACAATATCTATGGAAATCAAATCCAATGGCTGCAATTGATCAACACTCAAATTGTAGTACACTACAAAATACACAGGAATCATAAGTGCATGCAAACAAAACGCGGTTGCTGTTGAGCTCACTGTTGGCCAGTACTTGTACACAGACAATCCCGAGTTTATCGACAAGGATGACAAGAACCGATTCGATGTGTAGTTGTCCGGTATTGACGGGTTATACTCATACAATACCCGCTTCCAGCCGTTCGGGTCAGGGGAAGTTCCTGATTCCTGCCCACCCTCTGGGAAAATCACGTGCCGCCCATCAAGGATATCACTCCCAAATGATATGTCAATCATGGCTAAGGGGAATACAAGAAGGATAGTGGATGATGGGAAGGGATATTACTAGGTCAACTAAACTAGTCTACCAGAAATCATCCTCTAGTTTTTTACAACTTTCAATTGAACCATCTCCTTGATACTTGTTGCTTGTTCGGAGATCCTTATTGTTCATAAATGTTCGATAGGATTGCACATCTGCTTCTTGCTCTTTCAATCGTCGCTCCTCCTTCTCCCTCAGTTCACGATCTTTCGCTTCTTTTCTACGAATATTCTTCTCTTCCAAATCACGGTCTGATTTCATTTTGGCGAGATCCGGGTGTGACTCCTTCCTCGACTTCTCAATGTTCTTGACAATATCACGATCTCGCTCAACGTTTTTAACCTTGATAACCAATTTCGGATCGTGGAATGAAACGGTACCGATATCCATTGTGGAAGATTTACGCAAATTTGCAAACTCAGTATAGATTACATCAACCTTCGAGGCTTTGGATCCTTCTATCGAGTTGTTTTTCACGAGCTGGCACATTTCAGCGATGGCCTCTGGATTAACTTCCTCGAGTTTCTGTCCGATAGGACGTCTTAGGTAAACATGTGCACTCGATAGATCATCAACGTGAAACCAAATATCTTCCGGGAATCCGTATTTGAGCAGTTCCTCGTTCTCGTACTTATCCTTCCCCATGTAGATGATATATTGCGGATCGCAGCATGTGAAGAAGAACACCATTTTTTATGTGCGTGAAAAATTCCAGCGGACCCTTTTACATTAGTAACATGTACAACTGAAAACACAAACTAATCTGAATTTACTAAAGCACAGCGCATCTAACGCCTATAAAACCGATTGTAATCCAGTCTCAGGAGCAGCCGATCAATGCGTCGAAAGTCAGACTTCAATCGGAGTTCCGACAAACTCGACATGAACATCGAGACCTTCTCCGAAAATCTCTTTTCGATTTCACGCCGGTCAAAACTCGAACGTCCTAAACGGGTCCTGGCAACGATACTACAAGCATCGATGATATCATCGATCCCGCTCTTTAGACTGGTCAGAGCAAACATTGATTCACCAATGATTGTGTCAATAAACGTATCGTGGGCATTTTGAATTGACCTAAAATCTTCTGTCGTTTCAACAGCGCGCTTCAACTTCCTCCATTCCTCTTCAATAACGTCTTGCTGGATATACGTGAATAGATTCGTGATAAACTGAACCATTGCATGCGCATGCTCATCCCTTGTCAGTCCGACCAAACATCGCTTAATACCAAGCAACCACTGCCACAGTTGCTTATACCGTTCCAAATGCCAAGACGTTATAATCAACCCGATCGGGGCGTCCGGTACATCCATTCGAATCTCATTCCCACTAAACTTCACCAGCTCTGCCCCACTTCGTGCATCTTCAAACACTGACCAGTCTTTCGTCAAAATATATTCCTCCCATAAGTCGCCGAATCCCAAGAGGAACATACCCCGAATAACACTGAGATGATCGTCAAGTGAAGGATTCATCTTTCGTTTCACAAACTCAACTATCTCGCGATTCAATTCAACATTCCTATCGGAAACATATTTCTGGATTTTCTCTGCGACAATAAAATCATTCTCGTCGGCAGTAAAATCGTCTGGGAAAACTGACTCTGTTTCTTCGCCAAGAATTTTCGCAAATTCTCCACACTCCAATACTTTTGCATGAAATTGATTATCAAACAGTTTTCGCGGAATAACCAGTTCGTCTGATACACCAATTCCGTATTGAACCCAAGCAGCAATTTCTCGAAAAAAAATCGACACCATTCGTGACTTTAATTTCGAAAAAATTTCTTGCGAAAATTTTTCAATGCATTTCGCTTCCATCTCCATCAAGGCATCCACAATGTGACCCCCATCCATCTCCTTCTCACCTGACCCCACAGCAACCAACAAACCCAAAATCGTATCCCACTGGTCACATATTCGCGATTTAATATTTGTTAAACTGAGCGTAAACGAACTTTGTTCCGACAAAAAAAGTATCTCTTTTTCCAACTCTGCAACATCTGATTCATACCATGTCAAAACAATCTCTTCGACTGCCAAAGCGTATCCCCGGGAATACACATTGGGACGACCCAATGATGAGTCGACCCAATCACGGATCGCCATGTACTTCTGGCTAGTACCAAGGATGCGCCGCAAAACACATAAATCCCATTCCTGGAAATGCGTCAATCCACGTT
>Ga0214917_10008170_pt1 | contig 10359 bp, 16 predicted proteins | sample LL_1208_BB_MetaG_FD_177983 | JGI IMG/M metagenome (GOLD analysis project Ga0214917, IMG submission 177983) | Freshwater microbial communities from Lake Lanier, Atlanta, Georgia, United States - LL_1208_BB | ecosystem: Environmental > Aquatic > Freshwater > Lake | place: USA: Georgia | collected...
AGCAGAGCGCCGGGAACGCCTTTTGTAGCTTCGCCAATAATTAAGATGTTTCTTGGACCAGGAGCGACGTTCGCAAGATTATCTTCAACTTTTACAGAAGAATAAACTCCTGGAACGACAACTCTTGTTCCATTAATAACAGCCGATAAAGTCATTGAAAAACCTCATGTAAGGTTAAGATTAGTATCTAGAATATTATAGTCAATAATATAATGATGCTTTTATTCTTAATCACTTAAGAATATATCCATATTGCTGCATAACATCCAGCATTTGCTCAGATGTTCCGCTTGTTGGATACCCTTTATGATTACAAAAAGCAACCAATCCGCTAAGATGACTTGATTTATATTTTGGAACAAGTTTATCAGTAAACATATTGGCAACTTGCTCTAAAGATAGAACTTGTTGTTGTACAGGTTCTGCTTCACTAGCATTATTTTCAATTGGTTGAGGCTGCTCCTCTACCAATTTTTTAGTTTTCTTTTCCTTAGCCATTTGTTATTTCCTCATAAAAAAATGGTTCGATGATACCTATTCGATTAACTATATTATAATCCACTGCTTTTTTAGCATCAAAAAACATATCAACAGAACCGTTTTTCTTGAAATCTTGAATAAACTTTTTGTAATTTTTGGCTCCGATATATTTTTCGACGTATTTTAAGAAAGTTTTCTCTTCGTTTTCAAGATTCTGAATATCTTTTTTAACTTTTTCAAAATTTGCATCTTCGTAACTAACAATGTAGTTATGGTGCATAAATTGAGCTTCTGGCCAAGCCACTCTATCTTCGCCAATACATGCTAAAACAAGCCCATAACTTTGAGCTACAGACATCACCTGTGTTTTAATCGGCTTTTTGCTGCTACTCAGCAGATAGTAGACGGGTTTGGCAAATTCTACGTTTGAAGAACCGGTACAATTGATATTCATCAAGATCCATGGGATATTTGGATCGTTTTGCAGCTCATAAAAACGATTATAGATAAATTGAAGATCTTTATAAGTCTCAATATCTTCTGGTATCCAAAGTATGTTATTTTTAGTAACGACCTTTGCCATTAGATAGTTCCCTGATCATAAACAACCACTGTGTCGGATTCGACTTTCTGCTTCGCTTTAACAGTTAGTTCAATTTTATCTGCACCATTCGATTCTGTTATAATCCATTGCTCTTGTAAAGAGCCATTTATAGAATGTTGCGTTATCCAAACATTTGATTCAGGAAAATCCGCGCTACGACTTAACGCCGAATGCGAATAAGTAATATCTTCCATTCCGTTTTGCAATAAATACGGTCTACTTTGCTTCAATAAATACCTAACAACACAGGACATTAGCTCTGCTAATTCGGGATCACCGGCAATATTTAAATAAACTGTCACTCGAACTCTGTCAAAAGAGCTTCCAATTATTAGGTTTTTAGACTTTAAGCAACTAATTGCCTTCCAGTCGGTTAATGGCAAAGATTTATCTGCTTTTAAACTTAAAACTAAAACTAAATCGCCATCTGCGTTGGTTTGTAGGTCAATAATTTGTGATTCAAATTTTTTGTTTTTAGCTAAAAGTCTTCGCCAAATCTTATTTGTTAAATTTAAATCCTTACTTACGACCAAATTTCCATCGACATCAATATTTTTAATGTCAAAAGATGCATAAGTTTTTGAATTTATGGATGCTTTATGGGTATCGGCATAGTCGCCAATAAACTGACGCTCTTCCGAACCGCCTTCGTAAGTAACACAAATATTTGGGATTTTATCCAAATCAAGACGATACCCGAGTGTAAAATAGAATTCGTTTTCCGAAATCCACTTCATAGCCTTATCGATATAAGGCGCACCGTAAATGTCGTTCATCTCATCATTCAGTAAAAAACCTCTGAGTAAAAACTCAAGATGCTCTGGTTTTTCTCTCAAAAACGAGAACTGTTTTTTAAGATATTGCAATATGTAAAGATGCGGTAAAAGAATCATGTGCCACCCTTTACTGCTCACCCCGAACAGCTCTACTTATTATCTCATTAAAGGTCTGCTCAAAAATAGCTTCTTCGTTTTCATTCTGCCAGCTTAAAACTTTAGAGTATACATCTTTTCCTGAAAAACCTGGATTCATCCAGTCAGCAGATCCGGGTTTAGCACTCATGGTTCTGAAAATTACATATTTTGTTTTGATTACTTTTGGTGTTTTTGCAGTCGAGTCAAATGTTTCTTCTTTGATAAGAGTTCCGACGTCTAAATCTCTGGTTAAAGAAGTTTGTATGGTTCTTCCCTCGGCATCCTTTGCCTTAGAAACAAAAGAAAATTTTGCATTCTGCAGAACTGTATTCACTCTTGCCTGCATTTGTATTTCTTTGGAAGTAATGACCGATTGCTGTGTTGCAACGGGAATAGTTCTTTTTTGAACACTTCGCAAAGCATCCAACTTTGCGTTTTTGCCGGGCATCTCTCTAGAAATCGGAATGGTTTTATACGGATAACCTTTTTTGGAAATTTTTACATTTCCCGAACTGAGTAATTTCTCTTTCATGCTAAACGGCCTTATACCGTATTCTGTAATTCCAACCATCTGATTTGCCGGGGAAAAATAAATAGCATTCCTATTTCCAACTTGATAGATCTGGAATGATGCTACATATGATCCTATAAGATCCGGATCATCTACGCTTTGCAAGACAATAGCAAAAATTGCCTGTTCAAGTCGCGTTCGTACAATCTCCCTAGTGATAGACTCAATCGTCTTTTTGACCTGATCCGTCTCGAAAGCTTGGATGTAGTTTATGTACTCTTCGTAGAAAGATTGTTGTTCGTAGAGCTCGTCTATCCTGTCTTTTCTCATCCCTTTTTTCCCTTATATATACCCCATATTTATTAAAGCCAACTGTGAAGAATAACTAAGGAAAGAAGAGAAATCTATCAAGTAGAACTCAAAAGATTATTCTTAACCAACTCTAGAACTTGTCTCTCTTGATCAGAAAGACCAGCACAACTCTCAATAATCTTTTGATAAACGTTTTCTCCGGAATCCAGCGAAGCTTCTATTCCAATCATTGCAGAGACCGCCTCAAGAAGCGACTGAGGCTTAGCCTCTTCAATATTTTTTGTCATTGGTTCGGTATCAAGAGATTGATTGAGGACTTCTTCTTTCGGCATAGAGGCTTCTGCAAGTGCCTGCTCGTGGGCTTTTTTCTCTTTTGACATCGTGCGTTTTAACATATTAACCTCGCGTTTAAGGTCTTGAATCTTGTTGAAAAGAATTTCTAGATCTTTTGGCATTAACTCGCTATCTCTTAACGCTTTAAAGTCGTGATAGCTTAGTTGATCGTGGAGGATTAAATCGCCCAAATCTTCTGGCATGACATCTCGCGCCTGAAGCAAATGAAAAAAGGGCGGAACGGAAACGTGTCTTTTCTCTAAAAGACTGTAAAGCCCATCTTCGTTTTCACCATGGCCGTAGTAAACAGGCTTATCGTGCATAGTGTAAATTTTCATAGAAAGGATTTTAGGCTCTTTCATTATCAACTCCTTGAGTTTTTAGTTCTTTCTGGTTCTATATTTTTTGGCCATTCTGGCAAATCAACGCCAGCGGAATCTATCCATAACATTTTTAGCACAGCTGATCCCGCAATGTAAGTAGGAAAGCTGAGTTTTGAGTCGTTTCCAGATTCATTCGAAAACACGGTTCTAAAGACTCTGGGCGTGGACAAGACCGAGAAGTAAGGTTTGGTCCAATACACAATCGACAAAGTTTCACCGCGCCCTTTTCCGGAATCCCAGAGTGGTTTTTGCCCAATCCATTCGATCATGTGGTTGGTAATAACAAAATCAACTCCGTTTTCATATCGATTATTTCGTCCGTCGACTAAGTAATCAATGTCGAGTATGGGGAATTTTAATCTTTGTAATCCATTCGGCTTGTACTCAAATAACTCTTGGGTCATAACCGTTACATTATTATCAATAGTTATAATGTCATTTTTTCTTAGATAAACTCGTTCTTTATCAATTCGGTCTTCTTCGTAATAAGAAGTGTAGTTAACAGAGGAGATTGCATGAGTTCCATGAACGCCTTGGATGATGTATTGGTCTTGCCAGTTAAGTTGCTGAATGGCAATATAAAAAGGTTTAGGGTCGTAAAGATTATAGCCCGGAACATCCGTTTTTTCATCTAAAAAGACACCAGCCGCAGGAGTTTCTCTGGACGCGACAAGAGCATGCCTCCAATGTAGAGCTTTAAACCCTTTAGACCTAACTAAGTTGTCATGTGCCTCGTCGCTAAAAATTCCTCCGGGGATTGCAGGCCCGTATGGATGGAAACCTCCGGGCAGCCCTTTGTATTCACTCGCGGTTTTTGTGCCAGTCAAAAAGTTTGGGGGTTTTTTATCGACCATGAATTACCTCTTATTTTCTATTATCACACACAATTTATCAGGGGGCTGGTATTTTTTTCAATCCAAATGATACATACTATTAAAAATAAACTCTCTAATTTGGGGGTACGGAATTGTCTTCAAAGCCTTCTTTTGAAATCTATCTAGTCCGTTCAAATCCACTTTACGAAAATCTCCCGAGGGTATTCGTCACAAAAACAAAAAATGAAAAAATAATATGGGCTTATGAAATCGACGAAATCCAAGAAGTTATTTTTGATAATGAATTTTGCCTGGAAGAAGCGGAGTTTTTAGGAACTATTGAAAGTTTAGACCTAGAAAATGTAGCCGTTAATCTTTCTAGTCCGGAAAGAAAAGAAACCTTCAGTATAGAACTTACCCGAAAAATTTTATGGAATGTGGAAACGCTAATGGGCGACCATATGGTTGCAAAAATGGGAAGCGTTGTTTACCTAGCAAGGCCAAAAAAGTTTGCACGGTCTCCAGAAATAGATGCGGCTGAGCAAGCTGAGATTAAATCCAAGTTGCAAAATCTGGAATTTAAAAATAAAAATAATAAGAAACGTCACGAAGACACGTTCCTAGACGAAACTGAGGTAGAAGAATATGTACTCAAAAATCGCAAAAGCTCTCGTAGCGTCTATAATTCAAAAAACGACAGGAGTTGAGTCTGCCCCAGTTCTTGAAGAACTCGAAGCTTCCGGTGTGGACAATGAGCTTTTAAGAGAAGTTGTACAGCTACTAGATAGATGCAATCTTGTTTATGAATCTGGCGTTCCAGATTACGCATCCGATATAGCTAAAAACAATATTTCATCTTTAAAACGTAAAATTCTGATCGGGCGTACAGATAAATCTTTGGAAGAAGAATTGCGAATGTTGAATGAGCAGCCCAAGATTTATTTAGGCGTGAATTATAGTCGAAACACAGAAAACATGTATGTGAAATCTGATAATGGTGAAATTTTAACAATAAAAAAAATGGGTAACATTACAGATTTAAATAACCATATTGCAACACATTCAGATAAAGTGGTATATTTTAATGATGAATTAGTCTTTATCGATAAAAATACTTCAGGGCATAATAATCCTCAATAATCCCTGATATAATATTATCAAAAAGCTCAAGGAGAAACCGTGCTTATTTATGGGATTGCTGCCACTGAAACGAAAGACCGCACAGGCGAATCCATTGATTTGAACGGAATGGATGTTTCCGATATTCGCCTTTTAAATGACGAGCACAGTTCGGATAGATTTTTTGAAATCCTTGGATACATCGATCAGGCTAAAAAGATCTTTTCCGATAAAGATTGCCAAGACGAATACCAGCGTAAATGCTGGAATTTAATCAAAAAGCCTTTTTTATATATTGCCGGCAAACTAATGGACGATCATCCCAACGCTCAAAGTGCGGCTGCCCTAATCAAGTACAGTATTCAAAATCCTAATTATCCTGTAGGTCTTTCGGTAGAAGGGATGACGGTTGAAAGACAAGGAAATAAACTTTTGAAAACAAAAGTTAAAAACGTATCATTAACTATCAAACCAGCAAATCCTGAATGCAAAATTTTTGCTAAGACAGACTTAACTAAAAATTTTGAAAAAATTGATTTGCCAGAAAAGTATAAAAATGTTCATGATAGTCGTAAACAATTTCGTGAATTACCATCTAAGCAAAAAAGACTCTTGGCAAAGAGCGAGCTCCTGAAAGAATTAACAGAACTCGCTAAATCAAACAACGAACCAGAAATTTTTGGTGCTACTGTAATGAAGTGCTGGAATTGCGGTGAAGGAAAAATGTTTATGAAAAGCAGGCTGCCAAATAGGTGTTCTGCATGCAATGAGCGTTTCACGATGTCCGACATTTATAAAGCAATGTGCCAAAAAGCTGATTAAGAGGTTAAAAGATGTCTTCAGGATTATTTATTAATGACAATTCTAGGATTAGAAGTGAATATGCGGAGCTATGGGCTCCTGGCGCGACTTCTATACCGCCTTCAGCGGCTCTATTGCCTCTTACGGCAATAGATGGAGAAAACGCTAAGCGCTTAATTAAAACGTCTCAGGAATCAAAAATTCTATACATTCATAATGGTATGAATGTTGAATTAGATATTTGGGTTTCTGCAAATGATCCAAATCGTACAAAACAACGATGGCTTTCAATTGGCCCTGGCCAGGCGTTCAATTTTGACTTAGCTTCAAATAATTTGCTTTTAGAAGCAGGAACAGAAATTTATGTGAGCTATAGTGGAGGTGGTTCGGCCATTTCCTTTCCAAACACACGCCTTCGTCTTTTTACATGGGGTTAAAAAATGGGCGGTTATGCTATAAATATTCCGCCTAGTTTTGAGCTTACTCAAGCTAACAGCTCAACAATAGGTGGGTCATCAGATCAAATATTATTTAATTGTACAGGCTTGAATGCACTTCGTATTCAAGCGGTAGGAGCCCAAGCTACCGACAGTGTTTCTGTTTTAGTTTCAATGGACGGGATAAATTTCATGACAGTGCAAACTGCTCTGGGAGATACTCCGTTTTTTTGTAGCGTTCATAACTGGGTTTATGCAAAAATAAAACCAGACAATTTTTCTGGTACACCGTATAAAATTTACTGGAAGGGCGATGCTACCAACTTATCGCCAAAAATCAATCAAGACGGCTCCTTTAATGTTAATATTTCTGCAACGTCAGTTGAAGATTCTGATATTTCAAGAAATTTTTTTGGATCAGTAACAGGCGTGCCCGCAAATATCGAAACACAGATTGTTCAATATACCGTCCCCCTTGGTAAAAGAGCCGTTGTGGTGCGTGCAGAATATTCTGGCGAGCAAATTGCTTTATACAAAGTCTATATTGATAATATCCAGCAGGCCGCTAGAAGAACGCACCATGGTATTGGATTAACCGGACAATTTGATTTTACAGATGCAATTTCTTCTGGTATGATTGCACCACCCGGTTCAACAGTAAAAATCGCAGTTATTCATAATCGACCGGGACTCGGGCAATTTGATGCTAGAATTCAAGTTGTTGAACAAATTCAAGTTGTATAGGATTAATATATGTCGGTAGAAATTCAAAAAAAGAAAGCTTCAGCAGAACTCGCTAGAGTAGTTGCCGCAAGATTAGAAATGGAAGTTAAGCTCTGCGAGTTAGAAGAAGCTATTGAAAGAATTAAAAAAGAGATTAGTATTCAAAGCCAAAAAGAAGAAGAATTGAAACAAAAAATGAATGTTTGATCAAACTTATGTTATTATGCTCTAGATATTTTTTCACACAGGAGTAGTTTAAATGGCTGATTATAATTCCAGTTTACCTATTAGGACCGAAGGCGATCCTCAAGAAAAAGTACAGTCTAAAATTGTAGACTTTACTGACCCCTCAAAAGGCCAAGTCGTTGATACCGATGGTAATGCTCATGTAGAAATGCACGGCAATGATCCATCTTCAACAGATCAGGTTCTTAGATTAAGTGAGCTAGGTGCTCTTACACCGGACGGTGTCTATCATGCTGCTGATAATAGTAAACCTGGTAACGTTGGCCTTATTGCTAGCCAACGCGACGCGTCTCCTAGCGATTCTACACAAACAGAAAGACTAACTTCTGTATCTAATGGTTCTAAACGCCTACTTGACGTTTCTATCCATGACGAAAATGGACAGGTTTTCTCTGCGTCCAATCCTCTTCCAGTTACATCTGTGGATTCCGAAGGGGATGAAGTAAATGCATTTGATTCCGCATCTACAGTTGCCGCTGGATCTTCTGCGGATATTGAATATACAGTTTCTGTAGGCAAGGTGCTTAAATTATCACAAGTTCATGTTTCGGCATCTGGAAAAGTTAAGGCAGAAATTAAAGTTGAATCCGCCGCCGGTTCAGGTTCGTTTGCAACTAAATTTGTAATGTTCAATTCATCCGCAAACCCTAATATTCTCGCAAGCGTATTTGAAAACGTATCAGTAGCTGCTGGTGCCAAAGTTCGCGTTACAATTACCAATAGAGATACTTCTCCTATGGATTTGTACTGCACAATCTGTGGCCACGAAATTTAATAGTCATTAATTTTAAATTAATGCAAAAAGTAGTAGCCGAGGAGAAATCACTCGGCTATAACTTTATTGAAGGGTTTTAATGCAATGGGTGATTTAAATTCTCTAGAATCCTCCGATACTATAAAAATTGCCGGGTCTAATAACTCTGGACAAGAAACAAATTTTGTTAACGCATCCCCTAATGGGGATTTGCAGACAACAGATATCATGAATACCGCAGCAGTTAGCGGAATTATCTCTCTAACTGCCACACCAGTCCCTCTTAGAATTGGTGCATCTAATCTTGAAAATAGAAAATATATCATTCTTCAGGGTTTAACAAATTCGGTTGTCTGGGGTTTTTCTGAAACTAGTCAAACTTTTGATATTTTTAAAAACCAGTTTGTTATGTTACCGTGCGGGTCAAACATTACCATCTATGCTAGAGTTTCCGGAGGAACTGGACAGATTTCTGTTGGAGAACTTAGCTAATGCCGGCTCCGTTTATAACTTATGCCATAAATCCTAGTCTGTTTAATACTACAGAACAATCGTTGATTTATATTACAGAAGAAGAAGCTTCTTCTGGAAGAATTGACATAACATATTTTAGTGACATAACCCCGTTATTTCTAACTTTGGATAGGCTCTGTTTGGTCCAAGGAATTGATTATGAAATAATCAAAGAAGAAGGCTCTACATTCATTGAATTAATGAATGAAGTTGCGCCAACAGGCATCTCCGCGCTAGAAGCGGGAGAGGTCCTGACCTTTGTGTACAATTCCGTAGCTACCGAATCCAACACACGCCAGTTGCAGTATATTCTTACTCCAGAACAATGCGCAGAAAATAGAGTTGATGTTACCCAAGATGGTAATTTTTCTATTTTGATGTTGGCTTTAGATAGAGTGTGCCTTGCACAAAACATAGACTATGAATTACAAATTTTAGGATCTAAAAAGTATTTATACTTTATCAATGACCTCTCTCAAGGCGGAAATCAGGCTGTGGAACCTGGTGAAGTTGTCACAATTGTCGTAAAAGATTAATTTATATTAAGAATGAATATGTTATTATTATACGTAATAATAATTTATTCATTCTGGGATAGTTTTATGGAAGATAATTCTATTAATAACTTTGTTCTAGCAGAAAAAATATCTAATATTTCTGAAAAAATCTATGATATAGATGAACAATTGATTAAAATGAATGAAACAATTAATACTCTTGCAATATTGGGTGTTAAGCAGAACATTATCTTGGAACAACAAGAAAAAATTCTTGAACAAAATACCGATTCATTAAAAGAGCATATGCGCAGAACAGATTTATTAGAAAAAGATTCCATGCAATTTAAATCTGTTGTTGGGTTTATAAAGTGGGGTATTGGTATTCTTGTTTCTGGTGGTGTGGCCATCTTAGCAAAATATTTATTGGGCGGCTAAATGACAATATCCCTCAGCTCAACATTTCCTCATTATTCAAATACAGAAGATAACGATTTTGTAGAGATTGAAGGCAGTTTTAAACGTTTTAAAGAAATGGTTACTCCCGCAGACGTTCTTCAATTTGGATTAGTTGGTATTCCTAAAACATTTCCGATGACCAATGAGCAAATCACTGAAGAATACGTTGCCTTTCATCTTCAAGCCGCTATTTCTCAGATAGAAATGCAGGGAATGATTTTAAGCCCGATCATTACCTATATGATGGAAGACTTTAATGACGAAGGATTAGGGGGGACGCGTTTCTTCCCCTTACTTCCTAAGAAGTATCCACTAAGAAAAATTGAATATATTGAATTGCGCTTTCCTAACAGTACTCGCGATCCAACTACGCTTATTTATCGCATTCCTGACTCATGGATTAGCTGGGAACCTAACATTAGTAAAGTAAACGTAATTGCTACTACCGGTGTTCTGGC
>Ga0214917_10008171_pt1 | contig 10357 bp, 6 predicted proteins | sample LL_1208_BB_MetaG_FD_177983 | JGI IMG/M metagenome (GOLD analysis project Ga0214917, IMG submission 177983) | Freshwater microbial communities from Lake Lanier, Atlanta, Georgia, United States - LL_1208_BB | ecosystem: Environmental > Aquatic > Freshwater > Lake | place: USA: Georgia | collected...
GTAGCTATAAATAAAAATATAATAGCACCAGCTATATGAAAACCAAGTCCAAAAAGAGAAATTATACAAATTACTAAGCTAAAAGTAATTATACCAGATTGAATACCATAATTCTTTAATAATCTATTGGAAATCATTGTTTTTAGTACAAATTCAAATATTTTGGCACTTCCAAATATAAATCCAAAAAAAGAAGCCAAAGATTTTGTGTCGGTAATTATTTGTTTCGATATGATCATCAAGCTAAAATCTACTGTCGATTGTATAATAACAGCTATAACCACAGAGGAAAATACATATTTTAAAAATGGTATTTTAATTAAAGAAAAAAAATCATAAGAGGTTTTGTCTTCTAATGGTAATATATTAATTTTATTTATAATATGATTGGAATTTGATGAGTAAAAATTTAAAACTATAAAAAGTATAAAAAATATAAAAATGCCAAAAAAGGATATTAATAATAAATCAGATTCATTTTTAATAAAACCCTGACTCAAGAATAGGGGGATTGATAAATAAGCCAATATAGCTGAAATAACTTCGCCGGAACTTATTATACCTAATAATTTTTTATTTTGACCAAAAGTAAGGAAAAGACCTGGCAATTTCCAAAAAAGTAATAGCATGAAATTTCCAATAATCCAAAACCAAGAATAAGAGATAAAGACTATTATTTTATTACTTCCAAAATATGTGCATATGTACCATACAACGATGACACTAACAGATAATAGAGGCGAAAAAATTAGGTAAATTGATTTTAAATTATATTTTAATTCAAATTTATTGAATAAGGAAGTTAAATACATGCCACCTAATCCTGATAGTATGTAAGCTAAAGGTAAAAGTTGAACTCCTGCAATTTTAACAAACACGGCAGAGATGTAAGAAACATAATAAGAAATAAATATCCCTGAAAAAAAAGACATCAATATTAATATTCGGATGGTGCGATTTTCTTCTTTGGATAATCTAATGAACATATCTACTAATTAAAAGTGATAGATGGCACGTTGAAAATTTATATATAATCCATTTGATGACTTTACGAGTTTAACTTGTTTTTTCAATTCTGTTGACTCACTTTCATATTTTTCCAATATAAAATTAATCCAATTGAAATACAAGGATGAATTTCCAGAAAATTCTGATTCAAATCTTCTTGAAGTATCAAATAAATACTCAAAAATAAATTTAGGCTCTGATGGATTAATATCTGCTTGGATTAATATTTCTTTAAACTCTTCTTCCGATTCAAAATAGCGCGTTTGAAGCATCAAATGGTAACCTGCAAGTTCGTCCTTTTTTAAGATGATTGCTGAGAAAAAATCTCTGACATAATGAGGAAGATAGGGACGCCAGATGGTAAGTTTACCCTTTTCCCCTAACATTGATTTTGCTTTTTTAATAACTGAAACTTTATCAGTTAAAGAAAATTCATGTAATACCATTTTTAAGATTACATGGTCATAAGTGGTTTTCGGTATAAATGAAAACAAATCAAATTCTAAAAATTGAATGTATTGATTCGTCTGCTTAGAACCCAAAACATTTAAAATTTTTTCCTTTCCCGTTATTAATTGTAAAGTAGAGGAATCCAGTAAATCATAATAAAAAATTGGATGAACATGTCTTTTTTTAAATTCCAATAAGATTTCACCATATCCCCCGCCAATATCCAATACTCTTTGATTTTCACTAATATTTAATATTTCAAAAAAAATATCAAAATGTACATTACTGGTTGCGTGTATATGATTGAAATCTACCTTCCTTCGATTATAATCTTCTTTCATGAAATTAAATATTTATAGTAATCCTAACCATTAAATTTCTGGGGCGTTGTGGGACATATGGTACAAAACCTGCAATATTATTGAAAGAACCAGATGCAGTACGTGGTCCAGGATGATAATATCTTTTGTCATCTGCATCAAGAATATTGTTATTTAGTAGGTTATTAGCTACTATAGAAATGTGCATCCAGGATATATTTTTAGGTGCCAAGTGAATGGCACCATTAAATATCAAATAGGCATTTACCGTATTATCAGGTACACCAAGATTTCCTGATTGTGTGGTGCCAGGCCCTACTTTTTTACTCCCAACATAATTAGCCCGAAAATCAAGGTTTGTTTGTATTTTTTTAAATTTAAAATAAAAATTAACTCCAGCATTGAGATGATGTGATGCAATATCACCAATTCTCAAAGGTTTAAAATTAGCCGTAATTCCATCTGCAACCTGATTTGGTAGCATAAATGTATGGTTTGCATAAGCACTAAGTCTATTTGACGCTCGATATCTCAAATGGGTCATGGTTCCTAAAATATGATAGGAACCTATATTTCTATTTTGAGTAATTCCTTTTGAATCAGTACTGGAGGCTACTGCATCTTTAATAAAACTGCTATATAACATTAATTCCCATTCTAATGATTTTTGAAAAAGATGTCCTAAAATGGTAAGATTTAAAAAATCCACTTTTTCTGTATCCAATAAAGGGTTTGGCGTTCTTCCTCCACCCGTAGAAAATTTAGTCCATTGAGATACATTTTGTATTCCTCTGGAATAAATTCCCTTTACAGTAAAGGAGGGTAATTTATAGACTAAAACCACACGGGGTGAAAATTCATATCCAAATCCGCCACTGGCTCTAATTCGATTATAATCTAATCTTATACCCGAATTTAAAATTAACCTATCTGGAATTAAATTTATATTTAATTGAGAATAAATTGCTAAATCAAATATGGAAAACAAATTGCTTCCTTTTTCTTGATTTTTTACCGTTCCAAATTCTTGAGCAAAGGATATTTTGTTTTGATTAATTTTATTCTGATATTCAAAATTTGTATAATTTAAATAATCTCCTTGCATAAAACTACTCCTAAATTCCAGGCCACTTGAAAGATTAAATCGTTTGCCAGAATAATTTATCCTAAAATCATTCCTTAATTGTTTTGCCTGATAATAAAAAAAAGTATTGGCGAATCCATGTTTATGAAGAGCTGTTCCTGTATTGTTAATAATAAGTGAATCTGGATTCAAAAGATGTGCCAGATGTAAACCACTTCCTGAAATTCCAAAAGGATAAAAATTTACTCTGTTAGTAGCTTTATCAACACTGTGGTCATGAAAAGTAGTTAAATTTGTAACAGAAAACCTTTCAAATGTTTGTTCATACTTTGAATATAGAGTTATATTTTTAGGTATCCATAGATTGCCATTTTTTGAACCCGCTGTATAAATATCCTGGTAATAATTAAAACCTTCTTCATTTCTCCAGGTACTTATTCCAAGGACAAAATAATTCATACTTAATTTAGCACTTAAAAAATAGTTATTAGTATGGTTTGAGAATCCATTGGGTTTACCATTGACATTTCCAGTGTATGCCTCTTTGTCTTTTAATCTTGCTTTTTCAATACCTTCTGGAGTTAAAATAATACTATCTACTGAATTATTTTTATTGTAAAAAATCTGATATAAAGGACTTGTTTTTGGAATGTTGAAGGTATTAACATATTCACTTAATGGAATTGTTTTTTTTACTCCATTAATATTACTAAGGGTAAAATTTCCTCTTAAACTTAAAGAATTATAATTGAATTTATCGATATCTGATGGCGCATAATTATAAAATTCTACAAAAGAAAGATCATCTTCATCTGAGTAAAAGTATCTCCCAGTAACAGATAATTTAAAATTTTTCGTAGTCCAGCCAATAGACATATCAATATCTTTTGTTCTAAAAGATGCACTACTTAAATTAGCGTTTATGTTAATTGAATTAATTTTTTTATCCTTTTCATTCTTGTTTTTTAAAATTGTTACTGGATTTTCACCAGCATCCAATGTTAAAATATTGATAGCTCCAACAAATGCCCTAGGTCCATACATTGTAGAGGATGGACCATATAATACCTCAATTGCTTTAATATTGGAAATGGGATATTGACGGGACAAATAAGCAATATTGGACCATATATCATTTTCTTCGACTCCATCAATCATTAAAAGAGTTCTTTCCGTATTCTCTTGTCGAAAACCTAATTGAAAAACATTTGCATACGTGGCTGAAAATATTTTGCTAATTTCAAAACCTGGAAGATCTTGTAAAACATCTATAATATCTACATATCCTCTTTTAAGTATTTCATCTCTGGTTATCAATAATATAGGAGCAGGAGCTGTTTCGATATCTTCAGCATTTTTTGATACTGAATAAACTTTTACCACCTGATTACTCATTTTAATCTCTCTAAAAAACTGATCAAAAACAATATGAGGATCTGATGAAAAATCCGGATTATTTAAAACTATGGTTTTAATATATAATTTTGCCAATTGGAAACTATCCTCTGCAATCGCTATTAATGATAATAAACGCAGCGCCCTGTTTATATCCTGATTTTCAATGAATCCTTTACCGTTTATACATCTATGAAGAATATTTTTAGCATCTTCAAATTTTCCGATTTTATAAAATTCATTTGCATCTTTTATTTGATTAAAATCACATTGCGCACTCAAGTTATAAGAAACCAATAAAATTATGTTAAGAAAGAAATAATATTTTACTTTTATTATAGTATTAATTAAAACTTTTTTCAATATTTTATTCATTTTTATCAGTTTTTGTCATTTAAAAACGTTTCCGCTTGTATATGAATTTCTTTTGGATTTAAAAACCATTTTCGAATACTCATATCCTCACTGCAACTAAAACAAATACCTTTATGAACATCACATGCTAAATCGGTAACCCATCCTGTATGAAGATCTAATTCCACCGCTGATTTAGAAATAAGAGAATTATTTTCAATTTTAAATAGGTAATCTACATTTACTTTATGGTCTAAGCCTGTACTTATTAGAACCATATAATCATTAACTTCTAATAGCTGACAAGAACTAATACTGGATTGATGTATTTTTTTATTTAATAAAATACTTCTGGAATTTAAATCAAAAAGGTAAATAGATCCTTTTTGATCTCCAATTAATAAGTAGCCAATATTTTTATAATATTTAAATGATAGACTGTTTATCAAATTAGGAATATTTATTAATTTTTTCCAATAATTTTTTAAATATAAATTATTTATATCTAAATAATAAAGGTTTTCACCAATGGAAGCATATATAATATCTGAGGTTTCACCTTTGATTACTTTATTTAGAGTACTTTCAACAGGTAAATCTATACTAATTAAAGGAGAAGACTGCAATAAACCTTTAAGCAAGAATAATTGCTTACCAGAATTAAAAACATATTTGTCTTCTCCTATAAATAAAATAGAATTTATAGGGTCTTTTGAAATATATTTACTCCATTTCAAAAATCCATTAACTGGATCATATAAATGAATAAAACCATCTGTAGTACCAACCAATAAATCATTATTTTGAGTAAAACTAAAGGATTTAAATATTTGAAATGGTATCTTTAAGGATATATTATTGTAAAAATCGGATGTTAATATTGACAGAATTCCACCAATGCTATAACAAGCGATTATTTTTCCATTTGGGCTTATTGCAATATTTTTTAAAGGTTGTTTTAATTTGAAACTAAAATTTTCTGGCTTTACCATATTCATTCCATATACAAGCGATTTATAGATATCAGGTTCAAATTGATTTCCATCATTTTGAAGGTTAACCGAATAAGCGTTAGTAACCAGTTTTAGAGCTTCATTATATTGATTATTTAGTAATAATCTAAAGGAATTTAGGGCATCCGCTCTGGATTCTTGTTGTTTCCTAAGTTTCTCAGCACGATTAAAATTATTTGAGGCCTGAAATAACGCTTTATCTACTTCTAATCGAGCAGAAATAGCATTTTTCCTTTCATTTTCAGCTAAATCTTTTGCTGAAATGGCTATTGTTCTCTCTAGTTCAGCTTGTTCTTTTGCTTTTATTTCTGCATTTCTTGCTATCAAAGCTTTTAATTTCTCTTGGTTAGCAAGATCTCGAGCAAAAAATGCCTGTTGTTTTTCATGTTCTGCAACTTGTTTGGCCATATGTTCTGCCTTTGTAGCATTAAAGGCTTTATTTCGTTCTATTTCTGCCAATTCTTTCAATTTGATTGCATTAATTCGATCTGTTTCAGCAGCTTTTTTTGCTAAAATAGCGTTGTTTCGTTCAAATCCTGCAAGTATAGCTGCCAATGAAGACAAAATAAAAGCAAAGCCAACTACGAAGGCAATGCCTCTTGAAATTTTAAGCAATCTATTGCTTCTCCTGTGACTGGCATCAATAGAGGTTTTATGTTCAGAAAAAGAGTTTTCAATATATTGAATGGTAAGTTCATATTCAGGAGCATAATATTTAGCCCATACCAAATTATGATTAGATTCTTTATGCCATAATAATGCATTTTCTAAACTTGATCCTGTTAATAAATCTGCCTTACCATTCTGGTGAGAAACTGCCAGTTTTTTATAATAAATATACTGATTAATATTATCCAGTTCTTCAGATATCCAATGTATCATTTCATTCCAATAGAAGAGAAAATCTGTAGAATTAAGGGTATAAAATTCCTTTTCATTTTTAATAAATAAAAAAGGAAATATTTCTAAAGCTTCAATAATTTCTTTTACCGTTTCATTGGGGAGCATTGAAATTTCCTTAATATCTTCAATAGGTAAGCTTCTTATATTAAAATTATTATCATGGTCTTTAATAAGAAATGATTTAAAAAAACATTTTAATATCTGTTGAGTAGATAAATGAGTTATTTTAACTTTATTTATTCTGTCTGTCTCAAATTTATTTAAAAAAAATTCATATTGCTTTTGAATCAGATTTCTAAATCCACCTATTTCCATAAAAAGTTTTCGAGAAACAATTTTTGGTGAAATTTTATCCTTAACAATTATTTTATTTAATAATTGAATACTATCATTAATTATTGATAAGGGAATAAATTGCTGTGATATTTCTCTAAACATTTCTTCCCTGCATTCAAAACTTAATATTAGATTATGATATAATATTTTTTCCTCTAAATAACTCATAAAACCTAAATTAGAGGCTTTAGGAATAAACTGACTTGTTTTATTTAGTAATATTGCCATTTTCGAAAAAAAATGTTGATTACTAAATGGTTCTAAATAAAAAATAGTGAAAATCCCTTGATTATTCAATTCATTTATAAATGATAATTCTATATTAAGTTCTTTTTCTGATAATCTGGAAAAAAATAAGTTGACATTATCAAATATTATAAAATTTGTAAAATCATTTGTTTTATCTATTTTATTTATTAGCTTTTCTAAGGAAACATTAAGACAAATGGAATATATTTTGATTTTCTTGTTAAATAACAATTCATCAGTTATTCTTTTTATTATGTTATGAATATAAATATTATCAATAGAAAAATTATTTAATATTTTAGAATTATTTGTGCCAAAAAGGAACAATGACTTATTTTTGATAAGTAAATTAAATGTATTATCAATTAAGAAAGGAGAGGTATCTTCAAATAATTTAGCATTTGCTAAAATTTCAATCTCTTTTAACTGATTGTTACCTTTAGTTTCCAATTTATATTATTTTTGGAAAATAAAGATAATAATTATATTGATTTATAACTCATTATATATGAATAAATTATTTGAAACGCAATATTCTAACCATTTAAACACTTTTTTCTCCGACAAAATAATCAGCTTTTGATTCAAAAAGTAGATTGAAAGTTGTAAAACTGCCGTAAATTTTGGTAATATATTGTTGAAGTGTAATTTTATCTTCCTCGCTCAATACTGGATGATTATTTATTTTTTGTTCCATAACTCTCAATCTTTCCCTTGACATAATTATTTTTTGAAAAAAAGATTCCAATGGAATTTCTTTACTTTTTAGAGATGTATCGAAAGGCTGTAAAATCATCAAACCTTTTTTCCACCTATCTCCCAATGTTGGATTATCCTGAATAAGGTTGTAATTTTTCAAAATGCGGATTAGACTTTTTTCAGCATCATTAAAAGTAACGGGATCCTCAGCAGGAATATGCTCTAATACTTCCCATTTATCATATTCCTTTCCAACTTGTTTAATACCATAAAGTATAAAACAAACATCATAAGAAATAGCATGCAGTTTAATAATCACACCGTCACCAAAAGCTGGATGTTTAACTCTTGAACCTACTCCTAATAAATTAATTTCCATAAAATAATCTTTTTATACAAATTTACATTAGCCCCCTTGATTAAACTCATTAAATATGTTCAAAAAAAAGTAAATTTTTATGCTATTTTAATAGTTTTACAGCATGAAAGAAAACTCGTTACTACTAAAAACTATCCGCAAGGAAACAGTAGAAAGGCCACCAGTTTGGTTAATGCGTCAGGCAGGAAGAATTTTACCTGAATACAAAGAGATAAGATCGAAAATTGAAGATTTTAAAACTTTAGTTAAATCGCCCGCTTTAGCTGCTGAAGTAACTTTACAACCTATTGACATTTTAAAAGTGGATGCAGCCATATTATTTAGCGACATATTGGTTATTCCAGAGGCAATGGGATTAAACTATGAAATGATTGAAGCCAGGGGGCCCTTATTTCCAAAAACTATTCAATCAAAGGAAGATATTCAAAATCTTTTAACAGGAGAAGAGGCGGCTGATAAACTTGATTATGTTTATGAAACCATAAATGAAATAAATAAAAACCTACCTGAAAATATTCCTCTTATAGGTTTTGCTGGAGCACCCTGGACTATTTTGGCTTATATGATAGAAGGTAAGGGTAGCAAAACCTTTTCGGTTGCTAAAAAGTTTTTATACGCTGAACCGGAAAATGCACATTTTTTACTTAAAAAAATAACTGACAGTACTATTTCCTATCTTAAGAATCAGGTTAAAGCTGGTGTTCAGACAATACAATTATTCGATTCCTGGGCAGGATTATTAAGTATGGATCAATTTAGCACGTTTTCTTTACCTTATATTAAAGAAATTAAAGAAGCCATTCCAGAAATCCCTTTTACTATTTTTGCTAAAGGTGCAATGCTTCAATTAGAGGAAATTTCAGCATTAAACCCAAAGGTAATAGGTATTGACTGGAATATTTCAGCTGAAAAAGTACGCCAAATATTAGGTAATGATGTTGTTGTTCAAGGTAATATGGATCCATGCTTATTATATTCATCGCCTGAATATATTTATCGTATAACTACTAACATGTGTAATGGTTTTGGAAAGAATCATATTGCAAATCTGGGACACGGTGTTTACCCTGATACATCCTTGGAAGGGGTAAAAGCTTTTATTTCAGCAGTAAAAGACTATAGTTACTACAATTAAAAGAAATATTTTATAATTTCACCATGTTTTTAAATGCTCTCGGCACTAATATTGATTTATGAGTTGGTTCAAAAGATTGAAAGAAGGCATTCAAACAGCCACCAGAAATAAAAAGGAAGCACCTGAGGGTCTTTGGTATAAATGTGATCGCTGTAAAGAGACCTCAACAGTTAAAGAATTAAGAGAAAATTTCTACAAATGTCCCAAATGTAATTATCACACAAGGATTGGATCTTCCGTTTATTTTGATATGGTTTTTGATGGTGAATATCAATTGCTTCATGAGGAATTAAAGTCAAAAGATGCCTTGTCATTTGAGGATATAAAAACGTATCCGCAACGCCTTGAAGAGGCATATAAGAAAAATAGCGTTTCAGATGCCATCACAGTTGGTTTAGGAAAAATAGATGATAATCTTTTAGTAATTGCCTGTATGGACTTTAGTTTTATTGGAGGTTCTATGGGGTCTGTAGTTGGTGAACGTATTTCTCGTGCTATTGATTCAGCTATTCTGAACAAATGTCCCTTACTGATTATCAGTAAATCAGGTGGAGCAAGAATGATGGAATCTGCTTACTCATTAATGCAAATGGCTAAAACATCTGCAAAACTTACCTTATTAGCACGCGCTGGACAACCTTTTTTTAGCTTAATGACAGATCCAACAACAGGTGGTGTTACTGCCTCTTTTGCTATGTTGGGTGATATTAATATGGCTGAACCAGAATGTTTAATTGGATTTGCTGGTCCTAGGGTTATTAAAGAAACAATTAAAAGAGAACTTCCTGAAGGTTTTCAAACAGCGGAATTTTTATTGGAAAAAGGATTTTTAGATTTTATTGTAGATAGAAAAAATCTTAAAGAGACCTTGCGGAACTTACTAATTCTTTTTGTCAATAAATAATTATTTTACTGTGCTGATATGTTATTTAATCCACCTTGTAAGGATAAACATTTAATTTGACCTTCGGAAATATTTTGAATTAATAAAACTGCTTCTTTGCTTCTTTTTCCCGACTGGCAATAAAAAAT
>Ga0214917_10008172_pt1 | contig 10357 bp, 4 predicted proteins | sample LL_1208_BB_MetaG_FD_177983 | JGI IMG/M metagenome (GOLD analysis project Ga0214917, IMG submission 177983) | Freshwater microbial communities from Lake Lanier, Atlanta, Georgia, United States - LL_1208_BB | ecosystem: Environmental > Aquatic > Freshwater > Lake | place: USA: Georgia | collected...
GATTAGCGGAGCAGTTAGGGTACCTAATTATGATCGGGAAAACAATCGGCCAGGTGGAGTGTGTTTCTTGGGACCGCTGGCCGAGGACGCGAGATGGTTCAATACAGCTTCACCAAGGATAGGTCTTCGGCCTCCTTCCGGAGTTATATCAAACATAATTTCTTTGAACTTTTTCCACGAAGTCAGTGTGCCCGGTGGCATTGTCAGGTTAGCCTGAACGTAAACTGAATGGACCATCTCGACGAGTCGGTTAATGTCCGAGTCGAATTCTACACATAAATCTTGAAGCAGTTGGACGGTTTTTTGTTCCATCTTGTAGTCGGCGGATACGAGACTCGCATCAATCTCCTTAATGAACTGAGGCAGGGTCAGGTTTGTCATCTCAGACATACCGCGACTAAGATCCTCTACTCGAGCGAGGATCGGTTCAAACGAAGTCGCATCGATCTCCGCTGCGGCGGGAGAAGATTGAATGCTTGAAGCAAACGACTCCATTTGCTGCCTCAATTGTGAGATCTCGTTCCCTAGTTCTTTACGAAGTAGATCGATGTTCGGGATAGACGACTGGAATCTTTCCGACAAACGAGCTTCAGACTCTTCCACAAGTCGATGAGTGGTCGCAACGTGTTCGTCCAACCTCTTGGAAAATTTCATTTCTGTATCTGACATGAAACGACCCAACTGGTCCAGTTTCTCACTTGTACGGAATCGGGAGTCTTTAACTTGACTGCTTAGACCATCACAACGACTAGTCATACGCTCTTCGAGATCACCTAGCATAGACTTACAGATGAATTCCGAGATTGTTCCAATCTCTTCTTTGATCGCATGATCCGGGACAGTGGTTGACAGATTACGGGTTTCTTCTAGTTTTTGTCCCATCATAGAGATGTCGAGATTCACATTCTCTAGCTCCTTTTCTACCACCTCCAGCAACTTGCTCTGCTCATATAACAGGTTCTCTTGATCGTGACGAATCTGGTCTATGCTTTCCGCATTAACCTCCATTCGCCTCAACATTTCGGCTGTGAAGTCTTCCAGAGCGCGCATAGTCGCTGATTGTGAGTCCGTGCACAGCTTTGTAGCCGATGTTCGAATGTCCTTCATGGCAGTATTCAGTGAACTTACTCCCTTCTGTTGATCGTTTTTCAAATTTTCGAGCTGTGCGGATACTGCCGCGACCGCTCTTGAAGAAGCGACTGACAGCTCAGAGCATTTGTCTACGCGTGAATTGAGGCTATCGAATTTCTTTGACATAGATGATTCCATTCTCGCAAGTGCTTCCTCTAGACGAGTTAACCGGGAGTCGAGAAAGTGATACTGATCAGGCCGATATGGGCTACCCTTCTCCGCGGGCGAGTTAAACGGTCGACTCCTCCGTGGATGCTCATACGACACGGGGGATGTCGAATGCATGTAATATACTAGAACGTTTGACAAATGGAGGTGGAATGAAACGAAGACACGAAAAAAAAATTCGGAATCGTCACACCCTGCGATCATGTCATTATCCCTTGCACTAGTTGAATCATATGTCGGTTAGAGAGTGGTCCAACCTCGGAATATCACAACATTCGCTGAGTTTCGCCACCGGAAATCTCGGCTTCCAGAGGGCTACACCAGTTCAAGCAACTGTCATACCTTTGTTCCTCTCAAACAAAGATGTCGCTGTCGAAGCTTGTACCGGTTCTGGCAAAACTCTGTCTTTCCTCATTCCAATAGTGGATATGATTCTGCGCGACGCGGATCCCATTCAGAGCGGTAAGTTCAAAATCCGGTCGCTCATTATCAGTCCAACGCGTGAGCTTGCTAATCAAATCTACGATATCCTTGCTCAATTCCTCAAGTCTTCCACACAACTGTCGTCGAAGATCTCGGGCGTTTGTTTCGTTGGTGGTCGCCCCGACACGGTTGAACAGAAGATGCTTGCTGGATGTGTGGGTAAGTCTGTGATATGCGTCTGTACACCAGGTCGTGCCAAGTTTTTGTTGCTGGGTTCCAAGGACGTTAGTTTGAAGCATTGCGACATTCTGGTTCTTGATGAAGCAGACCGTCTTTTGATGACTGATTTCGAGACAGAGGTTTCCTCGATCCTCAGTGCGTTACCGAAACAGCGTCGAACAGGGTTGTTTAGTGCCACATTGGGATCGGATGATTTGTCAACCCTTGTGAAAAAGGCCGGTCTCCGTAATCCCACTCGTATCAAGGTATCTCGTCCGTCTGCGCCCAACAACTCATCGACACCAGAATCTCGTGAGGATGCGCACGAACTTCCGCTCCAGTTGAAGAATCACTATATGGTTTTGGAGCAAAATGAAAAACTACCCCAGCTTCTCAGTTTTATCCAACAGCGACTTGCTGATGGAGATCGTGTGATTGTTTTCTTCCTCACATGCGCATCGGTGGAGTTTCATTATGAAGCAATCAGGAGTTTGCTTGGATCTGGCACGGACAAGATATTCAAACTTCATGGACGAATGACACCAAAAGTGCGTAAACAATCATACAAGAAATTCCTAAACTGTTCATCGGCATCAGTGTTGCTTGCAACAGATCTTGTAGCTCGTGGTATTGATATTGATGACATCAGATGGATAGTACAATTTGATTGCCCTCAAGATCCAAGTTTCTTCCTCCATCGAGTTGGTCGTACTGCTCGAGGAGGTAGAGGAGGTTCTTCTCTTGCGTATATGTGTCCGAACGAGTCAATAGCATATATTCCATACTTGGAGAGCAAAGGAGTGAGGTTTGCAGATCCACAATCTCCTCCCGAGCCAGGCATGAATACATGTGATACTCTTCGTTCTCAGGTCACATCGGTTCGCCGAGAAGATATGTTGAAGGCAAATGCGGGTTTTGTTTCGTTTGTTCGGGCTTACCAAGAACATAAACTAAAATTCATTTTCAATATCAAAGAACTGGATCTGGGAAAAGTGGCACAATCATTTGGAGTGTTACGAATTCCTCGCGTTAAGGAAATTTTGGGTAAGAAAATTGAAAATTTTGACCAATCAACAATATGTCCAGATGACGTGAAGTTTTCAGATCCGAAAAAGGAAGAGCAGAGAATGATTGAGTTGCTCGAAAAGGCAGCTGAAGTGAAATTATCAACTACTAATTCTCTGACGGTTGAAAAGAAACAAAAACAAGTTGGGCAAGTTAAAGAACAGCGGACTCGATCAGAGAAGAGAAAAGCAAAACAACGCAATATTGATCAGGAATGGGATTCGTTGCAAGCCGAAGAACGTTTGGCCAAGAAACTCAAGCAAGGCAAGATTTCGAAAGAAGAGTATGATGAACTCGTCAACAAGATTGAGTACTCGGACGACGAAGACACAGAGGACGAAGCTGATGACCACGAAATTGTTCGGCGAAATATGGCACAGAAAAAGCGTAGATTCTTACATTAGTTATAATAGTTATGTTTCAGGAACGAAATTTGCTTGACCAGTTTCGAGTTAACCCCAAAATCAATATTGAAGCTAATCATGACCAATTGGTGGCCTGAAGTGACCGTAGATGTATTGGAGTCAGATTTGAAGCGTTTCTTCCCATTAGAAAAAAGACAAGAAACAGACCGTCGAAATTCAATTGACCAAGAAGAAGAGGACGAAGTTGAATGCGATTGGGAGATTGTTTCGTCTGAGGCTTCTCAATCATATTCCAGCAAGTATTCCCAATTTCGAGATCTCGAGAAACAACTCGGAGCTCAGCGAGCGCGAATTGATGAGTTACAGCTCAAAATGTGTAGTGCGACTTTTCATACTTTGATGGCAGATGTTGGTCTTCATTCGGGCAACAAGATTGATAGGTTTTCACCAATGAATTTTTGTTTTTCTCAAACGGAGACATTTGTTGATGACTATTCAGTGAAAGTTACGAGTTTTGACGTTTCCGAATCTGTGAAAATGCATGCATCTCAGGTTTTCGCTGATCCGAACGTGTTTCTGAACCAGGACGCAAAAGATATACAGCGAGATTCGGTGTGTTTGAACAGTCAGTTACTGATCGGTTCGGAATGTGGTGGTTACCAGACGATTTTGGAAGTGTTGGTAGAATGTATTGGGGCAGCCGGAGTTCATGCGGACGATGAATGGGAAGATATTGAGCAAGTAGCTCAAGTGATACTGTCGTTGGCCAATCGGACATTTAGCGGAGGAATATCGTTTGATAAAGTGCTGAGTTTGTTTCAGGAGAAATGGCTAGTATCTCCAGTCTCTAATGAAGCTGAACCATTAGACGTGATCGTGACCAGAGCTTCCGCTCTGGTCAGAGCGCATACAAAGTACGCTTTAATGCCTCTGGACGATTATGAAGGTGATGCAAAAAAATTTGTCAATGCAAATCTGTTTATTGAGATTCCTCTTGTTGATGTGAGAGAGAAATCAAAAGCACATTTGTTTATTCAATTAGATGATCAAGTTAGATAGACTAGTGGTTGACATTCTCTTGTTGCATCTCTGGGTCCCTTTTAGTGTTACACTATGATTGCAAATGTTCGACGAGGGGATGTCTTGGTTTCATCCTCGGACGAGTCCGAGGATGAAATGAGGATTGTTGCCCAACCAAGTCGTCTCCGAGAACTTGTATCTGAATTATCCACAAGTCCTGTTCCAGACACTGCGGAGAAGATTCTGACGATAGCTTTGGTGATTGACAGATTACAAAGGAAACGTATGCGATTCGGTTTGTCGGCTTTTTGTCCACCACTAAACTCATCGAGTGAGAAAACAATTCTCCGACTTCGTCAATTGTTTGGATTCCAGATTTTGACGTCAACATTGAAGTCTCAACAACATCGTCTTCTTTCATCTTCATTGCTTTCATTTTCTCGTCATGTTAGGTGTAATACATTCTCAATTAACGGTAGTTGATCCAAATACATGTCTCTGCGTCTTTTCCACCCAATCTTGTAGCGGATTTAATGATGAATATATCGTATACCAGTGCGAGCGAGTTGGTGAGCGATTCGTCTCGTGCAACTTTGCGTTCTCGATTTGTGGATTCGAAAACGGATGCAAAATTGATTGCGGGATGTCAAGTTGATTTGGCCGAAAAAATTGCCTCTGCTTCCAGTATGGAAACGTTGCGCCCAATTTTGGAGCAAATCCCCGATCGATGGATATGGGAGCGAACAGATTCGGTCATGTGGTTAGTTCCATTTGATGTTTTGACAAGAGAGTTGGTGAATTCGAGCGAGAAAGAAGCGATTTCAATTCTCTGTGTTTTGGAGATTTTGCTCGTTGATTGTCTCGCAGAGAGTTCGTTTTTTGGATGGTCAGTTGTGTACTCAATTTTGAACCGATCCCACAATGAACATGTCCAACATAAATGTCTGCGAGTCTTACGACGTCATCCAGTATTCAATAATCCCCGCAAATTCTCTCGACAGTCCCCGATAGTTGGCAGCGGAACTTCGAACCCGCTTTCCATCTCTTTGTTTGTGGCAGACATCAATCCAAGCTGTAAATCATGGATGGAGAAAATAGGGAGAAAAAATGATTTGAATGGTGAACAGATTTCGACCTTTGTTTCTGCACACTCTGAGAATCTCTTGAATCTAACTGATTTGTCTATCAGTACTGCTCGACTGTTTCAAGCGTTGGAGATGAGGATTCTCATGTCTCCACGTTCACTTAAGACGGTGATTGAGTATAATCCAAATATGCTGACTGAGTTGGCAAATTGGTTCAGACCAGACAAATTGGTGATTCTGCGGGAGGAGCCAGACTTTCTCATTTCTCTATGTGATTTGGTAACAGCGATTTTGAGAGAAACTCAATACGATGAAACAATGGCAAAACTACTTGGAATATCTGGATCACCTTCAGATATTGGGTTTTCATCAACAGTGAAAAAAATTTTGTCTGGATCGTTTCATCAATGGGATAGTCAGAGTTTGTTTGCTTTACTTGGTGTGTATGGCGCCCGATGTCAACCGATTGGGGGGTGGACCCCCCAAGCGGTTGTCACCGCCTTTTCGCCCTGGCTAGCTCAAGCTATCCATCTTCTCGATTCCGAAGCAGATTCTCCCTTGGCTGATTCCCCTCTTAGTCGAGTTCATTTCGCCATCGTGCTGACTCGGTTAATTGGTACAGTTGTGGATATTGGTTCGCCAGGATTTGGAACATTCTTTCGAGACAATCAGGGTTTCCAAATAACGGCAAAACGACTCACACTTGAAGTTGATAAACTTATTTCGGACCAAAAAACGTTTTTCTCTCAATTTGATCATTTGTATCAATATGGAGAATGGCATTCTCGAACAGTTCTTGTTCGTGGTCTTATGCGTTTATCAGAGCTCGCTTTTCATGCCCTTGAGGGTGCAGGCGGCGGTTTCGCCGCTAGCAACACTCATGTCAATCTGCATCAATCCATGGGTCTGATTGATGGGTACTTTCCCTCAATCAAGAAGATTTTTTCAAATCCCGATCAATGCTCTTCCGGGACTGTTGCAATCACATGCAGTGTATTGGCTCAACTGATTGGTCACGAACCAACCAGTATAGTGCAGCTAGTCAGTCGAGGAATCCTCGAAACGCTTGTCACACATACGGTTTCGAATCCAAACGTTCGTTCAAGTGGAGAATGTCTCAGTTCGATCACTGCTTGTTTTACAGCCGTTTGTGTTCATTCCGATGGTGAGAAGGAACTTGAACGTCTTGGAGATCCTCTCAACAGTACAGTGATCCCAACGTTTGCTGAACCAGAGTTCGCCTCTGTCTGGTTGATTCCCATGAAGACTCTGGTCCTCGACAAATCTGATTATAGTGTGGGAGCACTGGTGGGGACAAGTTGTGACGAACTTATTCGTAATCGGCCCAGTTGGAGGCAAAAAATTGTCGACTCTGTTATTAGTGCTCTACGGACTATGGACAGTGATTACTCATCATCTGAGGATCTCCTTGTATCTATGTGTAAACTGATTCATAATATTTGTGTTAATATGGACACTGCAACGATGTTTGTCGGATCAGGCGGTTTGATTGCTCTCATGGAATGCACTGAACGTATGAAATCGTTGGCGGTGAATTTCACTCAATGTGTACCTTCTCATCCAATTTTCCGGGTATTCAAGCAACTAACTCAGCAATGTTTCCAAGTTCATTCCTCCTCTATGGGTGCACCAGCTGCGGCCACAGCTGCAGCTCGCAATCATATCCTGTTCACATGGCCAGAAGCGAATGTAGAACTAGCGAAACGGTCCCTCAACGCGATTTCCAACTCATCTACTGATTCGGAGCTTGTTAGGACTTTGTCCCCATTACATCTCGCCCTTCACACAGCGGCAGTGGCGCTCAAAGATACTTCTCCCATAACGAGCCCGAAACTGGTCGAGTCATTGAATCCGTTACTTCGTCTTCTTCTCGCGGTTCCCGCGGATGGTGGAGAAAATGTTTTCCAGCGCGTTTGTCGTCTTGCATGCATTTACACGACCAAAGACCCAAAAGCTCGAACAGATGAAGAGAAAGAACTGAGGAGACGACTTCGTGATGATCGAACTTGTGCTGAATCTGTATGGGACGTTTTGGGAGGTCAATCCGATGAAGAAAATCTTGTAGAGTATGTTCGAGGTCTTTGGATGGTTGTTCGGGGATTCATGTGCCAACTTGCGAGAGTTGTGAATTATCCGAATATTTCAAGACAGCAAAGTCGACGGCTTAATTCCGCAGCACTCAGCAACGGTGCAACCGTTGCTGTTGCTGCCCGAATTGCCGCCTTCCATCTAGCTCTCTTGGCTCGAAATTGTCTGGATATAGCACTGGAGCCATCAGCTAGCCCAACCTGCGCAAACGAAGCTGTTGATCTACTTTGTCGACTTCATGTGGAGGACAAACAACACATGACACGAACGGTTTGTTTGGATACATTTTTCAAGCTTGGTGGAGTCGATTCTCTTTTGCGTCTACTCGATAAATCCTGTGAGAATATTGGAGAGTACAGTGAATCACTTCAAGGGATTCTTTGGTGGTTTGAACGTACAACGAGTTTGAAACGCATGCATAATGCCCAAATAACTCAATTGCTTGAACGGACTGGATCAGCTGTTGCTTCTCCACCAGAAACAATCGATTCGTTTACGTTTTCTGAAGGTTCATTTGCAGTCAATCGACTCGTTAAGTTTGATGCGATCAAGTTGGTTTCATCGTTACAGGGAGAGTTTGCAAAAACTTTTTTGCCTCATTGGCGATCAGACAAATGTTTATCGGGAATCTCTGCTAAAGCTTCTGCTAGTCTTTTGAAAGCTTTGACACATGTTTTGGAACCAAATGAGAAAGTATTGACCAGTCCGAGTATTCCTCAAGCTCCATCTGTGTCACCTCCATCAGATTCACCCAACGTTGCTCGAGAATTTTCGTCCACAGTTCCTTCACCTCCTCCCACACGACTCGAGTCACAGTCTCCTCTAGTAGATCATCGGTCCAGTTTGCTTGCCTCCCTCTTAAGGCGAGGAGGAGTGGCGGGAAATATATGGCGTCCATCGCCGGGCGAGTTGTCAACCGATCTTCCCTCTCGCGACGAAGAATCTGTTGGGTCAGGGAATTTATCCACAGAGAACGTTTCTCCTGACGAAGATATTTGGGCCCGAGCGGGGAGTGGAGGGATGTTGGACGCGTTGATGCGACGGTTCACTGAATTCGCCGCTGGGGGTCGCTCAAGTTCTCAAGCCTTGTCGATTGTTAGCACTCCGGGTAGTCCAGACGAATTAGGACTGGTTGAAGCAATTTTCTCATCAAATTCGTCTGTTAGAATTCGACAGTATACTCCATTCGACGAGATTCTGAAGCATGCAAAAGATGTTGCCTCTGACTTTATGGTTCGAACAATTGTTCTAGGATCTTGTGAGCATACTAGCGCTGTCCCTGCCCAAACCCATATAGCCGATGTATGTGTTAGATTGAGTCATAACAAGATACTAAAGTTGGGTTCGCCGGGAGATGAGGAGTTGGTTAAAATGATTCAGGGAATTGTTGACGATGTACCAGCGCGAGATCGCGCTGGTACCACTGTCGTTGAAGACGAATTGATGATGGAGGAGGATCCTTCTATTCCAACGCAAATTCGACTAGATTCAAATCTACGTGTCATGCAAACCAATCCAAATGACTTGGCTTCAATTGAAACAGATGCAGTCATTCAAACTGTTGATGATGATGAGGAAGAAGGTTCGCCTCCAATTCGTCCTCAAGTGGATTTCTCCATCTACAACACTCGGTATATTGCAAATATATGCATTGAAAATTTCCAGGTTGAAAATCAACGCCGAATTGCATGCACTATTCTTGCATGCATTTTGCATGCACGATTCGATGCAGTCAAAGATTTACTCGAAGAGTTCCCAACGACCGTTGTTAAGGCAATTCAAGTATCATCCGGAGACTGGTTGATGACCGGTATGGTTTGTGTGGAGAAACTTTTGCGTAAAAAAACTGTCCCAAGTTTGGCTTCATTTGTTCAAGATCTTGTTCAGACTATTTGTGATCTATTCCGCAATTCCAAAGAGAAGATTGATTCAGGTACATCTGAAGCATTGATTCGATCCGCTGTGTCGGCGCTCGCATCACTCAACGATCCATTCACAGAGCGTCAGATTGTTGAGAAATCTGGTCTGATTGATTCCGTTCTTCAACTAAGCAAGAAATCTGCTTTTGAGGGAATTCAGTCACTCGTTGCAAATATTTTTCAGGTATACATGCGCGGTCGCGTTTTGGATTTGTTTTCTCTGTGGGAAATTGAGAGGGCCATTGTGCGTGAACTGGAGCATCGTAGAGACGATGGCATGCGTCTTGCCGAACTCATCGAGACCGCTGACGCGGTCTCTGATGAGTACTCGCGAACAAAAGAGTGTAAGCGAACAGTTCTGATGAAAGTGTTGGAAGGAATAGTTGCATTCCGTAATGAGGGTGAAGACGATGAGAGTTGGGGATTTGACGATTCCATTAAACGACGACGAACTGGTGGAAGTTATGAACCCTTGTTGTCCGACACTGATATCCCGTTTGAGAGAAAAATTTCGGTCACATTGTTGCCCGAATCGCGTCGAACCCGTCAGTTGAGAAAACGCCCAGAAACTTTGCCAGATTTTTTTGTCAACAACATGAGGTTATTAGTACAAGGATTCGTTTCCTCTGTTGCGTATCTAAATACAAACGAGTATCCCTTCGCTCTCAGTCCAGAGGATTTCCTCTACTTACTGGACGAGTATTGTCGCGAGTCAGAAGGCAGATTCTTCGACAAGGAAAAAGTCAAAGAAGTTTTCTCAATCGTAAAGATTGGGGATCAATCCGTCGTTGAGTATATTCTCGGAAACGTTGTTGGTCGAATGGTTGAGTTGTTGAACTCGGACACGTCGATC
>Ga0214917_10008173_pt1 | contig 10355 bp, 10 predicted proteins | sample LL_1208_BB_MetaG_FD_177983 | JGI IMG/M metagenome (GOLD analysis project Ga0214917, IMG submission 177983) | Freshwater microbial communities from Lake Lanier, Atlanta, Georgia, United States - LL_1208_BB | ecosystem: Environmental > Aquatic > Freshwater > Lake | place: USA: Georgia | collected...
TGGTGGTCTAACTTCTTTAGGTCCTTTTGTATATGCTCTTTTACCAGAACCTTTACCAATATAATAAGGACTATAATCCTCTCTTAAATACGAATAAACGTAATACATTTCTACTCTAATCGGGCGGTAATATTATTTATATTAAAAAGGAGGGACTTTCACCCTCCTCCTGAAAAGTACCACCCAATCAGGTATTGTTATTTATATAGAAGCAAACTAAGTATCTCTCAATTTTCTATCTATTTTTTATGCAGGAATTTGATAAAATATTCTTACATAACCAGCATTTCCAGGATTACCGGTATATCCTGCTGTACCACCAGATCCTTTAGCAGATAAAGAATCTGGGGAAGTATAAAATAAACTATATGGATTTAAAATTATAGCTGGTGAGATATTTCCACCAGCACCAGCAGGTGCGTTCCGAAATCCGGGACTTCCTGGAACAGATGCTGCTATTAAATTTTGTTTGTTTGTTCCTGGAGTAAAAGAAGATATAGATCCACCACCACCACCGCCCGTTCCCGCACCCCCTGCACCACCACTATGAGTTATAGTTATAAATGGTGCATTAATAAAGGAACTTTGTGATCCTGACGCCCCGTTTCCGCCTGCACCAGCACCAGCACCACCAGCGCCACCATCACCAACAGTAACAGTATAAGAACCAGGAGTAGACGGTATTAAATATATCCCCAAACTTCCAGATCCTCCGCCACCGCCGGTATAATTGTCACTGCCAACATCAAGCGGCCCTGCACTTCCACCACCTCCGGATTGAATTTGAAGAAAATACGATGCAGATGGATCATTAGAAGAAATAGTAAAAGTTGAACTGCCAACTGTAGTAAAGGTATGAACTTTATATGTATTCCCATCAGATCCGACAACAGTTGTCTCTGTTCCGCCCGAAGCAGAAATTGCTTTAATGGATGCACTTTGTCCTATTCTTTGACCTAAAACTGTTTTAACACTTCTAAAAACATTTGTTAATTTTCCAGTTTCTCTACCTTCAGATGACTTATAAGACATTTATCAAATCTCCTGATCGCCACTTACCAAAACGTTTAGTTGTCCTACAGAACATCCAATACTCAATGTATCCCCAGTTGTTGTTAGTACAATAGGATATGATGGTTCAATAAAAACTGTTTCTGATTGTGCAATTGAAACATTAAACAATCTATTATTTGCGGAGACAGATCCTCCATTTGGAACATAATAAACCTGAGCACTAATTGTTGATGTTGAAATTGCATTATGTGCTACAATAGATTTAATATAAACTTTTTTGCTACTTGCAACAGTCACAATACCAACAGTGGTTCCTGCAGATACATTTACAATACCATTAGTAAGTCTTCCTCTTGTAAGTGCCATAGTCTTTTTTAGTTATTTAGTTAAAAAGATAAGAATCGAGAATAAAATTTCCATCGTAATTATTAATAGTTGCAATACCAGAAACTGATAAGTCACTGACTGTTACTCCCCCACCAACAAATGTCCAGTTTTTTGTAGTATTAGACCAGGTAAGTGTTTTATTTGTAGTACCATAAATGGTAAGTCCTGCACCATCAGCAAGTGCATCAGATGGAGATGAGGTTGAACCAATACCAATGTTCTTATCTGCTACATCTAATACTTGAGTATTGATAATGGTCTGAGTACCATTTACAGTCAGATTTCCTGAAAGTGTAAGGGCAGCGCCTACAATATTTCCAACAGTAATATTAGGACTTCCCGTTAATCCATATGCAGTTGCTGCTGCTGTTGCAGTTGATGCAGTACCAGAAAGATTAAATGCAGTTGTTGCAAAGGAAACTGATGAACCGGCAGATAATGTAGTGGTTCCAGTTACACTTAGATTTCCTGTGATATTTACATTTCCATTTACGGTTCCACCAGAGTTTACATCCAGTGCATCAGCAGCACGGAAAGTATCAAATATCTGAAACTCTATTACATCACCTAATGTTGCTGCTGAAAGAAGAGTGACTGATGACCCATCTCTTGCAGTATAATCAAGTGAATCAACCAGTCTTGTGCCGTTTCTGAATACAGAAATCTGATTGATTCTATAACCACCAGTTACCATGAAAAGAGTTTGACCGGCAGTTGCAGTAACACTTATAGATTTTGATGAAATATTGCCCGTGAGTGATACGGGATTACCTATTGCCATTTTATTGTTTTTAGTTATTTATGTTAATACTAAAGGTTGATGAAAAATCTGCTCCTTGTTCAATTGTTATGTTAACTGCTTGTACTGACATTGGAAGTTTTAGATTATTTTATCATGTTTTGTTCTTAAAGTACAATTAAAATATTAAAATATTAAAAAACTAATATGTAATTGTTACAGATTGTCCACCACTATTTCCTCCTAGCGTATTTGTTGGAGTAGTAGAATTTCTTGGTGCAGGAACTTGATTTCTAGCACTTCCTCCTCCACCAGATCCTTCAAAACTACCTGCACCTCCTCCTCCACCACCGTACCATCCACATCCTCCTCCTGCTCCCAGTGAAGATCCACTATCGCCACCACGTAATGCCCCACCATTTATTGGAGACGTAGGGTCAATTGGTGCATATGGATTGTTGTTGGATCCACTCCCGCCACTACTTTGAGTTCCCCCATATCCACCGCATCTGTTATAATCAGCATTATAAGGAGAATCGTTACCAATAGGGCTTCCTCCAGCAACACCTCCATAATAAGGTTGAGATCCTCCCCCAGATCCACCTACCAACCAAAGAGTGGATTGGGTTAGATTAGAACCCGTATCTAATCCAAAAGACAAAGAAGAACCTCCTCCACCACTTGCTGGTGTGCCAGATCCACCACTGTGACTTGATATTCTAAATACTTCCCCAGGAACTACATCAAATTCTGATATTAAAACTCCACCTTGTCCTCCTACTGGTTGAGATTGTTGAGATGCTTGACCACCTATTGATCCATTTACAGTAACTCTTATTCTATTAATTCTACTAGGAACTGTCCATGTAGTTGCACTAGTATAAGTCACACTTCCATTAACAAAGTTTGGCAAATAACCCTCTACAGTAAAAATAATTGTATTGGACCAATCACTCACAAGATTAGTTGAGTCTTTATATCTAACTCTTACATAATAAGTCGTATTGAGAGACAATCCAGAAGTTACTGTCCAAGAAGTTTTATTTGTAGTATCGTTAGTGAGAGATTTTACAATTGTTGAAAATCCAGAATCACTTGCAATTTGCCAATCAGAATATGTGTGAGGAGTTGCTTTGCCAACAATTTGAAAAGCACTTGAAGAAAATGTTAAAGAACTACTGGACTGATTAGTTGCATTATTTGCAGGAGAAGTTATCGATGGTTTTCGAATAAAAGGTTTTAATGCTCTACCCAATCCTCTCGCAGATGCAGTTGCTAAAGTAGAAAGAAATGGTGCCATTTTTTAATTCCTTGAGCTGATTAAAATTGTTTTGATAATTTTTTTAATTTTTTCAAAAAAATTTAAAGATTTTAAATTTTTTTTATTCCAGAGAGGTTCTATTTCACTAATATAATGAAGTTGAAGGTTTTTATGAATATCCAATTCTTTTTCATCTCTGTATATTCTATAAAGTCTCCATGCATATGCACCATTATGGACATATAAAGGTCCCTCATTAATTAATTCTTCAATACTTGCAATTGGATTTTCTTTCCATCCCGAAGGAATCACTTTTTGATCTTTTATTGGATAGATATTGATTTTTCTCAGATCATTATCCGAAAAATTTTCATGAATTGAAGAATAATACGACGAAATTAGTTTTTTTGCAATCAATTCTTTTCGATTAAAATCGTAATAAAATTCGTTTTTCATAAATTACTCCAAAAATTACTTAATTATTTTTTCCAAAGTGGTTCAATTTCATCAAAATATTTTTGATGAACTTTTTGATATGCCGATAATTCACATTCTTCTTTATAAATTCTATAAAGTCTCCATGCATAAGTTTCATCGTGAGTATAAATTGGACCTTGATTAATCAGTTCTTCAATACTTGCAATTGGATTTTCTTTCCACCCATCAGGAATTACTTTTTCATCTTTTACTGGATAGATATTAGATTCTCTTAACTGATCTTCTACGGTTTTAAGAGAAGTCACAGTTAAAAATGCAGCATTCGTTTGTGAATCAGTAATTAGGACACCTGAAATAGAAAGATTATCGCCAATATTATAACCTGATCCACCTGAAGTTATTTTCAAATTAATCACACTTCCATTTAGATCAACAGTTACACTACAAATTGCATTTTGAGTTGGATTTTCTCCAGTAACCATAATATTATCATAAACTTTTGCCATTTCCAAATCACTTTCATATCCATCACCACCAGAAACAATTTCTACTGATTTAATTGAATTATGAACCTGCAAAATATGTGTTCCATATTTTGTGGAAATGCCTTCTTCCGAAAGAAGTTCGTTAGAATTAAAATCGTAGTAAAACATCAGATTATCTCCTTATCAAGCGTATTGCGATATTGAGCCAAATACTGTGAAAGTATTTGATGCTGTTTTTATAATTGAATAGGTATACATATCAACTCCAGAAGATGATCCAGCAGTTGGCGCAGATCCTCCAGACCAATAAATGGTTCTTGAAGATCCATCAACATTTATTGCAGAAGCATAGTATGCAGTGTTATTTTGTGTTGAAATAATAGTTGCAGTTATTACTTGTCCAATAGACATAACACTGTCTAATGATACGGTAGAACTAGCTCTAAAATTTGGAGTCCACGTAGCAGTGCTATTAGAAGTAAAATAATGAACAGAACCATTAGTAATTAAATCAATATTTGTATTACCATTTGCTGTTCCGGCAACTATGTTTACTTTTTCATTTGCAAATTGATTAAAAATTAAGTTGCCATTAAATGTAGAAATACCGGAAACCGATAAACCACTAAATGTTGCCCCGCCACCAACAAATGAAGTTGCAGTTACAATACCAGTTACATTAATACCAGCAGCAGTAAAGGTAATTCCTGTACCAACGGATAAGATATTTGAAGTATTTGTTGTGCCGATACCGACACCAGTATCAGTCATTCTCATCTTCTCATTTGCTGCTAATGTTCCACCAGCAAAGAATGAGAGATAACGATTCGTAAATGCAACACCAACAGAGAAGTTAGTGTTAGATGAATATAAGTATCCATCTAATGCACCATTGACAGTCCAAGTTGAGGTATTGAAACCAGTATTATTGATACCCAAATCAATAAAGTTAGTGGTATCAGTACCATTATCAGTGGTAATTACCAGGTCTCCAGATGCATTATATCCAGTATTTGTATTTCTTAAATTAAACTGCGAATATCCATTTTGATTGCTTGAAATATCAGCAATACAATAAGAAAGTGATGGAGTTGGTGTTGAACCAGGAGCACTAATAGTTAATGGATAAGGTAATGTTGATGATGTTGTAAGAGTACTTCCAATACCAATTGCAGTTGTTGCAACAAGTGTGGATACAGATTCATTGCCAACGATTGATGAATTTCCAGAAACAGTAAAATTACCAACAGCACTTGGAGCAGCAAGATTATATGCCTTATAAGCAACTAACTCAAGAACATCCCCACTTTGTGCTGCTGTCGTTAATCCTACGGTTGAAGTATCGGTTGCACTGAAATCTTGTCCTTCAATTTGACGCGCACCATTCAGGTAAACATCAAGATAACCAATTTGATATCCTGCAGCAAAAGTAAAGTTAGTTTGTACTCCTGTTGGAGAGAATACTTGTTTTGCAACAATAACTGGAGATGTATCGGGACCGTATCCAATATAACCGTACTTTGTTGACATTAGAGTTCACTATCCCTCTATTTTTATCTATTTATAATTACTTTTTTCTACATTTTTTTTATATTCTCTAAAGTTCTACGTTTCTTCTGCGCCTCACTCATTTTTCTTTTGGTTTCTTCAGAATGAGATTTACCCTTCTGAGTTTCACTTAATTTTCTTTTGGTTTCTTCAGAATGAGTTCTGCCTTTATTTGCTTCACTAATTTTTCTTTTGGTTTCATCGCTTATATTTTTTGCCGCCTCCTTCCATTTTTTATAACTATCTTCGGTAAAAGTCCCATTTTTCCATTTTTCTTTTGTAAGTTCTCCAATTTTTATTTTATGTTCTTCTGAAAAAGTTCTGCCTTTATGTGCCTCACTGATTTTTATTTTGGTTTCTTCCGAATGAGTTCTGCCTTTACCGGCAGCACTTACTTTTCTTTTAGTTTCTTCTGAAAGAGTTTTACCTTTCCTCATCTCACTTAATTTTTTTCGGGTTTCTTCGCTGACGATATAACCACTTACGCCTTCGCCGCCATCAGTTCTATTATGAAGAATACCATCTCCCAAATCTTTTCTACCAAAAACACTAATCATATAGATTTCGTGCTTGAAAGCATCTTCTTCTGTAAGATTTTGTTTGAGGAATATTATTCTGGATTTATCTTTTGGTTTATTGCAAGATTTTCCTTCATTCTTGTAAACCCTATTACCCTTTCCTTTTCCTATGTAATAAGGTGTTCTATCTTCACGCAAATATGCGTAAGTGTAATACAACATTTCTGTTCTACAATAACCGCATTTCTATTTATAATAGAAAAGGTGCCCGAAAGCACCCAATCTTGTCTGTAGAGATTGCGGTTACTATAGACACTATTATTTATGCAACTCCTTGCAAAATGGCCAAGGTAACATCAAGAGAGTTTGCAACACTTGAACCAACACGAACTTCATCACTTGCATTCAGAAGTGTCTTACCTGCATCACTAATGATAACCGAACTTCCTGCAGGAACAGGAACTTTATAAAGTAAATTATAACTTGTAGAACCACTTGATACCTGAACTGTTGCAGAAATTTGGTTCGTAGTATTATTTGCTAATGTACCACCAATCAAGATACTCTTTAATCCTGTTGAGGTATAAACTGTCGTAAGACCAACAAAGTTGACTGATTGTGTTGAGGTTGATGATGTATTTGTGGATGTACTATCAACCGTAACTTGTCCTGCACCAATTGCAGAAACTTTTGATCCACCAATAAAGTTTCCGTTATCTACAAGATATCCAACTGCAACTCCTGCGGTTGAAATGCCAGTAATAATTGTAGAAGTAATTCCAATAGAACCTGAAGAACTGGTCGTTACCACTCCTACTGCTTTCTTAAGTGCGTTTGTAAATGACTCTGCCATTGTTCTTTATGTGTTAGTGTTATTTATTAACCGCCTAAAGCGATTGCAAGACCAAGTGATACTCCAGGAGCGGGTAAATACACATTTGAGGTATTACCAGATTGTGATGCAGTTAATCCTGTTCCAACAAAATTGACAGTTGTAATTGCAGTTCCAACTGTGACTCCACCAGATTGAATTCCGATTGAACCGCCACCAGATGCAATTACTCCTGTTAGTTTAGAACCATCACCATAATAAGTCACAACTCCAGCAGTTGCAGTCACAACACCAGAAGAAACTTTTACAGTTCCAAGAGTTGAAACGCCAGTTACATTTAAGTTTTGAGTTGTAGTGACGCCAGATACATTTAGATAAAGAGATGATGTTTGGTTACTGACTGAAATATTTCTAAGCGATATTTCATCAAGTGTTACATCACCGCCAATATCCAAATTTCCAGTAACTCGTGCATCACCTTGAACATAAAGTGCGGTTTGACCAGTAGAGACTGGAGCACGAACATCTAATAAGTATCGTGGTGATGTAGTTCCAACACCAACAGAACCGCCAACACCAGTAAGAGTTGTGCCGTTAGTTCCTACACTTAATCTGCCTATAAATGTGCCGACACCAACCGTATAGAAATTATTTTTTACATAAACATCTGTTGCACCAATTCCACCTGCAACATCTAATAAGTATCCTGGTTGTGAAGTACCAATACCAACCTTGCCAGTTACTGCATCAGCAAGGATAAGTTTCTGGTTTACTTCAAGACTATTCTTTACAACAAAAGCCTTATTTACAGACATAGGTGGAGAGCGCCAACCTGTGAGTTATTATTATTTATACCAGACTAAAAATCTGGAACTCCTGGAGGAAGTATCCACCAGTTTGCTGTGGTATTACTATAAGTTGTTATAGAGAAAAATGTATTTGAAGATTGTCCATAGTATCCATAATAATAACTTGTTCCGCCCCAGGAAAGAATAGAATAATCCGATCCATATCCAGGATCAATACTATTTTCATCCCATGCTAAACATTTTAATGTATAATAGTAAGGAACTGTTTGCCAATCTGTTAAACTTGTTTTGAGTTTAATATAATTTGCATTCTTCATTCTTTGAATATTATTTGGAGATGCGCTTGTGATTTTAGTGGTAGAATTATCTAAAGTTGCAGTTAGTCTGTAATTTGAAGTTTCTGCAAGATTTAAGAAGTTTTGCCATCTTGCATCATCAATACAAGTATCAGTTCCAGGAAGAACTTTGCCTGTTGTTTTGGCAAGAGTTGATGGATCTCTTCCTGCAGTAGCAGCAGATAAAATTAGAATCCTACCAACAGAATCCACATAAAAATCACCAAGTTTTTGTCTTAGAACAACTCTTGCAATATCTTTACTTCCTCCCTGTTGGGTTTGTATAATTGTTACTGAACCGTCACTATATCCAGAACCTCCCCCTCCACCAGCACCACCTGTCCCACCATTTCCTCCAGTAGCACCATTTCCACCATTGCCACCACCATTTATTCCTAAACCAGTAGTACTACGAATACCATAACCTGCTTTAAAACCTCTACTAATTTTAGCAGTATTGCTTACAAGAGTTCCATCAGCTCGATAGAATTGAACTGTTCCAACATCCTGACAAGCAGCATATCCTAATCTTCTCCAATAATTTCCTTTTGGACAAGAAATAGTACGACCTCCATTTGGTACTGTTGCAATACTATCACCACTTAATATAGCAGTTGCTGAATCTGTAGTAGAACCAAAAATACCATTGGAAGGTAATGTTCCTGATGCAACTAATACGCCACCTGCGCCTGCACCTCTACCTTCACCACTTAAACCTGCAACATTTACTCCACCACCGGTGCCACCGTTGCCAAATTTGCCAGCATCTCCACCAGCACCAACGGTAGCAATCAATCTTGATTTTCGATATAAGAAAATGCCACCATTTATACCTGATTGAGGAATGCGAGTGATTATATATTCTTCACCTTTTTTCATTGTGAATGAAATTGTGGATTTTCCTCCTTGTCCTCCAACATATCCATTATTATCCAATCCTTTTGAACCATAAAGTTCCATAGTCACATCAATGTCTGCTTCTGATGCATATAGTGATGTTAATCCTAATGTATTAGTTGCATCAAAAGTTATTACACCAACGGAATTCAAATCCAAACTACTTAATGTTGCAGTCGAAGATCCACCCTCTTCAAATTTCTCAATATTGATAATTTGTCTTACATCTATAACATTTAGATTTACTATATTACTATAGAGTGGGGAGTTGCAAGCAGTTGGATGACTTATTTTACATTGAATTGTTTGAATTCCGACATTTCCACAAGAAATTACTAAATTTGGAGATGTTGCTCCAGAAACAGTATCGATTGCATTTACAGGACCTGTGCCAGGAACTGTAACTGTCGGAGCAGAAGTAAGTCTTCTAAAATATCCTTGGTTGACGGAAAGAATCATATCATTCCAGTCATCACCACCTTCTTCAACTACAAGAGTTTGAGTTCCACCAACAGGAGTTTCATTTCCAATATAAAGATTTCCATATGGAGCACTACAAGGTCCATAAATTCTTCCGCCAGTCAGTGTAACTGTCTGAGATCCATAGTTTTCTGGAATATACCCAACACCTGGAATATCGATATAGTGAAAAATTCCAGATTCTTCAGATGTTGAAATAGTTACATATACATTTCCATTAAGACTCGTTAAATCCAAATAAATTCCAGATCCATTAAATCCTGGTGCAGTTGTCGTTATTGTTTGATTTGGACTTTGAACCACAACCTTATTTGAACCATCAGTCAAACTTACTCCATTTGCATACCATTGATATGTAAGAGCACTTGAATCTGAGTCTGTTGTTGATGCAGTTATATTAAATCTTGCATTTGTTCCTGGAACAACAGTTGCAATCTCTGGATAATCAGAAATAGTAATATTTGGATTAATTGATAATACTGCTTTTTGAGAAATTAATGGTTCATTAATTGCATTTCCCGTGGATCTTGCAGTGCCTGCAGTAATTGGTGACTGCCCATATGCAGAAGGAACATAATCTGCTGTAAAATAAACATTGGTCGTTACTAAATT
>Ga0214917_10008175_pt1 | contig 10354 bp, 7 predicted proteins | sample LL_1208_BB_MetaG_FD_177983 | JGI IMG/M metagenome (GOLD analysis project Ga0214917, IMG submission 177983) | Freshwater microbial communities from Lake Lanier, Atlanta, Georgia, United States - LL_1208_BB | ecosystem: Environmental > Aquatic > Freshwater > Lake | place: USA: Georgia | collected...
GAGACGAGCCCGCGGGCCGGCACGCTCGTCAGGCAGGTGACGCTCGCCGACGTGCTCGGGAAATTTCGACTGCGGCAGGCGATCGAAGTGGAGGCGGCACGGGTCTACGCGGGCAAACCGATCCGGGCGGCGCGGGCCGCGCTCGAGCCGCTCGCCAAGACGGCCGACACGGCGGCGTTTGCGACGATCGAGAATTTCCGGACGGAAGTGGCGTTTCACACGGCGCTCGTCGACGTGGCGGGCTGCCCGCAACTGAGCCGGTCCTTCCGCAACGTGATGCGGCACGGCCTCTATCACGCCGCGCAAAACCTGCTGCCGTTGCTGCCCTCGCGGACCAAGAACATCCACGGCCGCCTCCTGGCGGCTCTCTGCACCGCCGATGCCGACGCGGCTGAAAAGCTCATCCGCGACCATCTCGCCTGCTGGTTCGAGGCGATCGCGAAGGCCGACGTGCCCGCCGAGCGGCCCGCGGTGGCGTTTCGCGGGCCGTCCGTCAGCCTCAAGAAGCCCCGCCGCACCAAAAGCTCCCGGCGAAAGCCGGCGGAGTGAAGGATCCGCTTGCGGAGCAAGCGGTCTACTTGAAGCCGGTGGGGGACCGCATCCAGCCTGACCAGCTCCGGCGGTTGCTCCTCCTCATGATCCGCCCCGCTCGGCCGACGTTTGCCGAAGTGCAACTGGCCGACCTAATCTTTTCACTCCTGATCTTTCAGGATCACGGGTTCCACAACGAGTGCTGGGAGAGACCGCATGGTTTGGCTCCACTTGGTCGTTCTTCTCTGCTTCGCCTTGCAGCCCTGCGTCCGGCCAGCGCGCGCCGACGAGGCCGGCGCCAATGTTGGCGCTGCGCACTGTCAGGCGCTGGAGTTCGATGCGAGCGGGGTGCCGCAGGCGCTGCGCTGCACCAGCGGGCGGATCGTCAGCGATGAGGGGCTGCGCGACGGCGCGTGGATCGCTCGCTACTGGTCTCCCATCGGCCGCCCGGAAATCAATCCCGTTTGCCGCGGGGATGCGAAGGCGAATGCGGCGTTTGGCCTGAGCATCGACGGCGCGGCGGTAAGCAATCGCTGGGCTGTGGTCAAGATGGTGGTCAGATCGGGCGATGCCGCGCAGCCGATGGAGGGGAAGGTGCGCACGTTGACCGACGGAATGCACGCTGAGGTCGTCTTGCGGCATGCGGAGCAACCGGTGGAGGTGGCGGTGCATACGTTGGCCGACGGCACGGGTTTGTTCACTCGTTGGCTGACCCTGCGCAACACCGGTACTGCACCCTGGGCGCTCAGCGCGCTCGAGGTGTGGTCGGGCCGGGTGTTCCCCTGCCAGTTCGGCGACCGCTACTGGGGCGAGAATTCAAAATATTTCACCGCCCACGGCGACTATGAAATCGGTTCCTTCATCGACAACCGACACTCGAACGAAGGCCATTTCGAATGGCGGCCATTGGGCGACGCGCCGTTCGAGCTGAGCGAAACGTCGGGCAAGAGCGGCTGGGGCCATCCGATCCTCTACCTGCGCGACGGCAAGGCGGGCAATATCTTCGTCATGCAGCTCGCCTGGTCGGGCAACTGGCGGCTGCGGGCCGCCATGGTGGACGGGCGCGTGCATGCGGGAATCGGCCCGTTCGGCCCCGGCAACCTGCGGGTTGTGGCGCCCGGTGAGAGCATCCGTACGCCGGAGGTCCACTTCGGCGGGATGGCGGGCGATCTTTCGGAGATGGCTCAGGCGCTGCACGCGCACCAGCGTCGGAGCGTTTTGCCAGCCTGGGACGCCGACCGCTGCGGATTGATCAGCTACAACCACTGGAGCTACATGAATCACGAGATGAGCGAGGAACGGCTCATCCGCGAGATCGACATTGCCGCCGACCTCGGCGCCGAGGTGTTCACCATCGACGCGGGTTGGTATGGCAACCTGGGCGAGGACTGGCATGTCACGGGGAACTGGCATCCGGGCAACCGCCTGCCCAACGGCCTTGCCCCCGTCTTCGCCCACGCCCGAAAGCGGGGTCTGAAATGCGGCTTGTGGTTCTGGATCGAGGCCGCTTCCGAGAACAGCCCAATCATTCGAGCGCATCCCGACTGGCTGATCGACGTGGCCGGCAAACGCATGAACAACCATCTCGACCTGTCCAAGCCCGAGGTGGCGGCGTGGGTGGAGTCCGAAATCGAGCGGGCCATCGGCGAGTATGGCATCGATCTGTTCCGGCTGGACTACAACACCTATCCCGGCAAGGGTGGCACGCACCTGCGGGACGGCCTCGACGAACAGACCATCTGGCGGCATTACGAGGTGATGTACGGCATCTGGGAACGCGTCCGGCAACGGCATCCAAAGCTCATTTTGGAAAACTGCGCCGGCGGCGGCGGGCGCACCGACCTCGGCATGGTCTCGCGCACCGATTTCACCTGGTTCAGCGACTACGCGCTGGCGCCGCGGGCGGTGCGAATGCAGCAGGGGATCATGCTGGCGCTGCCACCGGAACGGCTGGCGAGGTTCACCGGCGTGGTGATGAACGGCCACCTGGGCGGCGATCTGGATATGCAATTGCGAATGAACATGCTGCTGGGCAATCCCTGTGTCAGCGGCGTGTGGCCCACCCTGGCAGAGAAAAACCCGGCGGCGTTCGAGCGCCTCCGCCGCAGCGTCAACTTCTTCAAGCGACATGTCCGGCCGCTGATCAATACCTGCCGCGTCTATCACCACACCGAACCGCCATCCGGCGAACCGGTCACGGACTGGCAGCCGGAGGGATGGTGTGTCTTCGAATACGCCGCACCGGATGCGTCGAAGGCCATTGGCGCGTTGTTCCGTCTGGCCGGTCAGGCTGAACCCGAATACCGGTTCGTCTTTCGCGGCCTGCGACGCGACCGAGTGTACCGGGTGCAACTGGACAACACCGGCGAGAGCTTCACCGCCAGTGGGCGAGAACTCGTCGAGACCGGCATCCTCGTGCGGCTGAGCCGCCCCATGACCAGTGAACTTATCACCGCCGAGTTAGAAAAATAGTTCCATCCGGGCATTTGAGGAAAAGGGGACGCAGCTCTTTTCGGGGTAGAACAACGCAGCAAGGCGGAGTAATAATGCTTGGATGGTGATGAACAAACCATCGTTGGTTGCAAAGCGGGTTCTGGCATGTCTGGCGTGCTCGGCGTGGGCGGTGAGCGTGATTGGATTGCCGGCGTGCGCGGCTGAAGGTCCCTCACGACCGGCTCCGGGCGACGGCCTGCGGGTCTTCGTCATGGGGCACAGCTTCCACATCTTCGTCGCCGACCGCCTCACGCCGCTGGCAGCCGCGGCGGGCATCTCCGGGCATGAGTTGCTCGGGCGGCAGATGATCGGTGGATCGAGCGTGCGGCAGCACTGGGACCTGCCTGACGGGAAAAACGCCGCCAAGGCGGCGCTCGTCGCCGGCGACGTGGACGTGCTGACGATGTCGCCCAACTGGCTGGTGCCGGACGACGCCATCCCGCGATTCACCGACCTCGGCATCGAGCACAATCCCGAGGTGCGGGTGCTCCTGCAGATCTCCTGGATGGGCTTCGACCACTGGGAGCCGATCGGCGATCCGAAGCTCTGGAATCCGGCCCGCAAAATTCACCACAACGAGGAACGCGACAGCCGCACGCTCGACGGCCTGCGGGCGGCGAACGCCGCGATCACGGCGGTGATCGAGCGGCAAGTCGCCGACATCAACAGGGCGCGGGGCCGCGACGTGATCTGCATCGTTCCGGTGAACGACGCCGTGCTCCGGCTACGGGAGCGTGTGGCCGCGGGGGACGTGCCCGGCATCACCCGACAGTCGGAGTTGTTCACCGATCCGATCGGGCATGGCAAGGCCCCGGTCATGGCACTGGCCACGTATTGCAATTTCGCCTGTCTCTATGGCCGCTCACCCGTCGGGCTCGACGACGGCGACCGGCAGCTCGACGGAATTCATCCCAAGCTCCGCGCCGTCCTGCAACAGCTCGCGTGGGACGTGGTGACGGCCAATCCGATGTCGGGGGTGACGAAAGAGGGATTCGCGGATCCGCCGGTGCGGACGCCGGTCCTCAAGTGAATATGCCCAACCGCGCCGTTCCTGATCGCGGCGCGTCATCCCACCGGCTTCCGCCGGGGGCTTTGGGACGTGCGACCCTTGCGACTCGGGCGAATTGATATACTACTGCCCCCATGCATCACGCGCCGCCTTCTGAATCCTCGCACGAACGCGATTCGCCCGGCGTGAGCCGCTTCGCCTGGATCGTCGTCGCGCTGCTCGTGCCGGTGGCGCTCCTGAATTACCTCGACCGGCAGATGCTCGCGGCGATGAAGCCGTCGATCATGGCCGACATCCCCGACATCGCCACCCGGGCCAACTGGGGCATCGTGCTCGGGTCTTTCAAGTGGGTCTACGCGATCTTGAGCCCGCTGGGCGGCTACGTGGCCGATCGCACGAGCCGCCGGCTCGTCATCGTGGCAAGCCTCTTTGTTTGGTCGGCCGTCACGTGGATCACCGGCTACGTCGAATCGTTCGAGGCGTTCGTCGCCACCCGCGCGATCATGGGCATCAGCGAGGCCTTCTACATTCCGGCCGCGCTCGCGCTCATCACCGACTTCCACACCGGCTCGACGCGGTCGCGGGCGGTGGGCATCCACCAGACGGGCATCTACGCGGGCGTGATCCTCGGTGGCTTCTCCGGCTACGTGGCGGATGACCCGGCCCTCGGCTGGCGGCTCGCCTTCGCTGTCTGCGGGATCGCGGGCATCATCTACGCCGTGCCGCTCTTCTTTCTCTTGCGCGATCCGCCGCATGGCCGGGCGACCGGCGACGAACCGGCGTTTGGCGCGGCCGTAGGCGAACTCTTGCGCAACCGGCAGTTTCTCCTGCTCGTGGCCGTGTTCACGCTGCCGGCGATCGCCGGGTGGGTGGTCAAGGACTGGATGCCCGACATCCTCCGCGAGAAGTTTGGCCTGGGGCAGGGGCAGGCGGGCGTGTCGGCCGTGCTCTTCGTGCAGCTGGCGTCGCTCGTGGGCGTGGTGGCGGGAGGCTGGCTCGCCGATCGGCTGATGCAATCGACCGACCGGGGCCGGATCTACACCAGCGCCCTCGGCATGTCGTTTTTCCTGCCGGCGCTCGTGGGCGTCGGCATGGCGGGCACGCTCGGCTTTGCGATCGCCTGCCTCGTGCTCTTCGGCCTCGGCTGGGGCTTCTTCGACTGCAACAACATGCCGATCCTCTGCCAGATCACGCGGCCAAGCCTGCGGGCCACGGGCTACGGGATCATGAATCTCGTGAGCATCAGTTTCGGCGGCTTCGCCGACTGGGGCTTCGGCGTGCTGCGCGACGCGGATGTCTCGCTCTTCGCGATCTTCGGCGGGTTTGCGCTGCTCGCGATCCTCTCGGTGGCGCTGGTGCTCGCGATCCGCCCGCATGGGCAGGGGACGTAGGCAGGCTGAAGATAACCCCGCGGTTGGCAGGCTGGAGCCTGTCGCGCCGCATATGCTGCCGGGGCAACGCTGATATACTACTTCCGCATCATCCCATCCCGCCTCGCGCCGCCACACCATGCCGCACCGTTTCACCGGACTGATCCCCGCCACCTACACGCCGCTCACCCCCGATCTCGCCGTCGATCTGGCCGCGATTCCGCCGCTCGTGGAGCGGCTGCTCGCCGACGGCGTGTGCGGGCTCTATGTCTGCGGCAGCACCGGCGAGGGCGTCTCGCTTTCGACCGCCGAGCGGAGGCAGGTGGCGGAGGCGTTTACGGCCGCCACGCGGGGCCGCGTGCCCGTGATCGTGCACGTGGGCCACGATTCGCTCGCCGAGGCGGCCGCACTCGCAGCCCACGCCGCCGAGATCGGCGCCGATGCCACCTCCGCGATGCCGCCCTGCTACTTTGCGATCCGCGACGCGGCGATGGCCGTCGACTGCGCCGCCGCGGTCGCGGCCGCCGCGCCGAAGCTGCCCTTCTACTACTATCACATCCCGGCGATGACCGGCGTCGCGATCGACGTGGTCGACTTTCTGAAGCAGGCCGGCGACCGGATCCCGAACCTCGCCGGCGTGAAATACACCGCCAACACGCTGCACGAGTTTCTGGAATGCGTGGCCCTCGAGGGGGGGCGGTTCGAGATGCTCTCGGGCTACGACGAACTGCTCCTGCCCGGCCTTGCCGTCGGGGCCCGCGCGGCGGTGGGCTCGACCTTCAACGTCGCGGCGCCGCTCTACGGGCGGCTGATCGCCGCCTTCGATGCGGGGGACCTCGACCGCGCCCGCGCGGAGCAGCTCCGCGCGGTGGCGATGATCCGCGCGCTGATGCGGTTTCCATTTCATCCGGCCATGAAGGCGGTGCTGGCGATGATCGGCACGCCCTGCGGCCACTGCCGGCCTCCGCTCCCGCAGCTCTCCCGGGCCGACGAGCAGCGGCTCCGCGAATCGCTCGAGTCGATCGGCTTCTTCACCTGGGCCCGTCCGCATGCATCGCCTGCCGCCGTCTGACTCCGCGCGTGGCGAACCCGCGAGGAAGCCTGCGCTCGTGATGCTCTCGATGCTCTCTTGTCTCTTCGGCTGCGGCCAGAGGCCCGCGGCTGAATCGCCGCCTCGTGAGGCCGCGCGGCTCGTGTGGGCGCGGCTTGCCGATCTCCCTGATCCGGTCGGTGTCGCGGGCGCGTTTGCGGGCGTCTGCGGAGGCGAGAGCGACGGCCGGCTCGTCGTCGCGGGGGGCGCGAATTTCCCCGATCGTCCGCCGTGGGAGGGAGGCACGAAGGCCTGGCACGACACCGCGTGGGTGCTCGCCGACCCGGATGGCCAATGGCAATCGGCCACGCCGCTGCCCGAGCCGCTCGGCTACGGCGTCTCGGCGTCGTTTGCAGGGCGGGTGTGGTGCGTCGGCGGCGGCGACGCCCGAAGAAACGTCGCCTCGACGATGGCGCTCGGCTGGGATGCGGCCACGCAGCGGCTCGTGGTCGAGCGCGATGCGTTGCCTCCGCTGCCGAAGCCCGTTGCCAACGCGGCGGGCATCCTCGTCGGCAGCCGGCTCTTCATCGCAGGGGGCCAGGAAACGCCCGATGCAGCGACGGCGCTGGCGACCTTCTGGTCGATCGATCTCGCTGATGCCGCGGCAGGCTGGCGGGAGCATCCGCCGTGGCCCGGGCCGCCGCGGATTCTCCCGGTGATCGGTGCGGTCGATGGCCGCATCTATCTCGTGAGCGGCGCCGAGCTCATCGTGGCCGAGACCGCCGCAGACGAGGCCCCGAAGGTGACGCGCCGGTTTCTCCGAGACGCCTATCGGTTTGATCCCGCGACGGAATCCTGGACCGTCCTCGCGCCGGCGCCGGTGCCGCTCATCGCCGCGGCGGGGCCCGCGATTCCCCTCGGCGGCACGCAGCTTCTGTTTTTGCCGGGGGACGATGGCGAGTTTTTCGAGCGGCGGATGGAACTGGCCGGCAGGCATCCGGGCTTTCCGCGGCGCAGCTTTATTTACGACACCGCCGCCGACGCATGGCTCGCTGCGGGCGAGATCCCCGCGACCGTCGACGGCCTTGCGACCGCCACACCCGTGACGACGACGACGGTCGCCTGGCGGGGCCGCACGGTCGTGCCCTCGGGTGAGATCAAGCCCGGCGTCCGCACTCCCGCGATCCTGACCGCGGCCCCCGCGCGATGACAAGAAGGGGAAAGGGATGGTCAGCCTCACCCGATCCCAAAGTCGCCACAAAAATCCGCTCTTGATGGAACTCGCCCGGACCGATCGGCGCGTGCTGCAATTCCGTCATCACGCCCCGGTCATGAACTCCTCGCGTGCGTTCCGCGTCGCCATGCCCGGTGCCGGCCGGTAGTCTGGTGCGGTCGAGCGACACTCATTCGAGGTGTCGCCCGTCGGACCGGATACAAGGAGTGCCTGGGCCCGTGAGCCGCTACGTTGCGATCTTCCTCACGTTTGCGCGGGCCTGCCTCGTCCGGGACATGACGTTCCGGGCGAATTTCCTGCTCGAGTGCCTCACGAGCCTCGGCTGGATGTCGATGAACCTGGCCTTCTACCTGCTCGTCTTCCAGTTCACGCCCGAGATCGGCCAGGGCACCGGCTGGACGCGGGAGCCGTTCTTCGCCTTCGTGGCCACGGGCCTCGTGATCAACTCGATCGTGCAGGCGCTCTTCATGCCCAGCGCCGAGGAGCTCACCGAGATGGTCCGCACCGGCGGGCTCGACGCCGTCCTCGTGCAGCCGCTCGACGCGCAGTTCCTGCTCTCCATGCACCGCGTCGACTACTCGTCGTTCGCCAACGGCGCGGTGGGCGTGGGCCTGCTCGCGTGGGCGCTCGGCGGTATGAACCACGCCCCGCCCCCCGTCGCCTGGCTCGTCTACCCGGTGCTCCTGGTCTGCGGCGTGGCGATCCTCTACGCGCTCGTGATCATGCTGGCCGCCGCCACGATCCACATGGGCAGGAACCAGAGCCTCTACGACTTCTGGTTCTACATGACGAACTTCTCCCGCTACCCCGCCGAGATCTACGCCGGCCCGTGGGGCGGCCCGATCCGCGCGGTGTTTACGTTCGTGATCCCGATCCTGCTCGTGGTCAACGTGCCGGCGCGGGTCATCGCCCAGCCTCTCACCGGGCAGGCCTGGTGGGCCGTCGCCGGCACGGTGGCTGCCGCCGCGGTCGCGCTCGTCGTGTCGCGGGTCGTCTTCCAGCGGTCGCTCCTGCGTTACCGGTCGGCGTCGAGCTGACGCTACACTCGTCGCTCCCCCGCCCCGGGTCCGTCCATGCCGCTGCGCCTCGCCTTCAGTTCCAACGCCTACCTCGACGTGCCCGTCGAGGAGGCCGTGGCGCGGATCGCGGCGGCGGGCTACTCGGGCATCGAGCTGCTCGCCGACGTGCCCCACGCCTGGCCGGCCGGGCTGCTCGCGGGTCAGAAGGCCGCGATCCGCCGCGCGGTCGCCGCCGCCGGGCTCACGATCTCCAACGTCAACGCGTTCATGATGAACGCCATCGCCGACCCGCGGCAGCCCTACTGGCATCCCGGCTGGACCGACCCCGACCCGCACTACCGCGCCATCCGCCGCGAGCACACGAAGCGGGCCCTGCGGCTGGCAGCCGAGCTCGGCGCGCCCGCGATCTCGACCGAGCCCGGCGGCGAGATCCAGCCGGGCCAGAGCCGCGAGCAGGCCGCCGCCATCTTCTATGACGAGATCATGCCGGTGCTCGACGTGGCCGCGGAGACGGGCGTGACCCTGCTCGTCGAGCCCGAGCCCGGGCTGCTCATCGAGACGTTCGCCCAATACCTCGAGTTCGCGGAGCGGGTGAACCATCCGTCGCTGGGCCTGAACTTCGACGTGGGCCACGCCTACTGCGTGGGCGACGACCCTGCCGAGTGGGTGCCCAAGATGAAGGCCTACACCCGTCATTACCACGTCGAGGACATCGCCGCGACGAGGGTTCACCACCACCTCGTGCCCGGCGAGGGGGCGAAGGATAGCCCGGTCAATGGCACCTCCGCACCGGTCTTCCGGCTGATGAGCGACTCGTGAGTCTCAGGAGGAGCGGGCCCGGGCGTCCGGAGCCGGTTTCTCGAAACGCCCTGCACCCCTTGCCGTGGCGTTTTTCTCGCGTCGGCGCAGACCGCGTCCCAGTCGGCCGTTCCCAGGGCTTCGACGCCTCGCGGCTGGCGCCGGTCAGAGGCTGTGGATGTCGATCCCGGGCAGGTCGTCGGGTGAAGCTTGGAAGACTGCCCGGTCGTCGTGGACTTGCACGAGCTCGCCCCAGTCAGTGGGCGGGCCGCGGGCGGGAGAGACTGGCGGAGGCTCGAGCGGTTCGCCCAGATGCGTGAGGACCTTCCGGATCAACCCCGGCTCGGTGATGAACGCGATGAGCCGGATGTCACCGCCGCACCCCGGGCACTCCAGCGGAAACTCCTCCCCCACCCGGGCCATCAGTTTCGCCCAGGCAATTCGCGAGGTGTCGTGCGAGCGGGGCTTTGCATGAGTGTCGCAGCAGCCTTCCACGGCATGTCCGCTGACAGCCCCGCCGGCGGCCTGCCCGCCGGTGGCGGCGTCGCGCCGCCTGCCAATGTTCCCGATCGCCAGCGACGTGACGGCTTTCCGCAGCCGGTGATTCGGCGCAAATACTCCGTGATAGCGATGCCGGTGCTTCCGCGGCGGCGGGACGAGATCGGCAAGCCGGTCCAAGAACTCAAACGGCGAGAGCTCGACGACGCCGTTCGCCCCAGGTCGCGTGGACTTCCGCCCGCGCCCCCGCCCGACCCAGTTGGCGGCTTTGTGTCGGCGGAGCACGTAGCGGACGTGGGCGATGCGGCCGGCTGGGCCGCGGATCACGGACAGTCGCTCCAATGCAAAGGGGGGCCGGGCGCAGTACCGCAA
>Ga0214917_10008176_pt1 | contig 10353 bp, 10 predicted proteins | sample LL_1208_BB_MetaG_FD_177983 | JGI IMG/M metagenome (GOLD analysis project Ga0214917, IMG submission 177983) | Freshwater microbial communities from Lake Lanier, Atlanta, Georgia, United States - LL_1208_BB | ecosystem: Environmental > Aquatic > Freshwater > Lake | place: USA: Georgia | collected...
ATGTGGGGCGACCGTCCCGGTCGCCAAGGACGGCAAGCGAGACGCTCGCCCCACAGCCAAGGCCTATGTGGGGCGACCGTCCCGGTCGCCAAGGACGGCAAGCGAGACGCTCGCCCCACAGCCGTGCTCCTACAGCGCCCGGCGGTGTTTGCTGCGTCGCGGACGCGCGGGCGTCGTCGAGGCTGCCGCTGGGGTGGCCGCCGCTGATGGAGTGCCGCGACGCTCCGACGAGCGGGCGCCGCCTTCCCGCCGCCCCGAGCCCCCTCGCCGCTGCTGCCGGCCGGAGCCACCCGACCTACCGCCGCGCGGCCGACGGTCGTGGCCACGATCCGACTGCGGCTCGGTGGAGGCAGCGATGCCCTCCGGCGCATTCTCCGCTGGAATCCGCATCCGGATCAGCCGCTCGATCGCGGCCAGCCGTGGCAGCTCCTCGTGGTCGCAGAAGCTCACGGCGGTGCCAGACTGACCGGCCCGGCCGGTGCGACCGATCCGGTGCACGTAGGTTTCGGGCTCGTGCGGCAGTTCGTAGTTCACGACGTGCGACACGGCGTCCACGTCGATCCCGCGGGCGGCGATGTCGGTCGCGATCAGCACCGGCGGCCGCGGCGACTTGAACGCCGCGAGCGCCCGCTCCCGCTGGTTCTGCGACTTGTTGCCGTGGATCGCCGCCGCCGAGATGCCGGCCTTGTCGAGATCGCGGTGCAGCTTGTCAGCCCCGTGCTTCGTGCGGGTGAACACGATCACCCGCGACATCGGCTCATCGCGGAGCAGCTGCACGAGCCGCCGCTTCTTCTCCTGCTTTGCAACGTGATAGACCGACTGCGCGACCGTCTCGGCCGAGGTGGCCTGGGGTGCGGTCTTCACTTCGAGCGGGTCGCGGAGCATCGAGTCGGCGAGCGCCCGCACCTCGGCCGGCAACGTCGCGGAGAAGAACAGCGTCTGGCGGTCGCGGGGCAGCATGTCCACGATCCGACGCACGTCGTGAATGAAGCCCATGTCGAGCATCCTGTCGGCCTCGTCGAGCACGAGACACTCGACCGAGCGGATGTCGACGAGCCGTTGGCCGATGAGGTCGAGCAGCCGGCCGGGCGTCGCCACGAGCACGTCCACTCCCTGGGCAAGGGCGTCGGCCTGCGGTCGCTGGCTCACGCCGCCATACATGACCGTCGCCGTGAGGCGAGTGTGCCGACCATAGGCCCGGACGCTCTGGTGAATCTGGGCGGCGAGTTCGCGGGTCGGGGCGAGCACGAGCACCCGGCAGCGGCGCGGAGCAGCGCGGCCCGGGGCGGCCAGCAGCCGCTCGATGATGGGGAGCGTGAAGGCGGCGGTCTTGCCCGTGCCGGTCTGGGCACAGCCGAAGAGGTCGCGGCCCGCGAGCACGTGCGGAATCGCCTTGGCCTGGATCGGCGTGGGCGTGTCGTAGCCCTCGTCGGAGAGGGCCCGAAGCGTGACGGACGACAGGCCGAGGTCGGCGAAGGTGGGGTGGGAAGACGTGGGGTTGGGGTCGAGGTTGGATTTCAAGACAGATCTTTCCTGGATTGCAAGCAGAGAACACGCGCGGAAGACAGGGGCGGAGCCACGGTGGCCAAGCGATCCCGGCGATGGATCACGGCCTGCCGAACCGCCGTCCTGCCCGGGAGTCGGCCAAAAGCCGACGTCAACCGGGAGGAAAACGCTGCGAGAAGTTGCGATCGCGGCAGCGGCGAAATCGGCACGGAGCCGACCGGCTGCCTTCATCGTTTCCGAACTCGTCGAATCATACCACGTCCGTCGACGCGGAGCAACGCGGCTTTCAGGGTCGGGCGGCAGCCATCCGGCGATCAATTGCCCCTCGTCGCGGGTTCACTCGTTTATTTCCTTAGGCCCAAACGAGGAGATTGCCATGCGTCGCCCCACCGTTCGCCCCGCATCACGTCCTGTTGTTCTGGTGCTGTGCAAGCTCGCAGCCTGGTCGATCGCGTTGACCGCATCGCCCGACCTGAATGGCTCCCGCCTCGTGGCGGGTGAACGCGATTCTTCCGTCGCACCCCGCCTCCTCACGAGGGCCGTCGCGGATCTCGTCGCCGCCGATATTCCCCTCGCGGCGGCACTCAGCACGCCGTGCGCCCTCGAAAAACTTCCCGGCTCGCTCGCCAAGTTGCTGCCTTTGATTCCGAGCGATCACCGTGTCCTGATCCAGGAGTGCGCGAGAGGCCGTGTTCGGCTGAAAAGAGGCGTGTCGGCGTTCGACCTGGTCGCCACGATCGAGGATCCTGTCGATCGGCCGCCCGCAGTCGCCACCGTCCGTGCCTTCTTCGACGAGCGCGCTGTTGACATCGCCGTCGGCAGAGGGCTGTCCGATGATCCTTATCCAATCAGTTTCGACTGGACGGTCGTCCTCGATCCCCGGTCAAAAACGCTGTTCAGCTTCGTGCTCAACTGTCAGGACTAGGACCACGCAGGACTAGGACCACGCAGGGCTGGCAACACCCAGAGCGAGGACCACGATCGCCCCCCGGTCGGCTCTGCCAAAACGGCACATGACGGGAGACCCGGTGGGCATTCTACCAGCTGTGTTCGTCGTTTTTGCCGGGGACGGCCGTGGTGCCACTGCTTTGGCACGCCGGTTGCTCCACTGACGGGCCATGCCGTTGGAGGCTGCCAAACCCGCTGGGGTTGCAGCACCGGAGTTCGGCCGACCTGTTTCCGCCTGTTCTCGAAGGAGTGCATCGTGGCCAAGCAAATGGTGTTCGACGATGAGGCCCGTCAGCCGCTGCTCGCCGGCGTCTCGAAGCTCGCCCGTGCCGTGAAGAGCACGCTCGGCCCGCGTGGCCGCAACGCGGTGCTCGACAAGGGTTGGGGCTCGCCGAAGGTCACCAAGGACGGCGTCACCGTGGCGGAGGACATCGACCTGGAGGATCCCTTCGAGAACCTCGGCGCCCAGCTCGTCAAGGAGGCGGCCAGCAAGACGAACGACGTGGCGGGCGACGGCACCACCACCGCCACGGTGCTCGCGGAAGCCATTTTTCGCGAAGGCCTGAAGATGATCGCGGCGGGAGCCGACCCGATGGCCCTGTCGCGTGGCATCCACAAGGCCGTCGAGGCGGTCTCGAAGTCGATCCTCGCGATGGCGACCCCGATCAACGAGAAGAACAAGAAGGAGCTGATGCAGATCGCCACGATCGCCGGCAACAACGACCCCACGATCGGCAACGTGCTCTCCGAGGCGTTTCTGAAGGTCGGCAAGGACGGTGTGATCACCGTCGAAGAGGGGAAGCAGGCGGAGACCAGCGTCGAGGTGGTGGAGGGCATGCAGTTCGACCGCGGTTTCCTGTCGCCGCACTTCGTCACCGACGCCGACGCCCAGACGTGCGAGCTGGAAAACCCCTACATCCTGCTGTTCGAGGACAAGATCTCGAACGCCAAGAATCTCGTGCCGCTGCTGGAGGCGATCAGCAAGGCGGGCAAGCCGCTGGTGGTGATCGCCGAGGACGTCGAGGGGGAGGCTCTCGCCACGCTCGTGGTCAACAAACTGCGTGGCATCGTGCAGAGCGCCGCGGTGAAGGCCCCGGGCTACGGCGACCGCCGCAAGGCGATCATGGGCGACCTCGCGGTGCTCACCGGCGGCCAGGCGATCTTCAAGGATCTCGGGATCCAGCTCGACTCGGTGAAGCTGTCCGATCTCGGCCGGGCCAAGAAGGTGATCATCGAGGCGGAGAACACGACGATCGTCAGCGGCGCGGGCACCAAGGTCGCCATCGAGGGCCGGGCCGCCCAGATCCGCGATGAGATCGAGAAGACCACGAGCGACTACGACCGCGAGAAGCTCCAGGAGCGGCTGGCCAAGTTGGCCGGCGGCGTGGCGCAGATCAACGTGGGCGCCGCCACCGAGACCGAGATGAAGGAGCGGAAGGCCCTGATCGAGGACGCCAAGAGTGCCACCCAGGCCGCGCTCGCCGAGGGCATCGTGCCGGGCGGCGGTGTCGCCCTTCTGCGGAGCGAAAAGGCGCTCGAAAAGCTCGACGTCGAGGGGGACGAGAAGCTGGGCGCCTCGATCGTCAGGAACGCCCTCCGGTATCCGCTCGAGGCGATTGCCTCGAACGCCGGCGTGGACGGCCCGGTGGTCGTGAACCGGGTCCGCCACATGAAGGGCAAGAACGACGGCTATGACGCAGACAAGGAGGAGTATTGCGACCTGGTGAGCGCCGGCGTCATCGACCCCGCCAAGGTGGTGCGGACGGCGCTGCAAAACGCCGCGAGCGTCGCGGCGCTGCTCCTCACGACGGAGTCGCTGATCACGGAGATCCCGAAGGCCGAGGAAGAGGCCGGTGGCGACCATCACGACCACGGCATGGGTGGCGGCATGGGTGGCATGGGTGGCATGGGTGGCATGGGCGGCGGGATGGGCATGCCCGGCATGATGTGAGCCGAGGCGACAGAGACACTTGCAACGTTACCTTCCCTTTTGGAGAGAGCTGCAGATGGCTGCGAAAAACCTGAAGATTCGTCCGCTCGATGATCGCGTGGTGGTGGAGCCGGTGGAGGCGGAGGAGCGCACGGCGGGAGGCATCGTGCTGCCCGACTCCGCGAAGGAGAAGCCGCAGCGCGGCCACGTGGTGGCGCTCGGTCCGGGCAAGCTGCTCGAGAACGGCCAGCGGGCCTCGCTGTCGGTGTCGATCGGCGACGAGGTGATCTATGGCAAGTATTCGGGCAGCGACATCGAGGTCGATGGCCACGACGTCAAGATCCTCCGCGAGAGCGACATCCTGGCCAAAGTCTTGAGCTAAGCATCCGCTTTCCCTCCCCTCTCCCTCCGGGAGAGGGGCCGGGGGTGAGGGTGCTCGAACCACCGTCCACATCCATTCATTCCGAGGAGATCGTTCCGTGCCCAAGCAACTGATGTTCGACGACAACGCCCGCGCCAAGCTCCTCAAGGGAGTTGAGAAACTCGCCGGAGCGGTCGCGGTGACGATGGGGCCCACCGGCCGCAACGTGATCATCGACAAGTCGTTCGGCGGCCCGACGGTCACCAAGGACGGTGTGACGGTGAGCAAGGAGGTCGATCTCGAGGACGCGTTCGAGAACATGGGCGCGAAGCTCGTCAACGAGGTGGCGTCGAAGACGTCGGACCTCGCCGGCGACGGCACGACGACGGCCACGGTGCTGGCCCGGGCGATCTTCCGCGAGGGCACGCGGATGGTGGCGGCGGGCTCGAACCCCACCGCCGTGCGGCGCGGGATCGAGAAGGGCGTGGCCGCCGCGGTCGGCCGGCTGATGGAGATGGCGAAGAAGGTCGATCGCCCCGAGGAGATCGCGCAGGTCGGCGCCATCAGCGCCAACAACGACCGGGCGATCGGCGACCTGCTCGCCGAGGCGCTGCAGAAGGTGGGCAAGGATGGGGTGATCACCGTGGAGGAGGGCAAGACCACCGAGACCACGGTCCGGTTCGTCGATGGCATGCAGTTCGACAAGGGCTACATCTCGCCCTACTTCATCAACCGCACGGCCGAGATGGACTGCCAGCTCGACGACGCCCTGATCCTGATCCACGAGAAGAAGATCTCGAACCTGCGCGACCTGCTGCCGTTGCTCGAGAAGGTCGCCCAGTCGGGCAAGCCGCTGCTGATCATCGCCGAGGACGTCGACGGCGACGCCCTCACGGCCCTGGTGGTCAACAAGCTGCGGGGCGTGCTCAACGTGTGCGCGGCGAAGGCTCCCGGCTTCGGCGACCGCCGCAAGGCGATGCTCGGGGACATCGCGGTGCTCACCGGCGGCACGCTGATCAGCGAAGACCTGGGCCTCAAGCTCGAGAGCCTCGACCTCTCGCACCTCGGTCGGGCCAAGTCGATCACGGTCGAGAAGGACGAGACCACGATCGTGCAGGGCGCCGGCAAGCCGTCGGACGTGCAGGCCCGCGTGCAGCAGATTCGTAACCAGATCGAGGGCACGGAGAGCGAGTACGATCGCGAAAAGCTCCAGGAGCGGCTCGCGAAGCTCACCGGCGGCGTGGCGATCGTCTCGGTCGGTGCCGGCACCGAGGCCGAGATGAAGCAGAAGAAGGCCCGCGTGGAGGACGCCCTCCATGCGACCCGGGCGGCCGTCGAAGAGGGCATCGTCCCCGGTGGTGGTGTGGCCCTGCTCCGCTGCCGCGAGGCCGTGGAAAAGGCCCGCTCCCAGGCCAAGGGCGACGAGAAGATCGGCATCGACATCGTGCTGCAGGCCCTCGAGGCCCCGATCCGTCAGATCGCCGAGAACGGCGGCATCGACGGCTCGGTCGTGGCCGACGAGGTGGCCGGCAAGGACGTGCACATCGGCTACGACGCCAACAAGGGCGAGTATGTGGACATGCTCAAGGCCGGGATCATCGATCCGGTGAAGGTGGTGCGGGTCGCGCTCACCAACGCGGCGAGCATCTCGGGCCTGCTCCTCACGACCGAGGCGCTGGTGACGAACATCGACAAGGACGAGCCGAAGAAACGGCGTGTGGAAGGCAGCATCCGCTAGTCCCGCGGGACAGGCTGCAGCCCGCCATTCTCCGGCACACGGAGCGGCTACCACCCCGCCATGCCCCACGCTCCCCAGCGCGACTTCTACGAGGTTCTGGGCGTCGAACGCACGGCGTCGAAGGCCCAGATCTCGGAGTCGTATCGCAAACTCGCGATCCGGTTCCACCCGGACAAGAATCCCGGCAACGCGGAGGCGGCCGATCGCTTCAAGGAGGCGGCCCGGGCGTTCGAGGTGCTCTCCGACGAGACGCTCCGGGCCCGGTATGACCGCTACGGCCACGCGGGGCTGCAGGGCGGCCCGGTCCACGACTTCAACGACATCGGCGACATCTTCGAGGCGTTCGGCGACATCTTCGGCGGCGGGCTGTTCGGCGGCGGCCGGCGCACGAACCGGCCGCGGAAGGGTCGCGACGTGTTCTCCAGCGTGTCGATGACGCTCGTCGAGGCCGCCCACGGCGCCACCAAGACGGTCGAGTTCACGCGGCACGAGGCATGTGCGGAGTGCGACGGCACAGGCGCCAAGAAAGGCACCACGCCGGCGGCCTGCGACTACTGCGGCGGCCATGGTCAGGTGATCCAGCAGGCGGGCGTGTTCCGCCTGCAGACCACATGCCCCGCCTGCCAGGGGGCCGGCAAGGTGATCCGGGACAAGTGTCGCTCCTGCGGCGGAGACGGGCTCACCGAGGAGCGGGTGGAGCGTCGCGTGACCATCCCCGCGGGGGTGGACAACGACGTGCGGGTGCGGCTTGCGGGAGAAGGCGAGCCCGGCGGCAACGGCGGGCCGCCCGGCGACTGCTACTGCATGATCGAGATCGAGGAGCATCCGTTCCTCAAGCGCGATGGCCGCGACCTCCACTGCGAGGTTCCGATCACGTTCAGCCAGGCCGCGCTCGGGGCGACCGTGGACGTCCCGACGCTCGACGGCCCGAAGCCCCTGGAGATCAAGCGCGGCACCCAGGCGGGCGAGGTGATCCGCGTCCGCGGGCTCGGCATGCCGGAGGTGCGCGGCCGCGGTCTGGGAGACCTGCACGTGCACGTGCACGTGGAAGTGCCCAAGACGCTCTCCGCCAAGGCCGAAAAGCTGCTGCGAGAACTGGCCACCGAGGAGCACGCGGCGGTGAGTCCACGGCGGTCGAGTTTCTTCACCCAACTCGCGGAATACTTCCAGCCCCGTGAACCCGACCGCGACACCGCCTGAACAGCCCGCCCTCGCCTGCCCCGCCTGAAGCCCCCGACACGACTCTTGGAGACGACCCATGACCACCCCTGACCCCGAGCTCGATCCGGTGGCCGAGTCCGCTTCCGAATCGCCGGCCGCCTCCACCGGCCCGTCGCCCGAGGAACGGCTTCAGGACGCCGAGGATCGCGTGCTCCGCGCCCAGGCCGAACTCGAGAATTTTCGCCGCCGCGCCCGGCGGGAGTACGACGATGCCCTGAAGTATCGCGAGATCGACCTGCTGCGCGATCTGTTGCCGGTCCTCGACAACGCGTTGCGGGCGGTCGAGGCCGCCGACAAGACGGCCGACGTCGAGAGCCTCAAGGCGGGCTTCCGCATGACGGCACAGCAGATCGAGAAACTGCTCGATGCCCACGGCTGCAAGACGATCGAGACCGTCGGGCAGCCGTTCGATCCCGCCGTCCACGATGCGATCCTCCAGCAACCCGCGGCCGATGTGGCCCCCGGCACGATCGTGGCCGTGGCCAGCCGTGGCTACCGACTGCACGACCGCGTGGTACGGCCGGCCCAGGTGATCGTCGCCAAACAGGAGTGACCCGATGCCCACGTACGATTACGTCTGCGATGGCTGCGGCCACGCGTTCGAACTGTTCCAGTCGATGACCGATGCCGTGAAGAAGACCTGTCCGGAGTGCGGCAATAAGAAACTGCGGCGGCTCATCGGGGCGGGCGGGGCGATCGTGTTCAAGGGATCGGGCTTCTACAAGACCGACTACCGCAGCGATTCCTACAAGAAGGGTGCGGCGGCCGATTCGGGCGGAAAGTCGGAGGGGCCGAAGGGGGGCGGCGAGAAAAAGTCGGAATCCAAGGGCGGAGGCGAGGGCTGACCGATGCCGCGCTGCCCGGTGTGTGACGCCGACGTCGATCTCGACAAGACCCCGACGGTGCCGTTCTGCAGCGACCGCTGCCGCCTCATCGACCTGGGCCGCTGGCTCGACGAGTCGTATGCCGTCCCCGAGCCGAAGCGTCCCGCCGACGACGCCGACGACGAGGAAGCCGACTAGGCTCATTTCCCCTATACTCTGGCCCGCGTTCAGCATCGATTCACGCCCGGAGGCATTGGCATGGCGCGGGACAGCGCGACGTCGCACGATCACGGCCGGATCATCCACGAGGTCCAGTGGAGCGAGGCCCTGCCGTGGTGGCTCCTGTTTCGCGCTGCCGGCACGGCGTTCGCGCCGACCGTGATCCTGCTGGCGCTGCTGGGCAGCCTGGCCACGTGGGCCGGCTGGTCGATCTGCGACAGCCTCCGGGTTCCGGGCGCCGATCCCGCGGCCGACGCGATCCTCGACGCCACGCTCTCCGGCCCCGCCCTGGGCGTCCCGGCCGGGGCCGACCCGCTCCGCATCACGTCGCCGAGCCGGGCGGCGCTGCCCGCACTGCGGTCGGCCTGGACCTGGCTGCCCCGGCCCGCGGCCGACGTGCTCGAACTCGTCGCCATCCCCTTCCGGCCGACGGCGACGCTGGCGCAGATGTCCGGGGCGCTCGCCCGGCTCGGCTGGTTCGTGCTGGTGTGGTCGATCTTCGGCACAGGCATCGCCAGGCACGTGGCCCTCAAACTCATCGACGAGGACGCCCCCGGACTCGTCGGTTCCGCGCTCTACGGCGCCCGGAAGTGGCTGGCGGCGTTCAATTCGGTCGGTTTCGTGCTGCTCGGTATCGTGGCGCTCTCCATCCCGGGAGCGATCCTCGGGCTGCTCATGCGCACGGAATGGGGGCTCGCGGTGGCCGGGGCCGTCTGGCCGTTGGTGCTCGCCGGGGCCGTGGTGCTCGCGATCCTGGCGATCGGCCTCGTGGCCGGCTGGCCAATGATGGTCGCGGCGGTCGGCGTCGAACGGGGGGACAGCTTCCAGGCCATCTCCACGGCGTTTTCCTACCTCTACCAGCGGCCCCTGCATTACGCCTTCTACGCGGCCGTCGCGCTCGTGGTGGCCGTTCCGGCACTGGCGGCCGCCGGCCTGTTCGCCGACGTGACCAGCACGTTCGCCCTCTGGGCGGCGAGCCTCGGCATGGGGCACGAGCGCACGCGCACGGTGCTCGAGGGTCTCGCCCGGCCGGACACCGCCGCCTGGGGGCTGCGGGCCCTCGGCTTCTGGACCCGGGGCCTGGAATCGCTGCTGGGGTCGTTCGGCTGGGGATACTTCTGGGCGATCGCCACGGCCGCCTACATGCTGCTGCGGCACGACGTGGACGGCACCGAACTCGACGAGGTCGTGATCGACGAGCCGGGGATGTAGCGCGGGGCCCGGGCATCCCAAGTGTCCGGGAACGCCGCACGTCGTGATTCTCGGAGCGATCAGGCCTTCCTGGAAGGTGTTGCGACGCGCCGCGCTACACTGATGCATCGGGGGCAAACGCGATGCGTCGTGTTTGTGTCATCGGGTTGCCCCGACCGTCGAGACGAGGGGAGGTGCGAAGCGTGGAAGCGATGCTCTTCACGGTAGCCCCCGCGGAGTCGATCTGATTCCGAGGTCGCCCGACCTGAAAGAGCATGGGATTGCCGTTGCGATCCGTGCCGTCCGCGGGCAGTTGCCGCAGCCGCCGTGGCAGTGAGCCGTGCCGAACCCGCACCCGGACACTCTTCATGAAAGGACGCTGCCATGCGCCATGCAACAGTCAATCGCGGTTTCA
>Ga0214917_10008178_pt1 | contig 10352 bp, 16 predicted proteins | sample LL_1208_BB_MetaG_FD_177983 | JGI IMG/M metagenome (GOLD analysis project Ga0214917, IMG submission 177983) | Freshwater microbial communities from Lake Lanier, Atlanta, Georgia, United States - LL_1208_BB | ecosystem: Environmental > Aquatic > Freshwater > Lake | place: USA: Georgia | collected...
ACGCCGTCACCTTTTTACCTTCTCCAGCCGCAAGATTTTCCGCCAACTTGTACCGATGCGGATCCAACAGCAACTGGCAGTACAGCTTCGATCCGTGCTTCAGCGGCATGGTACGTGGTCTAGTCTGATACATAGTATCATACTGAGAAACATTAGTCGCGCACCAATGTCCGATTATTCCACGCCCTGCTGCAAAGCTGAATACGGCATCGGCGGCGAAGACTCCACCAACTGGTACCTCTGCACCGCCTGCGGCAAACCTATCGCCGTCATTGAATCACCGACAGAAGAAGAAGCCGAGGCTTTGCTGCTCCAATGTGGGCACGGCGTCGGCTAATTACCACCGAATATCGTCGTCCACTTTTTTCCGCCACGCATTGGACTGCGCCCGCCTAGCGCCAGCCCTCTGCTTGGAGCATCCAGCCCTAATCCCCCGCGCCCACTCCAAAAAATTCGCCGCCCGCTGTAAATCCGCCGTCTTCGCCAGCCGTATCTCCCGCTGGAGCCACTCCATCACAAGTTCCCTTCCCGTGCGGGCTGGACTCACGATTCCAACTCTGAGACTCGCTTGATGGATTGCACGAGGCAGCCTGGATGCTGCTTTTTGATGCTTTGATGCGCCTGAAACGCATCCGGCGCCACCACATAAACATCGTGCATCGGGCCGTGAAGTGCGTACAACCTGACCCGATACTCGAAGTCCTCCTGGATCACTTTGCCTGGTCCCAGCTCAACCCGACCTTAGCCTCGGCAAGCGGTGGAATATCGCCAAGCCACTTAGCTTCAGCTTCTTCCATGATTGCTTGGAGCTGAGCGGCCCATACGTCGGCGTGCTCTTCTTTCACGAGCAGGATGATCTCGTCATGCACCACGCCGGCCAAGCGCACCCGATCTTCCCCGTCTGCTTTAAGGAGCGGCCACAGTTTGCCGAGCGTAAGTTTGAGCACGGCGGCACCAGCTCCTTGGATTGGGGTGTTGCAACGGGTCGTAAGTTTATTGTTCTCGCCCGGTAAAAACCGCCGCAAGCCCGAGATGCGTATGCGGATAGATGGATTGTCCGCAGCCGCATCAGCAGCGCGAGCATTTTCACGCTGCCATCTGGAGATGCCTTTATATGCACCATGGAACTTTTCCCGCACCGTCGTAGCCTCATCAAGATCCATCTGGATTCCCATCGCTGCTGCATAATTTCTGAGCCCTTTTGCACCACTTCCGTATAACAAACCGAAGTTGGCTGACTTACTAACTTGCCGCTGTTCTTTTGTAACATCTTCTTCTTTTACCCCGTAAATCTGCGTCGCTGTAATCGTATGTAGGTCTTTGCCCTGCTGGAACACCTGAGTCATAAGAGGATCTTGAGCTTCTGCCGCCGCCAGCCGCAACTCCATCTGCCCATAGTCCGCTACAACCAGTCGCCAACCAGTTGGTGCCTGAACACAAGCCCGAAAACGCTGATCCCTAGGAATCTGCTGAAGATTTGGTGACATGCACGACATTCGCCCAGTATCAGCTCCCATCTGCAAATAGCTAGCACGAATAAATCCTTCATCCGACAAATTCTTAAACAAAGTTTCCGCCATTTGCCGCCGCTTTTCTACACGTTTCCACCGCAAATAATCCGCAATAAGTTTGTGCTCCCCAATGTATTCCTGGAGCGCAGATTTACTTGCACTCTTCTTCCCTGTCTTCATATCTACTGGCGCCTCACCCAACAACGCGGTGAACTTGGCCAGCAACTGCACCGGGCTATTTAGGTTGAAAACATCTGCATCAGTTTTTTTACCTTTTGCCCCAGGTTTTGTCTGGTACAGCAGGTTCCCGTCGAGCCCGCGGTGCAGTTTGGCGTGCTCGGGCAGCGCGGCATCAAAGTCTTCGATGAACTTGGCGCCAACCTCGTTGTGCTCAATATCAAGGTCTTCGATCAACTGCTGTAAGGAGTCCTTATCGAAAGGCAGTCCGGTGCGCCAGAGCTGCGCCATCGCCGGCAACGCCTTGCACTCCAAGTGCCAAGCCGGCAACAACGGCGGCGACGCAGCCGCCATCCGCTGCATGATCGGCTCCCACAACTCCGTCAACACCACCACATCCTTCGCCGCATACTCCAGCTGGCTCGCCGACAAATCCTCCGACCAATCGCTGGACTGCTCTTCCTTAGAAATCTCGTAGCCCAGATAGCGCCGCACAACGTGCTGGAGCCCGTTCTTCACGTTGGCCAACCCGTTGGTCAAAATCCGACTGGCTAGCATCGAACAGAGTACCTGCCCTTCCGGGTAAATCTCATGCTCTTGGAGCCAGCCAAGATCAAACACAGCATTGTGCGCTAGCCAAGTCCGCTCTTTACTGAAGAACTCCTCCAGCGTGATCCAGTCCTCATCGCTGAACTGCCAGCAGTCCATGACCACTGGCGCTTGACCGACGGTCGCCAACTGCAACAACCGCAAACCACCGAATTTGGGCTGGAGCCCAGTGGTCTCCACGTCAAACGCCACGAAACTGGCGCCGTCGAGCGTATGCAGGTGCTCGATCCCCTGAAGAATTTCCATGCCGGGTATGGCGTGTACTTTAGTACTCTAGCACGCTTTCTTGAAGTACGCACAGTCGCTGGCAAACTCGCTACCAGCCTCTGGAACATCCAGCGAACACTGCCCACCCCACCAAAAGTCACACTTCTTACAGACCAGCCCTACCACCTTCCGCGCCATCCGCCTTGGAATATCCGCACAAACAGTCTTGTACGACTTCCCAACACGAATCTGATTAATTGCCTGGTGAGTAACGCCATAATCCCGCGCCACAGCCTCATCCGTCCGTTCATCTAACAATATCTTTTTAATTTGCCCAGGTTTAAATTTAGTAAATTTACAATAATTTTTATTAGGCAATTTATCAATAGGAATCTCTTTACCAGTGGGCTTATCACAATAAACTTTCCACTGGTGACCACAAGTTTTACACCTGAGCCAGTACGTATAAATTGTTGGATCAAGTTTCCACTTGTGCGTAGAAATAATTTTCCTAAACGTATGCGTACACTTCACGGAATATCCTCCAACTCTTCGGCGATGGTGAGGAGTATGAGTGTGTCGCGCTTGCAGTACAGCGCAGCAGCGCGAAGAACAGCAGCAGCCGTAAGGGGATCTTCAATTGGTGCACACTGATAGGCATCCAAGATTGCCTGCGCGGCGGGGGAAAGGTCAGTCATCGAGCTGCTCCAGTGCGCGGCGGACAACGTTGGCAACATCTGCTGACAAGCGATCATCTGCAACAGCGGTGTCAATCGCTAGCAGCGCCTGCTCCTTCAAGCTCGGCGGCTTGGGGCGTCGATCTTTGCGCAGTAATCGTGCTGTAGGACCAGAGCACTTCCAATCAACCCATGAACAGCATGACTCCAGCTCCTGGTCTGCGCCCCATTGGGCGGCGATAGCGCAAAGCACATTTGGATCAGGCGGACGTTTCCAAGGCTCTGGCTTTGCGATTTCAATCCACTCTTCGACCAGCTCCGGCGGTGGGGTGATGGGGTTGTTCATTGTTCAATCTCCTGCTCAAGAGCTTCCGGCAGATCAACAAGTCCTTTACTTTCCTGCTCTTTCAGCCACGCCGCCACCTCGCGGATTGCAGCACGAGCTTCTAGCTCCGAAATACTATCGTCTTCCTCAAATGTATAATTATGCCATATTTCTTTAATCACATTGGTAACACGCTCAACTAAAGAAGAAGAATTATTCTTCAGTTCTTTGACAACAACTTCGTAAATGCCAGCGCCGAACTCTAAATTCTCTAGGCGGTCAATAACAGCATTAGTACAAAAGTTGGTACTTTCAAAAAACGACTCGAAGTTTTCTTCTAGGGCTTCAATCCTGGTACGGAGCTCAAGAACACAGAGCTGAAATGTAGTGTTAAATACCTGGCTATTTTCAATCTTTTTCCACTGCTCAGGCGTTGCCTTGTAGTCAGTCATTGCGATAAGCCTCAGTTGCAAGAGTGTTGATCAGCCGGTTCAAGTACCAGCGACATTTTTTTGCATCTTCCAGAGGATCTTTCTTCAGCCACATTCGACTGAGATATTTCAAACACTGCCACTGGAGTGAACCAGTCACAGCATCTGGTGCGTGCTTAATCCAGTCCTCAAGCACCTCAATAACCTCAATCTTCCCAGCTGTGTAGTGGCTGGGATGATGCACTGCATCACTGACCTGAAACTCAAATTCGTTCATCCTTTGGATTCCTGAACGGTGGTATCGCCGTAATAACGGCCAGTCATCGAATAGTCTTTGCCGGGCAACATCGACATTCGATGGAACACAATCTGTGCAATCCGCATCCCAGGCCACAATGCAACCGGATGCAAAGCGCGTGCATTTTGCAACTCCAGCGTCAACCGCCCCTTATAACCGGGGTCGATATACCCAGCGAGCAAATGCTCAATTCCCTCCCTAGCCCGGCTGGATTTAAGCGCCAGCTGCCCAGCAATACAGTCAGGCAGCTGGAACTCCTCCAACGTCTCCGCGAGTATGAACTCATGCGGCTGGAGCAAGAAAGGCTCTTCCTGCGTGTGCCCCGCAATATTGAAAGGAAGTAAAGCCGGTACTTCCGGCACTTCCACCAATATGTTCTCACCGAGTCTCACATCAAGACTCGCGGGATTCAGCAACGCCTCGTCCCAGGGGCTAATTAGATTCCGCCGCACCAGCGACACAATCTCGAAATCACACAGGATCGCCACTTCAAATCACCACAGTGACGGGTTGTTCCTGCTGGAGCGACACATGCTTCCATGTGCGGTTCCATTTGATGCAGTTGATCGTGGTGCTGTGGACGCCAAACTCCCGAGCAATCTTGGCGACCGACTTCCCACCAGCCTCCAGCTGGCGCTTAATCTCCAGTACCTTTTTTTCCGTCAACGCCGCCCTCTTCTTGCGGCTGGACCCACGAGTTTTACTTTGAGACTCCGGCTTTTGTACGGACAATGTCCGTACAGTCTTGGGCGCTGGCGTCACAGCTGGCTTAGCTAAGTCCAGTTCAACGTGTTGGCACGCATTGATCGCCACGAAGGCTTGTTCCAAGGCAGTGGTGATTTGCTGGAACTGCTGGTCAGAAAGGATGTGCATGTTCATCAGTAGAACGGTGAAAGTGTAGTACAGGATCAGCGAGCCGATAGTTCGATCTGGAGCGCAGCCTGGAAATAGCCGGCGATTTTAAGGCGCCGGAACTCATTGCTGGCTTCCTCGCTTTGCTTGTCCTCGATCAAGGCGTAGTTGTGACGCGACTCGTTCAGGGCCGCCAACGTCTCAACGTTGAGCAGCTCCAGATCTCGAAGCGGCATCTCCTTGATCTTGTCCAAGTAGATGGTCTGGCTCAACAAGAAGGACCTGTAGAACGGAACCAAGGTGTTTTCAGTCATCAAAATTCCTGAGCACGTACGAACCACGGAGTTGCCCTCGGATTTTGCCGAGGGTCGGCTGGCCAAGATTGCCGAGATAGTCTGCCGCACGCAAGGCCACTGCGTGTGCCATGAGCACTGGATCGTCCTTGTACTTGCCAATGATTTCCATCAGCGCGTACACATAAGAATCAGCCTCATCAAAATCCTCTGGAAATGGGAGCCCTAGTTCCTCTTCCCAGTCTTTTTCAAGAATGTCCTCGCCCGGTTTAAGCGGGTTAGGTCCCCAGTCTCCACCATCGTCGCCATCCCAGCCGTACTCGTGGCGAACATCGTAGATCCTATCTGACTCTTGCATGGCACGTTCCACAGCAGATAGGTGGTCATACCAGTTAGGTCGTTGCTCCAGCTGGAGCAGGTTGAAAGCAGCATCAGTCATTGGAGTTCAAGCAAAAAAGTTGGAATCTTGTTGCCTCAAGCGGGTGAGATCCGTGAGACGCAACTTGAGAATCTCGTGGATGGCCAGCTTGGCGAGTCTGCTGGAGCAGATCGTGTCGCTGGTGGCAAACACGTAGATCAGGTGACGATACAGCTGGGTCAAAGTTTTAGCCCTGACCCAGTGCGTGTCGCCGGGGATCGGCTCAGTGCCGTATTCCCAGTCGTCGTAATCGGGCTGGTTCCGAAGCTCGCGGGCTTCAGTCGTCCCAATCAGACGTGTCGAGTGGGGCCCAGTCGTCGATTCGCTCGGAGAGGAGTTTGCGGAGTCCGTCATCGCTGGCGGGGATCAGATCCTCTTCGTGAAGGTAGAAGGAGCCTCGGCACAAGGCAGGCCCCCACTCTGCTGGGTAGAGGTTGCTTTGCGGAATGACCACAACCATGCCGTCAACAACGGCATCAACAACAATGCGGGTGCCGCCATCCTCAAACCACAAGTCCTCAATTTCTAGTACCTGGCTCATTTGGCCTCCGTAGCAGTTTGGCGGGCTTCGATGCCATCCATCCAGGCATCCCAGCTCATCTTCAAGAACTGTTCCAGGTCCTGAAGCTGCTTGAGCTGGAGCATGTCGTAGGTCGGGTCTACGCCGAGACGCTCGATCTCGACGATCTTTTCTTGAAGGTGGACAACGGACCAGTGGACGGCGAAGTACCACGGGCTGAGCTTGATGTTGTCAACTTTGGTGCAGGTGAAATCGTCCATGTCAATCAGTAATAAAAGGCACGCCGTTGCGGGCGTGCCCTTACTGTTGCACACAGCCAGCTAGGCGTCCAGCCGGGCTGTTGCAATTCTTCATGTGGCCCATTGGGTGAGGTAGACGGTGACTACCAGCATCCCCAGCAGCCACGTCAACCCGAAGACCACAACAGGCGGTATCACACTGGGACTCCTAAGTCTTCCGGCTGGTACTGGGTCAGCACGCAGACGTCAGCGCCCTGTTTGAGGGCCGTCCCAACGATGTAGTGGAACTGCCCATGGGCATCAGGGCACTCCTCGATCTGGTACTCCTCGACCTCGTAGGCCCGGCCCCTTCGGTACCACTGCACGCGCACCACGGCCAGCAGGTCGAAGGGGATGTCACCGACGGTGTAACCCAAGGTTGGCTTCCTGGGACGCTTCGGCTGAGGCGGTTCAGGTTTAGCCACGGTGTCTCTCCAGATAAGCCACGCGGCAATCCGCATGAGCCCTAAGAAAAAGTTAGGTCGGCTGTACATCAAAGGGGGTCTCCGTCGTACTGAGCACCCTTGCCTAGATTGCACAACTGACACAGCACCTGCAAGTTCGATAGCTCGTTTGTACCACCCTTCGATACAGGACGAATGTGGTCAACCTGAAGTTTTGCTCCGTCGGCAGCAGTTGCACCGCAAACACAACAAGCACGTCCCGCCCGTTCCAAAGCTGCCCATCGTGTTTTAGCACCAAGGCCCCTACGTAAATCCGCAGGTGCGGCTGCGATGCGTTTAGCGCATACCCAAATTAGATTTCCGTGTATAACAAAATGTCCATAAGTAACAGCGGTGTTTCCTTCCGTATCTGTGTAATAAGCAAAATCCGTAGTCCACCGAACTCGACGGGGTAAAACAAGCGTGTTACTTATACGCTTATCAGGTCTATGTTTTTTACTACTATTCTTACGTAGTTCAATATCCGATCTATCTAACAAAAATTTCCGTAATACTTTTGAATCCACCATTGAACCAGAGCATCTAAAAGTTTGCTGGATCAAGCGTAACGGAGTCTTACGTTCTGGATGTAGTACAGGAAACCGCTCAAAGTCAACGGCGTAGGTGGGTTCTCGGAAGGCTGGCATAAGGCTCCTTTAAGAAAGTGTTTTTTTGTCTCTAAACGGCTAAAAGCCTGTGGTGAAGCGGGATTGAATCGGGACAAGGGGTGTCAAAACCTGTCCCGAAACCACTGCGTGTCCCGAAATTATTTCCAGAGATCCGCCCCTTGCTGCATGAAAGCTGCGAGCTGGTCCGACGTGAAAGCCTGGTCCGACGCTCCAGCCGCATCCATAATATCGGGACAATCGGTATTTTGGGACAGGGCTGTCCCTTTTTCTAATCCCTTAGTACGACAGGCTTTTTGCCCTTTTTGGGACAAAAAAGACTCTTTATTAAGGACAGCTCCTGACGCTCCCCACGTCGCACTGGGACGCCCTGCTTTGTCGGCGGTCCGCTTGGAGCCTGTTTTACAGACCAGTCCTTCCCGCTCTAAACGGTTCAGAGCTTTCTTTATGGCCTCCTTAGAGCCCTGGATGACGGCGATGTCCTCTAGTTCCTCCAGAGTCCAGTCGCGCCGTTCAGAGCCACTTAGGAAGTGCCTTACGCGATCCTGAACACTTGTTGGCGCATTTTCCTGATCCAAAGGACCGACGTACTCCAGCGTCACTTTGCTGTCGTCACGTAACTGCGCTTTGAAAGCGTGGTTTTTCAAGCCGAAACGGTGTTTGGTAAAAACAACGAGTCGATCTCTCGCTGGATCATGAGGACCTTTACCGTCTGGAATCAAAAAGTTCATACTGAAAGTCACCATATCGGTAATGGCGCTTGTGCCCCTTGCCCCACTTCGATTGTGACCTGAGTGGTGAATAACTAAAATCATGCACGCTGGAAAAAGATCGCCCATCATTTGCTCGTACCAACGAAGAGGCAGAGCAAACTCTGAATCATTTTCAGAGACGCCAGTACCTCTATGGGTGGAGCGCAAACTATCAATCACTACAAGAGTCGGTTTATGGCGCTTAGCCAAAGTAATAAAAGATGGATAATCGTTGATGTTGAAATTACCTTGAATATGTAAGTTTTTAACATGCGCCCTATCCAAATGTGTAATCAACTGATCATCAATAGAAGCATCCATCTGATCTCCAGAAAGCCACAAAACAGAACCCTCTTCAACAGTTCTTTTACCCTCCGGGGATACCATCGGGATGCCTCCAAGAACGTGTCGAGCAAAAGCCCAAGCCGTGTTTGATTTACCGGCACCGCCAGCACCACTTAAAACATAAACACCCTGGCACAGGACTCCCGGCATGTAGTAGTGAGCTACTGCAGGATTGTCGTATCTTTCCAAAGCCGAGCGTTCATTATTTTTACCCGTGCGTTTTTCTAGCTCACTCAAATACATTTCAGTAAGCTCTTGTACAGGCTTAGGCGTTCTAATATCGGCCCTTCGCGCCAAATTTAAGATCGAATAGCGCCGCCTACCAACAGAAGCAGTTTCATCATTAAAAATTTTATCGAGATCGGTGTAAATTTCGTCAAAGTTATATGTAGTTGCCTTCTGCTCAGCATCGGCAACAACTTTACGTAAACTCTCATCCAACCAAAGCCTGCCTGGAATTTGGTTATCAGCCATCCAAAAAAGGCTGCCAAGAGTCACCTTTCCACGCTTAAAACTTTTCCACGTTTCTTGGCAGGGATTGGAATCCTCCCAATCCGATGCGTATTCAGGATCTTCTGCCGACCAAGCACTCCACAAAGTCATGCCCAAGTCATCGGGCAATTCGCTGTGGATAGCCATGCCTACTTTTACCCAGTGGTCACGGCTACCTGCGCCTTGCCCAGGAATCACCCGTAAAGCCGACTGCACAATCTCGGCAACTTCTTCTCTGGTGCGATCTGAAAAGTCCAGCGCCTTTCGGTTTTTGATGAAACCGCCATCAGCCACCTCTTTGCCGGCGTGATCGCGCATCTCCGCTAGCAACCACGCTGGAGCCTCTGGGATGGCCTCCAGATCGCCCTCAAAGCCGTATTCACCCGCCGGCGCCTTCCCATCACTGGAGCCCGGATAAGCCCCGTAGAGGACCCCCTGACGGCCCCAGAGGACCTCGTAGCCCGCGCCGGTATCCGACAGCCCAAAGCCCTTCACATCGCCCCACAGGGCCTCTGGGACGCGAAACAGGTACTTCGCCGCGTTGGCCTTGGTGCTGGTGACCTTCGGCGCCCCCTCCAGCGTCTCGCCCCACTTCTTCAGCAGCCTGGAGAGGTTGCGGTCCACGTCGAGAATCACGAGTCCCGCGCTGCGAGCCCCGGTAAAAACCCCAACTGCCTGGAACACATCAGGCCGCCGCTCAATCTGCAGAGCAACGTCAGCCGGATTCAGCACTTGATGGTGGCTGCGCTCCAGCGGCGCCTTGCCCTTTGACTCCTTACCGGACTGGAGCTTGCTGCCAGCGCAGTAAATCGGTGCGTACGCCATGCCCTCCGGCAACTGGCGCACGAAATTCAGCAGTTCTTGCGTCGCACGAGACACAGTGTTAGACTCCTACAGGAATGTTTACCTAGCGCCCTGGCCGCCTTCCGCGGCTGGGGCGTTTTACTAGGCTAGCCGTCCCGTCAATCCCGTGTTACTGTGTTGCACGTTGCCCTTGGGCGACCACCAAAACACTGGAAACCACAATGCCTTTCCTTTCCAAGCAAGCCTCTGCTGCTGTTACGTCCAACAGCACCGGCGGCGGCTACCTCAGCCTCA
>Ga0214917_10008180_pt1 | contig 10351 bp, 3 predicted proteins | sample LL_1208_BB_MetaG_FD_177983 | JGI IMG/M metagenome (GOLD analysis project Ga0214917, IMG submission 177983) | Freshwater microbial communities from Lake Lanier, Atlanta, Georgia, United States - LL_1208_BB | ecosystem: Environmental > Aquatic > Freshwater > Lake | place: USA: Georgia | collected...
GGTGTTTCTGGTGACAGATTCTTAACATCTACCACAAGTTATTATAATTTATATAATATTTATGATTCATCAACCGTAACATTCACAATTGCAACTCAATTGGCATATATTACAGGTAATTCAGTAGTTGTAGTAAGTCAAACAAATTCAACGAATCGTTTTGAAGCAACCGTTCAATCATATGAATCAATTGGAGGCACATTAGTATTACATGACATCAAGAATATTATTGGAGATATGTCTGGTAGCGAATTATATAATATCAATTTAGATGGTATTGATGGACCTACTGGAACAACCGGTCAAACTGGACCTACTGGTGTAACTGGTCCTACTGGTGTTTCAGGTGATAAATTTTTAACTAGCACAACAAGTCAATATAATTTGGCGGTTGATTTGAGTAATGGTTCTGATATTACATTTAATGTGGGAACATTGTTGGCATATACTACCGGAAATTCAGTTGTTGTGGTTAGTCAAGCCGATATAACAAATCGCTTTGAAGCAACTGTAAAATCATATTCATCTTCAAGTGGTATATTAGTATTAAAAGATATAAAGAATAAAATTGGTTCATTTGATTCAAGTGTAACATATAATATCAATTTGGATGGTATCGATGGACCTACCGGAACTACTGGTCAAACCGGACCTACTGGAGCTACTGGTATAACTGGTCCTACTGGTCCTACTGGTATAACTGGTCCTACTGGACCTACTGGTCCTACTGGTCCTACTGGACAAACAGGTATTACCGGACCTACTGGCCCAACTGGTCAAACTGGTATTACCGGACCTACTGGCCCAACTGGTTGCACCGGACCTACTGGTCCTACCGGTCAAACTGGCCCAACTGGTCCTACTGGCCAAACCGGACCTACCGGACAAACTGGTTGCACCGGACCAACTGGTCCTACTGGCCAAACTGGCCCAACTGGACAAACTGGAACTACGGGTCCTACTGGACCTACAGGTAGAACGGGTCATACTGGACATACAGGTAGAACGGGTCCTACTGGTGATACTGGTAGTACTGGTGAAACTGGTGAAACTGGTAATACCGGTCAAACCGGTGAAACTGGTAATACCGGTCCTACTGGACCTACTGGTCCTACCGGCCAAACTGGACCTACCGGACCTACTGGTCCTACCGGCAGAACAGGTACTACTGGTAGAACAGGTCCTACTGGTCAAACGGGTGAAACTGGACAAACTGGTCCTACTGGACCTACTGGTCAAACTGGTGAAACGGGTTCTACCGGACCTACCGGACCTACTGGTCAAACTGGTCCTACTGGTCCTACCGGTCATACTGGTCCTACTGGTCCTACTGGCCAAACTGGACCTACCGGACCTACCGGACCTACCGGACCTACCGGCCAAACTGGTAGAACAGGCCAAACTGGTCAAACTGGTCCTACCGGTCAAACTGGTAGAACTGGTCCTACCGGCCAAACTGGTGAAACTGGTGAAACTGGTCAAACTGGTGAAACTGGTCCTACTGGTGAAACTGGTCAAACTGGTCAAACTGGTCCTACTGGTGAAACTGGTCAAACTGGTGAAACTGGTTCTACCGGTCAAACTGGTCCTACTGGTCAAACTGGTCCTATTGGACCTACCGGAAGAACCGGCCCAACCGGTATTACTGGAAGAACCGGTCAAACCGGTCCAACCGGTATTACTGGAAGAACCGGTCCTACTGGAGCAGTTGGTCCTACTGGAACATCTTTATGGACAATTGATGGAAATAATCAATACTATGATAGTGGAGCTGTATCCATCGGTAAATCTACGGTGAATCCACCATATGATGGTTCTACCTTAGCATTTGATGTAAGTGGTAATGCTCAATTTAGCAATTTCTCATACATGAACAACATCATTCAATCTTTCCAAACTGTCACATGGAATACTACAGTTATTCTTGATTATAGAAATACATCCATATTCTATTTGAGCGGTACAGTAACATCAAATTTCACTATTAATATTCATTGGTTACCAACTCTTGCTGATTCGAGCCGATTATTTACTGTGAAACTTATGTATATTCCATCTGGTTATTATTGTAATAATGTAACATTTTCAGATGTTGATTCAAGTGCAAATAGTGCAGTTGCAATATTAAATGGTTCTGCACCATCAAATAACACACTTGTTGTTCAAGATATTACCTTGTTCTGTGACAACAATAATACATATGCATTGATGGATATCAAAAAATATACATAGAAATTCTAACTGATAACAAAAAAATCGTATAATGTAAATATTCGTGTAATTTTGTAAAAATAAAACATTCGAATGTTTTATTTTTTTTGAATTAACTCTAATGTAATAAAATATTTAGAAACAAATAATATATATAAATATTTATATACATTATGTCGTCGAGTGATTATACCTTGTTAAAAAAATATACTCGTGTAAATTCAACGAATCCAATAACAACCGACAATACTCGAAATGGTATATTTACAAATATCAATACGACAAATGATAGTTTGGTTGTTGGAGAGCGAACAACTGACGCGGGGACTACTGGATATACTGGATGTACTGGTCCCACTGGACCAAGCGAGAGGTATATATCTATCAATAAATTTAGTATAGGCCCCGAAGTTTTTTCAGATAGTCATGTAGAAATTACCATTGATACAGGTTTGGCATATATCAAGGGAGACCATGTTAATGTAAAAGCATATGATAGTAAGAACATACCCGATACAGATATTGGAACCGGATATAGTGATTATGAATTAACCGGTGTTGTAGATACATATAATTCAACCACTGGATTAATGGAAATAACATCGGCAGTAAATAATGGTATTGAAAGTAGTAAATCAATATGGTATAGAACAAATTTGTATTACAAAGGCGACACTGGAACCACTGGTCCTACCGGTGCAGCAGGGGATAGATATATAACATTTTATACAGGTAGAGTAGAATATTATGGAACCGATACAATAGATATCGTATTATATGTTGAAGCAAATTTAGCATATTATCCTGGTGATTATATAAATATAAAAAGAACAACATTATCTCACGGAGAATATCAACAATTATATGCAGAAGTTGATTCATATGATAAAATTTCTGGTAAATTAACTATTATAAATATAATCAAAAAATCAACATCTTTCAGCGTAGGCGCTACTTATACCTATCGAATTAATGTAAATAATCAAGGTCAAGACGGTGCTACTGGTAGAGACGGTTCAGCAACCAATACTGGAGCTACTGGAATTACTGGTTGCACCGGAATTACTGGTGTTACCGGACCCATTGGAAAAACCGGTAATACTGGTGCTACTGGATATACTGGTGTTACTGGTGTTACTGGACCGATTGGGCAAACTGGTGTTACTGGACCTACCGGCGCTACTGGGTATACCGGTGTTACTGGACCCCAGGGCATTCCAGGTACAGCAACACAGACAGGTGCTACTGGACCTACCGGTTATACCGGTTATACCGGTTGCACTGGACCTGCTGGAAACAGCGGATATACTGGCGAAACTGGACCTACTGGTCAAACTGGTTCTACTGGTTGCACTGGACCTGCTGGTTCCAGTGGATATACTGGTAAAACTGGTCCTACTGGTCCTACTGGTATTACTGGACCTACCGGTGCATTTGGTGGTGTGGTATACAGTGATATCATTCCTGGTGGGGATATATATTATAATTATATAGATAGTTCTGGTGTTCGGCATAATTATACATATATAAATTTAGGTTCAACTGGATATGGTTTTAACAGTATTTTTGTAAAATCAGTATATGTATCTGGAAATACAATTTATATTGGAGATGGGGCATCAATATCCGCAAATTCTAATGGAACCGTTTCATTACCGGTTGGTTCTACTATTGGTGGTGTAAATGCTGGATTGATTACTATAAAAAATAGTTATGATAACACGAGTCAATTACCTACGGATGCATCAAAAAATGATGGATATGTAGTCGATTATCATTTGTGGGTTGCTACACGCGATAATCCAGGTTCAGCTACTTTAACTGATGCCTCTTGGGTGGATTTAGGTGAGGTAAAAGGTCCACAAGGTGATAGAGGATATACTGGACCTACTGGAATTACTGGTAATACCGGCGAAACTGGTAATACTGGTAATACTGGTAATACTGGTCAAACGGGTAGAACTGGACCTACTGGACCTACCGGAATTACTGGACCTACTGGAACTATTGGTGAAACCGGAAATACTGGTGTGACTGGTGCGACTGGATACACGGGTATGACTGGACCTCCTGGGTTTTCTACAAATACAGGAGCAACCGGATGTACTGGTGAAACTGGTATTACCGGTGTTACTGGTAATACGGGTGCTACTGGTGTTACTGGTGCTACGGGATATACTGGTAATACTGGTAATACTGGTAAAACCGGGCCTACTGGTATAACCGGGCCTACTGGTATAACCGGGCCTACTGGTATAACCGGGCCTACTGGTACTACTGGTATAACTGGACCAACGGGTGTTTCGGGTGATAAATTTTTGACTAGCACAACTATAACATACAATTTGTATAATGATTTATATAATAATAACAATATTATAATTATAGTCGGAACTCAATTGGCATATATTACTGGAAATTCGGTAATTGTTGTAAATAATGGAACACCTACTTCTCATTTTGAAGCAACTGTATATTCATATGATTCAGCGGATGGAACACTAGAATTAACTAATTTCAAGAATATAATTTATGTAAATGATTTATCAACTGATTTCAATTTGTCGGCAATATATAATGTAAATCTTGATGGTATTGATGGACCTACTGGTCAAACCGGTAACACCGGTGAAACTGGTCCTACTGGTTGCACTGGTGAAACCGGTAATACGGGTGAAACCGGTAATACAGGTGAAACCGGTCAAACTGGTGAAACCGGTAATACGGGTGAAACCGGTAATACGGGTGAAACCGGTCCTACCGGACAAACCGGACCTACTGGTATAACCGGACCTACTGGTATAACCGGACCTACTGGACCTACCGGCCAAACTGGTCAAACCGGACCTACTGGACCTACCGGCCAAACTGGTCAAACCGGACCTACCGGACAAACCGGACCTACTGGGCAAACTGGTATAACCGGTCCTACTGGACAAACCGGACCTACCGGACAAACTGGCCCTACCGGACCTACTGGTTGCACAGGACCTACTGGTCAAACTGGACCCACCGGACAAACTGGACCTACTGGTCAAACTGGACCTACCGGTCAAACTGGTCCTACGGGAAAAACGGGCACTACTGGACCTACCGGACAAACCGGACCTACTGGACCTACCGGCCAAACCGGACCTACCGGACCTACCGGACAAACTGGTATAACTGGACCTACTGGACAAACTGGCCCTACTGGCCCTACTGGTTGCACTGGACCTACTGGACCTACTGGACAAACCGGACCTACTGGTCCTACCGGCCAAACCGGACCTACTGGACAAACTGGTATAACTGGACCTACTGGACAAACCGGCCCTACTGGCCCTACTGGTTGCACTGGACCTACTGGACCTACTGGACAAACCGGACCTACTGGTCCTACCGGCCAAACCGGACCTACCGGACCTACCGGACCTACCGGACAAACTGGTATAACTGGACCTACTGGACAAACCGGCCCTACTGGCCCTACTGGTTGCACTGGACCTACTGGACCTACTGGACAAACCGGACCTACTGGTCTTACCGGCCAAACAGGCCCTACTGGACCTACCGGCCAAACCGGTCCTACCGGTCCTACCGGTCAAACCGGCCCTACTGGCCAAACTGGACCTACCGGACAAACCGGCCCTACTGGACCTACTGGACCTACCGGACAAACTGGTATAACTGGACCTACTGGACAAACCGGACCTACCGGACCTACCGGACCTACTGGCCAAACTGGTATTACTGGACCTACTGGTTGCACTGGACCTACTGGACCTACTGGACCTACTGGAATAACAGGTAATACTGGTGCTACCGGTAGAACTGGACCTACTGGACCTACTGGACCTACTGGACCTACCGGACAAACTGGAACAACTGGATGCACGGGTATTGCCGGTGACAAATTTTTAACAACTGGAACAAACAGTGTCAATGTATATGCAACTTTATTGAAAGACCCATCTGCTAGTTTTTCATTCACTGTTGATAGAGAATTAGCATATGTGACTGGTATTACAATAGTAGGTTCAGATGTAACAAATGCATATATTAATTACTTTTACGGCACGGTAGATTCATATGCATCATATAGTTCGTATGGAACACTTGTAATTAAATCGGTTACTATAGCAGCGGGTGCTGATTTATCAGCAAATTTATATTATTATATCAATTTAAATGGTATTGTAGGCCCAACCGGACAAACGGGTAATACTGGAAATACCGGTGTTACTGGCCCTACTGGTGTTTCTGGTGATAAGTTTTTAACCACCACAACATCGTCCTATAATATCGCAACTGATTTGAGTAATGGTTCCAATATTACATTTAACGTGGGAACATTGTTGGCATATACGACTGGAAATTCAGTAGTTGTAGTTAGTCAAAGTAATACTTCAAATCATTTTGAAGGTACTGTTAGTTCATATAGTTCATCCACTGGTTCATTAGTAATTAAAGATATAAAAAACAAAACCGGTTCATTTGATGCAAGTGTAACATATAACGTAAATTTAGATGGTATTGATGGACCTACCGGAACAACTGGTCAAACTGGACCTACCGGACCTACCGGACCTACAGGTATTACTGGTATAACTGGACCTACTGGTATTACTGGTCATACCGGTCCTACTGGACCTACCGGCCAAACTGGTATTACTGGTCCTACTGGTCAAACTGGACCTACCGGCCAAACTGGCCCTACTGGACCTACCGGCCAAACTGGTATTACTGGTCCTACCGGTCCTACTGGCCCTACTGGACCTACCGGCCAAACTGGCCAAACTGGCCAAACCGGTCCTACAGGCCAAACTGGACCTACTGGACAAACTGGACCTACTGGACCTACCGGCCAAACCGGCCAAACCGGACCTACTGGCCAAACTGGACCTACTGGACAAACTGGACCTACTGGACAAACTGGACAAACCGGACAAACTGGTCCTACCGGACCTACAGGACCTACCGGCCAAACTGGTCCTACTGGGCCTACTGGTCAAACCGGTCAAACTGGTTCTACCGGACCTACCGGACCTACCGGACCTACTGGACAAACTGGACAAACTGGACAAACCGGTCCTACTGGACAAACTGGCCAAACTGGACCTAGCGGCCAAACTGGTTCTACTGGGCCTACTGGTCAAACCGGTCAAACTGGTCCTACCGGACCTACTGGTCCTACCGGACCTACTGGACAAACCGGACCTACTGGACAAACCGGACCTACCGGTGTCACTGGTTCTACAGGTGTCGCTGGTTCCCAAGGTCCTACTGGCCAAACTGGTCCTACTGGCCAAACTGGACCGACTGGTCAAACCGGACCGACTGGTCAAACCGGACCTACTGGTATTACCGGACCTACTGGTATTACCGGACCTACTGGTATTACCGGACCTACTGGTATTACCGGACCATCCGGTAATGATGGTAAAACTGGAACTACTGGACCATCCGGTAATGATGGTAAAACCGGAGCTACTGGACCGACCGGCCAAACTGGTCCTACTGGTGCTACTGGACCTCCTGGACAAGATGGTACTATAGGCCAAGATGGTAAAACTGGAGCTACTGGTCAAACGGGTCCTACTGGCATTACTGGACCGGCTGGAATAGATGGTTCTGCAACAAATACTGGTGCAACCGGTCCTACTGGTTTAAATGGTAATACCGGTTATACTGGCCCTACTGGTACTACTGGTCCGGCTGGAACATCTACAAATACCGGTGCAACCGGTAGAACCGGAACTACTGGTAGAACCGGACCTACTGGTCCGGCCGGGTCGGCTACGAATACAGGTGCAACTGGCCCTACTGGAATTACAGGCCCTCAAGGTGCAGATGGTTCTGCTACAAATACGGGTGCAACCGGCCCTACTGCTCCTACTGGTCCTACTGGTGCTACTGGTCCTGCTGGTGCAGACGGTTCTGCAACAAATACCGGAGCGACTGGAATAACAGGAACAACCGGAATTACTGGAGCGACTGGTCCAGCCGGTTCATCTACGAATACGGGAGCTACTGGTCCAACCGGTCCAAGTATTTGGACCTTTTCGGGTAATGATATATATTACAATGCAGGTGAAGTTGCTATTGGAAAAACATCAGCGTCTTATGATTTAGATGTGAGTGGTTCTATACAAGTAAGTCAATTCATTCGTGTAAATAAAATGAGTGAACAAATATTTAATTTTGTATCCGGAAGCAATTCGAATGTAGCTACCACATCTAGTATGACAATTGATTATAGCAATGGTGGAACCTTTTATATCAATTCAACATATACCAATTCTCTATCCAATCCATTTACCTTGTCTATATTAAATTTAAATACAGCAACAGATACCTTTAGAAGTTTCTCCGTAACATTATTGATGGAAATAGATAGTAATCCGGTCTATGCCAATACATTATATTTGAGTTCAAATTCAACTGCAGGAACAACCACATACACACCCCTATACCCTGATGGAAGTGTATCTGTAAATAGTTCAGCTACAACTATCATACAATCATTTACAATTGTATACAGCAGTGGATTATGGCGTATTTTCTCTTCAGTAACTAATTACTATTAGGCATATTTTAGACATGTTATAATATTTTCTTCCAATATTTATATATGCCATATTCCATTCGAAAAGTTAACAAAAAACCATGTTATCGTGTCTATAACAAAAAAAGCAAAAAAGTATTTGCCAAATGCTCTACCCGAGAGAAAGCGGAAAAACAACTTCGACTTTTACGCGCTCTCGAATTTAATAAAAATTTTGTTCCTTATTCAAAAAATAGAACGCAAAAAAATAAAAAGTAAATATATATGCCTTGCAAAATTACTTGTGCCATCTCCGCGGTTTTCATCATTGCCACTATTTTTATGATGGCATCTACTAGAAACAACAATATTATCAAGAAATACGAGAGCCAATTATCAGCCGATTTGAAAACAAAATATCAAAATATTGTTCAAGACCGTCTACAAAATTATTATATTGGATATACTTTAGGATTTATTCTAGCTCTCATCATTTTATTTTATAACTCACAATATCGAAAAATTCCGGCATCTTCATTATCGGTAGTATGCACCGTCGTTGCAGTTTCCTTCTTGGTCAATTATTTCTATTATATTTTAGCACCCAAAAAAGATTGGATGTTGAACCATATCAAAACTCCCGAAGAAACAAAAGCTTGGTTAGAAATGTATAGAGGAATGCAATATTATTATCACGGAGGACTCGCTCTAGGTTTAGTTGCAGTTGGCACATTTGCATTTGCCTTTTGTAAATAATATATGTTTTTAGAAATATAGAAACATATTTTATTCTATTATACAGATGTCAGGATATCAAGTCAATCATATAGATGCTGATGTAAATAATTATAAAACCTATTTTTGTTTTGATAAAATAGATATTGAAGTCATTACTGAATTTATTCATTCCAATTCTTATCATATTATTGTTAGACGTCTAGACGCTGATGCCGGCTGGAACGACAATATAGAGGTTTTGGTCTATTACAGAGAGAATCAATCCAGTTCTCTAATCAATATTGGCCCTAGCGATTCGAGAGAAAAAATAGTTTTGGTTGAAGTCGATTTTTCGATTGAAGCATCGGCCAAACCAGTCAATCGTTCACCCGGATACGCATTACGTGATTTACCGGGAATATATAGAATTAGTCGAGAAGAATTTAATCGCGATTTTTCTGCCGATATGGTCGTTTTACCGAAATCGATGTATGCCGTTGGTTTACAAAATGGCTCGGTATATATGTATAATCAAGATTATCATACCTATTTTATGATTGAAGAATGCATAAAACACATCCTACAAGTTGCCTTAACATTTACGAATTACGATAAATTTTATTTTGTGATTAGCGCATATGATGGTTATATGGAAGGCCATTACAATCATTGCAGAAATATACCGAAACAAATTGGGGAAACGGAATATCAAAACCGAATGACCGTAGAAATGGACAATATCGATGAATACGCGGTTTTACATAAAAACAAATGGGTCATTGCCCAGGCAAATCACAAAGATATGTCCTACACGATTGATATTGTAGACCGTCATTATTTTTATCATAATTTATATAATCCATTCCGGTCTTATCATAAAGGAGTGCCTTTTCATAC
>Ga0214917_10008181_pt1 | contig 10350 bp, 9 predicted proteins | sample LL_1208_BB_MetaG_FD_177983 | JGI IMG/M metagenome (GOLD analysis project Ga0214917, IMG submission 177983) | Freshwater microbial communities from Lake Lanier, Atlanta, Georgia, United States - LL_1208_BB | ecosystem: Environmental > Aquatic > Freshwater > Lake | place: USA: Georgia | collected...
GCAACCGATTTGCTGCGCGCGATCGGCACCATGGTAACTACCAATCAACTAGACCCGATTGATGTTGCCAACAAACTTGTCGATCTTGTCGAGGCTGAGACAACGCAAGAAAATAATTTCATGCCTCCCGAAATTCGCGACCTAATCAAAGCCCAACTCGGCTAACACAAAACCAAGATAGATAACTCAAACTCTGATTAACTGACAGTATGCAACTTCAAAAACTAATTGCACCAGTCGTAGTCATCGCGGTGACACTTGCGGTTTTCATCGCAAGTGTCACCCGACTCTAAAACTGCCTAACTTTCAATTCGTTCTAGAACGAATTAATTATTTGCCCTCCGACAAATTGTCGATGCCGTTGCCGATCGCCATGAATGTTGGCGCCCAGAGACCTACGAAAATGCCAAAGCGCTCGCCTGCTGCACCAGCCTCACCTGCATCTGTTCCACCTTGGGTGAACCAGACGACGATGCTGCCAATTACTGATACGAAGCCAAGCGCGTACGAAAGATTCGCACTAAACCCAAGGGCCTTTAGTTTTCTTAACATGGTTTCTCCTATGTAACTTTTAAGGGGTTTTTCTGGCAAATGCCATTGCGCCGACAGTATCAGGCATGCGTTGCGACCATAGGTATGCCTTAAGATCTCCATTGTGATCAAGCAATTTAAGCGCGAAACAGCACTGTTGCTGATCGATGTTCAAGTTGGTGTCGATGTTTTGACCCATTGGGGTGGACCAACAGGTCGGCGAAACAACCCCGACGCAGAGAACAAAATGCTGCAGTTGCTGACTGCTTGGCGGGCAGCGAAACTTCAGGTTGCATTTACGCGTCACGACTCACGCGAAGCAGCCTCGCCTTTGAAGTTTTCGCTACCGACTGGTGCTCAGAAACCTGGGTTTGAACCAGTTGTTGGCGAAATAGTCGTCGAGAAAGATGTCAATTCTGGTTTCATTGGCACAGATCTTGAGATTCAACTACGGCGTGCAAACATCTCGCGTCTGGTGATAGTCGGTTTCTTTACCAACTTTTGCGTCGAAACGACTACCCGCATGGCTGGCAACCTCGGCTTTGACACTTATTTAGTTGAAGACTGCTGTTCGACTTCAAACCGCGTCGGCCCCGACGGCATCGATCGCGACCCTGAATTAGTTCATGCGATGACCGTGGCGAATTTGCATGGCGAGTTTTGCACTGCGATCAAGTTTTTTGATGCACTCGGCTTGGTCGCTGCCGACAACGCCAAACTTTCACGTTGCCAAGGCAACGAATAGGAACGCTTAAGAAGTTGGCGAGAACATGCGCACCGGCCGCACGTTGAAACCATAAATCTTTGACCAGTTATCAGAGCCACCCGTACCGATATTCACTGGGTATGCCTGACTGGCTGGCGTACCACGACCCGAGTCAATTTCAGTTGACGACCAATATGAATCGGTAGTGACGATCCCAGAAGAAGGACAACACTGATTGAGTGTTGTAAACGAAAGATACGTACGTTGAGTACGCATCTCTTTGAGTTCATTCTCCGATGGAAGGAACCAGTCGCTGTAACTAGCTCCGGAGTATGTAACAGAATATGTGTCGGCGTCTTTTGCCGCGCCCGACGAACAAACTGCGACGATTGCATTTGTGTTCGACTGCCCTGTGCCAATTGCAGTGCCTTGAGCATTAGTGCCAATTGCTGTCGAAGTAAGGTTGCACCAGCGATTGTTGCCGTCAGTACCACTGCTCCAGGTGCTGATTGCGGCTTCGAAATATTTGCCTGTCGAGTTGCCGGCGGTCGACGGAATGATGAAGATTTTGCCTCCTGCTGGGCCGGTGTCACCAACTGCGTAAACGACGCTGAAACTCACGGTGCTTGCTGTCGCAGAGTTGTAACTCGAGTCGGCGGCAATAGATGCACCAATCGTGCAAGTGCCGACAGATACGAAAGCTACAACCCCAGTTGACGAATTAATTGTGCAAACGCTGGTTGTTGAGCTTGAATATGTTTTAGTACCTGTACCAGCCGAGGCTGTGCTGGTGATTGTGGGCGGCGATACCGCCATTCGATACGACGATGTATAAGAGCCAGCATCAATTGTCAGCGTGCGTGTACCAAGTGGCACGCCCGATGCGTTTGCACTCCAGTCGGTTGTTGCTACTTGGGGATCAACTGAGTTATTCCATCCCGCAACACGAAAATAATATGTGGTGCCGTTAGTCAGACTTGAAACGGTGTATGTAGTGAGCGTTGTTCCCGTATACGTGTAGCCCGTTGCGAAAGTCGAATCGGTGCCCCAATAGATTCGGTAATTGTCGCCACCATGAGTGATCGCATTCCATGTAAAAGTCAGTGAGCCATTGCCGACGGTGACAGATGAGATCACTGGTGGCAAAGAAGCAGGTCGCACACCCGATGAAACTGTCGAATACGAACTTGTGCCAGCCGAGTTGACCGCCGCAACTTTGAAGTAATAGACGGTGTTGTTGGTTAGGCCGGTAACAATCGCCGACGTCGAAGTTGAAGTGCCGTCAGCAAACGTCGAAAAGCCACCCGAGCTAGATGTTGAATACTGAACCACATAATCAGTTATCGCTGCCCCACCGTTTGAGGCTGGTGCAGTCCATGACAGCGAGACTTGAGTCGCGCCCGACGTGCCAGTCACCGAGGTTGGCGCCGATGGAGCAGTTGCAGCAACTGTCGTAGTCGTAGTTGAGCTTGTCGTCGTAGTTGTAGATGTCGTCGTTGTGGTTGTTGTTTCGGGTGGTGGTGCAGTCGTCGTAGTCGTACTAGATGTTGTTGTAGTTGTCGAACTTGTGGTTGTAGTTGTCGAACTACTTGTAGTTGTGGTTGACGAAGTTGTGGTAGTCGGCGGCAACGTGGTGGTCGTAGTCGTTGTTGTTGTCGTAGTCGATTTAACTACAACTGGTTTAAGGGTTGTCGTAGTTGGTGGCAAAGTAGTTGTCGTCGTAGTTGTTGGAGGTTGGGTCGTCGAAGTTGTTGGAGGTTGGGTCGTCGAAGTTGTCGTCGAAGGCAGGCTTGTCGGCCCAAAACTTGCAAGCGTTTCAGGTCCGGCATTCTTTACGTCAATAGCCTTGGGCTCTGACAAAACCACGGTCTCGGCAAGCTTGGTCACCAAAAGACCTTGTGTCGGCACAAATGCGGCGTCGGCTTTATATTCGGGATTTTTTAGATCGCGATCTTCGATCGGCGGCAAACCAGGCTTTACGTCGGTTGGTTTGAGTTCTTGTGGAAGTTCGATTTTCGTTGAATTCAAATCAATCTGCTCGCTTGCTGCTTTGGTCGTTGTCTTTTCACTACCGTCTCTGGCGACCTCCCGAACTTGTACCTGATTGTCACTAGTTTGGGTGGTGACGACGAAATTCGTGGATGCATTCGATATGCCACCATCAACTGCACGTACTGAAACAGCGGGCGTTTCTTGATTAACAACCACTTCAATTTTTTGACCCGTGCTTGACTCAACTGAGACATCAAGTTGAGTTTCAGAAATATTGACGACGGTGTTATTACCCGAAGCCTCAGCAACCAAGTCGCCACTTGCCACCTTGATGTTTACTGTCGGGTCATCAACAGCAATCGAACCCTCAGTGATCGTGATCTTTCGATCTTTTTTCGATGCTGCCGCGATTTGCAACACTGCATTATCTTGAGTGACAAATGCACTCGTTGTATTTGGTAAATCAAGTTCGAGAGAATTGCCTTCTACAACTACTAAATACTCAAGGGCTCGATAATTAGCCGGCGCAACCGAACCACGAATCGGTCGAGCGGTAATACCCTCTACCGATTGGTTTCGACTTGGCGAATATGAGCCATTCTCGTTCGACACCGACCAATTTGTATCAACCGACGAAATGACGATTAATGAATTCTTAACTTTTGACTTGCTCGCACAAAACGGGCAGGTCGAGTTGCCACGTGTATCGAGCGAGGTGAGGTCCATATAACCCTTGCCGCCAGTCCAGGCGTTGGGGTCGTTTTCGGGATCTGGCCCGGAGAAAGAAAAAGTCCACTGCTCTGCTTTTAGGTCAACATCGACAAACCGATTTTTGCCCGGCCAATTCGAGTCATATAGCTGAATTCGGGCTGTGTCGGCCGTTGGAAACTCAATCGCGTAAGGCAACACCGCGTGCCCACCTTGATCGGTATACAAACCCATCGAATATTTTGCTTTGCCTGTTTTAAAAGACTCAACAAGTTCGCCGATTATTTTTTTAAGCGATTGCTTGCCCCAGTCGATAGTTTCTTCTTGCACCTCGGGCAAGAACTGCGTCGCAAAAGTGCGAATGATTTCGTGGGTTACCTCGCCCTCGTTGACTAACTCAATTGTCGGTGGAAGCAGACTTAAATCGAAACGCTGCGAAGCCTCGACGACAATGCCCTCACAGTGTCCTGACGAGCGTGCCTGATTGACCATTCGCGCCCACGCGGCTGCCTCGGCGATCGGGTCGCAAGGTGTTGTGACACCGCCCGCGCAGGCTTCGGGGCCAAACATTTTGACTAAGTCATCAGCGACAAATTCTTCAGGAGACGCACTCGCGGGGAAGTTCGCGAAGGCATAGCCATTTGGCGTCGGGCGCAACTCAGTTGCAACAGGAATTAATTCAACTTTCGCAGCACTGCCACCACTGCAAGCAGTAATTAGCAAAAGCAACGTGAAAGCCCATTTTTTAAACACTAAAACTTTGCTTCCCAAAAATCGATCGGGTGGCGAATCTCTCGATCCGCCACCCGATTAATTAAATACCTATTTTGAAACGCAAGTGGCCTTGGTTACATCTAGACCCTTTTGCATTTGCGCAAGGTATGCCTCTGTAACTTCTCCGCCCAATGGACGCGCAAGTTGCTCGGTATAACCGTCAATCATCGCTTGAATGACTTCGGGCTTGTAGCATTCCTTGACGTAGACTGGTGGCCCCGAAATACCAACGGGATTTTCGGGATCGTAAAGTTTCACGCCGGCAGGCACGTCGGCCGGCTTATCCTTTCCATAATTCGTCCAACTGCATGGAACGATTGCTGGTCCGTACAAGTCAGTCAACCAAGTTTTACCGTCTTGCCATTCATACCGAGCACCGCCAATGTCAGCCCACTGACGCTTTGTTATACCCCAATCGATTGGTTCGTCCAAGTCCATAGGCGTGCCGGCCTCGTCGTTGTAACACCATTCCCCGAGTGCAGAGTTTTTGGTCTTGCCTGCTGCGGGCGCAGACGATGAGTCGCCTGCCTGATTTTGGATGCCGCATGACGACATCACTATTGCGATACCAACGGCCAGAGCCGCGAGTTTCGCTTTTGAGATATGACTTTTCATTGTTCCCCTTTGATTTGATCGGTTGAATGTCTCTTACTTCTTAGAGTCAAACCTAACGCAGACTAGAATAAAAGTCTAGTTTATTATACCGAATTCTTAAAGGGTTTTAGTAGTCCGAAGGTTTGACTGAAGGTGTACCCAAGCTCAATATGACCAAACCAATTGAGCGCGAAACAAGCCGAAAAGGTCGGGCGACCATCGAAAAATTGCTCGAGGTAACGATCAACGAATTAGACCGCGTCGGTTTGGCAAAAATCGATATTGATTCTTTGTTGCGCAAGTCAAAGATTTCAAAAGGCTCGCTCTACCACCATTTTGGAAGCAAAAATGGTTTGCTGGCAGCCGCTGAAGCGCAACAATTCATGAAATATCTGAAACGAGAAGGCGAAACATTCCGCCGACTAATCGAAGAATGCAAAACCAAGCAGAAGTTTGTCGAATTAGTTGCAGGCGTAATGAAAATTACAAGACTCGAGTCAAACCTCGACTTTAGAAAAAAGCGAGTGCGAGCGATCGCGATGTCGTTTAATGATGAAACTCTCGCGCAAGTTTTAAAAAATGCACAAATCGAAGTGACCCAATATCTTGCCGGCAGTTTTCAGATCGCCAAAGACCGTGGCTGGGTCAAGCCAGACACCGACTTGACCGCACTGTCATATTGGATTCAGGGCGTTTTTATCGGGCACATCATGCTCGACATAACAGAGCAGACCGAACACGAAGAAGCCTGGAGCGAAGTCGCCTTTCAGGCGCTGCAGCCGTTTTTGGCTGCTGACTAGTGCTTCTTTTTCTCTTGCTTCTTTAAACGCTTTTCTTTGAGAGAGAGTTTTGCGACTTTTTTATTGTTCGCATTGCCTTTTTGTTCTTTGTTAGCCATATTGATTCTCCATTTTTAGTAAGCCCGACTGCGGGATAACTCGTAACTCTTAGATTAGCCGATCAGGCGCGATCAGTTTTTTGACGCTCTGACAACGCCGCGAGTTCTTTACGCAGCTGTTCAGAAGTTTGGTCGCTTGCGAGAGCCTGCCAAACAAAGTCGGCTTGCGATTGAGGGGCCAAACCTTTGAGCGGCGGATCACGGTCAAGATTTGTCGGAAACGCGTAGCCCTCGGCGCACGCGGCGATCACGGTCTTGAGTTCGCGGTCAGACCAACCTGCCGCTTTGCGTGCGCGCAGCACCGGGTAAATCGCGTTCGACATTTGCTCACGGTCAACAGATTCGAGCGTGCGCCCGAACGCAGAACCGATCTGCGTGAGGTTGGCCATTCGTTTGAAGTCTTTTGTCTGGTTCGAGCCGGCTGCATGCAACAGCGCAGGATTGAAAAATGCGCCATCACCTTTTTCAAGAGGCAACTGCGAATAATTTTCAGCGAAATATTTCTTCACGTCTGCATTTCGCCAGGCGACGTAACCTGAGACCATTTTTTGTGAGTGCGGTAAATACATAGTTGGGCCAGACTCACGAGGCATATCTGTGTGCGCAACCGCGCCCTGCAAAGTGATCAACGGCGAAACGCCATGAACATGCAATGGGAAGTCGATCGCTTGTTCATCGGTCATGAAACCGAGGTGATAATCACGATGCGGCTGTTGCGCGTCACCACCAGGGTTTACGACGTTTACTTGAGTCGTGATCTGATAGCCAGGCCCGAGCCAAGCCGTCGCTACTAGAGCGAGAAAATCGTTTCGGTAATAGTCGACAAATGCCTCAGGGTCGCGTAGTGCGAGTTTTTCTTGCACGTTCCAAACTCGGTCGTTCGAGCCAGGCTTGGCATAGTGGTCGCCTTTGGCTTCGCCGCGCGCGTGTTGCTCGTCAATGATTTGCCAAAATGTTTCCGAGACGCGATCGACAATCGACGTGTCTGAATACATTTTTTTGAACGCGAGTATGCCTGGGCCAGTCAAGAGCGCACGACCGAGTTCGGCCATCACCTCTCGCCTGCCTTCGCGCGATGTGATTACTGGAGCAAGTTTTTCGCAGTCGTAAACTAGTGCGTTTTGTTCGACAGCCGAAGCGAACTTGTAATCGGCGAGTTGCGTTTTTACTTCAACATGACTTTTCAATTCGGCGAGAAGGTCGCCTTGGTTCGAGACCCAACCTGTAGTCGTTGTCATATCCAAATAATAACGACCATTTCAGGCTGGCGGCTAGCGCTGCTTCAAACGCAGAGACTGCCACGAGCCGTCACTCGTCCAACCGCCGTCAACAGGCAATGCGACGCCGTTTACAAAACCCGACTTTTTGTCGTCACACAACCATGCGATCGCCTCGGCAATATCGTGCGGGCTCGCGAATCGCCCCATCGGCACATGATAAATGATGTCTTGATCGGTGTAGGTGCCGCCCGCTTGATCTTTGTGATCCATTTCTGTTTTTACCCAACCAGGGCAAACAGCGTTGACGCGAACACCGCGACCACCCCACTCGACTGCAAGCGTGCGAGTGAGACCGACTAGACCGTGTTTGCTCGCGTTGTATGCAGTTCGGTCGGCGACGCCTTGTAGGCCCGCTACCGAAGCAACATTGACGATCGCACCCGAGCCAGCATCAAGCATTATTTTTCCGAACGCTTTTGCGAGGATGAACGGTGCCACAAGATTGACCTCGAGCACTTGACGATATTTTTCTGTTGTCGTGTCGAGGGCCGGCGAGATGTTTGAGATGCCGGCATTATTGACTAATGCATCAACGCGGTTGAACTTCTTCATTGTTTCGACAACTGCTGCGTCGACGAATATTTCATCGGTGATATCGCCAGTTAGTGCGATCGCATTTTTAAATTGCTGGGTTTCGACTGGCTGCAAATCGATCAGTGCCAGAGCCCAACCGAGTTCGTTCAACAGTGTTGCAGTTTGTTTACCAATGCCTTGTGCCGCACCAGTTATGACCGCAGTTTTCACTATCTGTTTTCTGCGAGAATCAGCCTGATTTACGGAGCAGGTCGAGTGACCCAGATTGACTGCGGCGAACCCAGCAGCGTCGTCTGGACATTTCCATCGGTGTCGGAAATTGCAAATGTCGATGCAGCCGCGAGGATTGTCTCACGAGTGTCGCCATCAGCCTCAGCGATCGACTGTGCATTTACCGTACAAACTTTGGCACTTGTTTGAGTTATCGAGTTGATTCGCGAAATTCGGGTCACCGAGAAATCCTGCCCGATTGTTGTCGAAAGAGTCGTGCAATTCAAATCTTTATCGCCTGTCACCGTGTAGTTGACCGATGCTGAAGTTGAAGTGCCTTTTTCGCGCAGCAATGTAACGACAGGTTTTGTTTTGCTCGCAGGAAGAGTCGTCGTGGTCGTCGTAGTGGTCGATGTCGTCGCCGCAACAGTTGTTGTTGGCGCAATCGTCGTTGTGGTTGTCGTCGCCACAACTTTCGTCGGGATAACAACCCATGTCAGAGTTTTAGAGATACGAGCACAAACAAGTCGCTTTGACGCGACTTTCACAATTCGACCTGGAGTTGTGCATTTTGCACCTTCTTTGTTGGCTGCGAGAGCCGTCGAGCCAAAAGAACCAAAAAGACTAAGAGCGACCGCAATCGAAATGAGTTTTTTGTTCATAAGCGAAGACTACCTCAATTCTTTAAAGTAATCTCTTTCGAACTACGGAGCCCGTGTAACCCAAATTGTCTGGGGCGAACCGAGCAACTCGGTCTGGACGTTGCCACTGGTGTCTGAAATCGCAAATGTCGTTGCCGCACGAAGAACGGTCTCATATGCGGTGTTATCACGTTCGGCACGCGACTGTGCGTTGACCGTGCAAACTTTTGATGAAGTCTGCACGATTGAATTTATGACCGAAATATATTTTGTCGTGAAGTCAACACCGATCGTTGTCGAAAGAGTTGTGCAATCAATATCTTTATCGCCTGTCACCGTGTACTTGACCGATGATGAAGTTGAAGTGCCCTTTTCGCGCAGCAATGTAACGACAGGTTTTGTTTTGCTTGCAGCAACTGTGGTCGAAGTTGTTGTTGTCGTCGTTGTAGTCGGCGCAACAGTTGTAGTCGGCGCAACAGTTGTTGTGGTTGTCGTTGGCGCCGTGATGTTGATCCATTTCTTTGCCTTCGGAAATATCGCACAAACAAGTCGTGTACCCGAAACATTGACGACTTTGCCCGGCACCGTACATTTAGCGCCTTCCTTATTAACTGCCAATGCTGGTGCGCCAAACAGTCCTAAGAGACCAACAACCAGCGCCAAGGAAGCAGTTTTTTTATTCATACCTATAGGTTACCGACTTTCGTGAGCCCAAAAGGGCGAGGGCGATGCCGACGACAACGATGAAGATTGCGAGCAATGACGCGTCGCGTTTGACGTTGAAGCCCATTGAAAGTGTCGCAATTATTCCCAACACTGGCAAGATCGGCACGCCTCGAATCGAACCTCGCACCACAAACTGCCGCGGATGATTCGGCATTCGTTTGCGCAAGATGATCAAAACAAGATTCACAATTACGAACAAAATGTAAATCAACACATCGGTTGCGCCGGCAAGCAACGAGATGTCTTCAAGCAAGATCAGCCCGATTGCCACACCAGTACTCGCCAACAGCACCGTTGAAGACGTGCTGACCAACGCAATGGCGGCCATGAGTTTTGCCGAACTCGCACCAACTCTAAGTGACATGACATCGGCAAGCGGTCGAGTTGAGTTCACCAAACCATCAACACCGAGCACGCTTACTGCAACAATCGCAACACCAACATATAGAAGCGTCGAAATTGCCAGCGACAACAACAGCGCCAGCGGAACGGTTCGCCGCGGATTCTTAGTCTCTTCAGACAACGTAATCACTTCGTCAAAACCGATGAACGCGAAAAACACCAACGACGCGGATGCAAAAACGCCACCGAATTTAAACCCCGAGAAGAGATCTACATCACCGATGTCTGGAGCGCCAACAACAAAAACTAAAACTAAACCGCCAACTTCTATTGCCCCAAGCGTCAAAACTAACCAAATAGCGCGTTGCATACCCAAAAAAGAAACAAAACACGTCACAAGAGCGATAGCGATAG
>Ga0214917_10008182_pt1 | contig 10346 bp, 5 predicted proteins | sample LL_1208_BB_MetaG_FD_177983 | JGI IMG/M metagenome (GOLD analysis project Ga0214917, IMG submission 177983) | Freshwater microbial communities from Lake Lanier, Atlanta, Georgia, United States - LL_1208_BB | ecosystem: Environmental > Aquatic > Freshwater > Lake | place: USA: Georgia | collected...
CCAGGAGCGTTGATCCAGCAATTTAACATAGAAACACCCACAGTAATACCCAGTGTTACTGTGTTAGGCACCTGTACCATAAATTCCATTAGAACAACCACGTTGACTCTAAATCCAGGACCCGACTACACTGCCACCTTAGACAGTGGTGGACATATTACCACGTTGACTATGACAGGCACCGGTGGAACTATTACACTGAATAATTTAAATAGTTTACAAACTCTAGGATCAACTTCATTGAGTTTTGCGGGAAATGCCACCTATAACCTCAACGGATTTACCAGTACAACTAAGGCAGTAAGTTGTGCTGGCACCAATGATGCCTGTGTTTATAATATCAATAATTTAGATTTAACAGGTACAGCCACAGCAAATAGATTATTATTTGATGGCCGAGGAACACTTAATGTTGGTGGTGGTGTAGTTGTGGGTAATTTTTCAATCACAAATACCACTGTACCTAGAATTTTAAATTTTAATACAAATTGGATTTACATCAAAACCAGTGGCATTATTTCATGTGCAATGAATACTACCACAGTCACAACCACAGCGGATAAACAAAGTTATGCTGCAGGTGGAATTAGAACTTATGATGGTAACACGGGTAATCTTACAGTGAATGGGCAAACCGAAGCAACTGCGTTGAATTTGTACTTTGATTACAATGTTACACTTGCTGGAACATTGGCATGGAGAAATTTGGTTGGAGGTGGTACTATAACCAATGCCACTGGAACATTAACAATTTATGGAGATTATATAAGATGGGGTACAACCAATGCCAATATTATTGTAAACTTCTCAGGAACAGATAGTACAATAAAACAAGCAATCAATTTTGGTGTTAATGGTCCAAATACATCAACAATGAGTGGAGCGAGTCTAAAAATCATTGAGGGTGATAGTTGGATCAAAACATTAACCACGCAAAGTACAACTGTTATAGTAGAACGGGGATATAATCTCTTGTGTGACTCTATTGCAGTTCAAGGCACAGATTTTAGGCCCTACGGCAGTATTTATGTTAACGATTGGAATACCAGCGATACATCTACCTATTACTGGAAAGGTGAAGGATTTCTTAGAATTGGAGAATACCCGACTACTAACCCTGCAGATTATGGTTTTCCAGGAAACACAACATGGAATTCGGCAAGAGTTTTTAATAGTACTAGTTCTCGCGGAGCAGGCACTGGTCCAAATTTAATTCAACGTAGTGCATCAGAAGGTTATTATACTTATACAACTGCTAGTTTAAATGATCCTCATCGTGTAAAAACTATTGCATTATACGGAACAGATTATACAGATACCAATTTAATTTTTCGTGTTTGTGAAGGCGTGCAAAATTACAACAGTGGCAATTACAATTTTGGTAATTTAAAATTGAGTCTTGATTCCGCAAATAATTCTTCAAATAATTTAACAGTATTCAGTTCATTTAATATGAGTTCTGTTAATAATCCTGTTAGATTAGAAACTATTCCTTCTACTGGTACTTTATCGATTAGTCCTTTATCAAGCAACGTATTTCTGAATAAAATAGAGTTCACAGATACAGCAAATTCCATTGTTGATACTAATTCAAAAACTTTGAATGTGGGTAAAATTATCTGTGGCACTGCGGATTTTGGCAACAGTGTTGTTACTTTAAGTGGTGGCAATGGTACTATATTTGATGCAAACGTAGCTTCAAACAATGCAATTTCCGCAACAAAAAATCATAGTACATATTTTGTTCCTAATGGTTATATTAATGTAGCACAAAATAGTTCTACTGCAATTAATTTAACCAATAGTTCTTTTACAATAGAGTGCTGGATTTGGCCTATAGAAAATTATTCGGTTACCCCACAAGGATGGCCTAAATCTAATATTCGTTTAGTTAGTAAACACCCAAATTGGGAATTATTTTTACAACCATATATTGGTTGTCCTGGTTTTTATAATGGTAGTAATTCATATATTTCAACCACCACAGTCAACCCACAGTCTTGGAATCATGTAGCAGCAACTTTTAATAATTCTACAAATACACTTGTAATATATTTAAATGGTGCTGTTATACTAACTTCAAATTCTATGACCAATGTTGATCATTCGGATAATACTGTAATTTTAATTGGTCAATTTTACAACGGATTTATAAAAGATGTTAGAATTGTAAAAAATGTTGTAGTCTACCCATCATCATTTACAAATAGTTTACCCAATGCTCCGCTAGAAATACACAGTTCAGGCAATACATTATTATTGACCTGTCAAAATAGCACTTTAATTGATAACAGTACCAGCCCTAAAACTCTAACAGACACAGGTTTAACTAGATATTTGTTCTCACCTACTACATTTGCTAATGGCAGCGAAGTGATTGTTACTGGTCCAGGTAATAAAAATTTTATTGTTCGAGACAATAATCTAAACGTATTGACTAACAACAGTCCTTTTTATCATACAGGCAGTGGTGATGGAGCAGGCTGGTTAAATTTAGTTCACACCCAACCTAGAACGATTGGCACTGTGAAAAATGGTACAAGTGCATTTAGTAAAGGTATAGTTTGTTCAGCAACTCTCAAAGATGTTACTGCTACGAATATCTACTCGGATGTGATAAATGTAATTGAGGGATCGCCAGTTTCTTTTTATGTAAGCACTTATGGTATAGCCGATAATACTACCTTATACTGGACAAATTCTGGCACAGCTAATTCTACGCAATTGGGTGGTGCAAGTAGCGGTTCTTTTACGGTAATGAATAATCAAGGATTAGTTACAATTAATGTTCCGTTAAACGCAGTTACTTCAAGCACAACTACGATTATTATTCAGGTACGAACAACAAGCACCAGCGGAACAATTATAGCAACAAGTTTACCAGTAACAATTTTAAATACTACCTATGGTCTAGCACCTAATATAAATTCTGCAACTGAAGATGACACAATTACTTGGACTGTTACAACTACACGTGTTCCAGATGGCACAGTGCTTTATTGGACAGACAGTGGTTCAACTAATAGTAGTGATTGGGTTGATGGAGCTGTAAATGGTACAGTTACAATTAATAATAATACTGGAACTATCTCTAGAACATTAATAAATGACTTAATTAATGAATCAAATGAAACTTCAATATTGCAAATCAGAAATAACAGTATTACTGGTACTATATTAGTAACCAGTGCTTCAGTAACAGTGATTAGTGCTACAATTTCAATAACTTCTAGTGTGCTAAGTGCAACTGAAGGTGACACAATTACTTGGACTGTTACAACTACACGTGTTCCCAACGGCACAGTGCTTTATTGGACAGACGGTGGTTCAACTAATAGTAGTGATTGGGTTGGTGGAGCTATAAATGGTACAGTTACAATTAATAATAATACTGGAACTATCTCTAGGACATTAGTTACCGATGCTGTGAATGAAAACAATGAAACTTCAATATTGCAAATCAGAAATAACAGTATTACTGGTACTATATTGGTAACTAATCAAACTATAAATATTTTAAATCAAGCATTTAGTGTAACCAATATAACAACCAATCTAGCTACTGCATATGACGGAGACGCTGTAATATGGACTGTTACAACTACAGGTCTTCCCACCGGCACAGTGCTTCATTGGACAGACAGTGGTTCAACTAATAGTAGTGATTGGGTTGATGGAGCTGTAAATGGTACAGTTATAATTATTAATAATACTGGAACTATCTCTAGAGTATTAGCAGGTGACTTAATTAATGAATCAAATGAAACCAGTATTTTACAGATTAGAACAGGAGGAATTAATGGTACAATTCATAGGACAGCTTCAACAGTAAATATACTTGAAGCAATAAATGAGCAAATATATAATGTTCCAGGCACATATACATGGACAGCGCCCGCAGAAGTTACATCTGTAAGTGTAGCTGCTATTGGTGGAGGAGGCGCTGGCAATGGTAGTGTTGTATCTGGTGGAGGTGGTGGAGGTCTTGGTTGGAAAAATAATATAGCAGTTGTTCCTGGAAGTACCTATACTGTACAAGTTGGAACAGGTGGCACTAACGCTAATCCTATTGGTGGGGATAGCTGGTTCATTAATAATTCTACTGTAAAAGGTGGAGGTGGTGGAGCTGCAATTTACAACTATGCAGGTGGAACTGGTGGCTCGTTTATTGGCGATGGTGGCGGAAACGGCGGCGATGGAAATGGTCAAGGCGGCGGGCTATGGTACTGGGCAGTCGGTGGTACAGGTGGTGGTGGTGGTGGTTATGCAGGTAATGGCGGTAATGGCGGTAATAATAGTTTAGAAGCTACAAGTGGCAGTAGCGGTGGTGGCGGTGGTGGGCGTGGTTACTGGTATGATTACCCTCTGCCCGGCATTGTATTGAGAATAAGGTCTTCGGGCGGCGGAGGAACCGGTATAGGCTACGGACAAGGTAGCAACGGTGCAGGCGGAACCTCTCCTACATTGACAGATCCAGGAAGTGATCCGTACACAGGAGGAGGTAAAGGCGGAAGTGGTGGGACCAATGGTGTAACCGGAGGTAATGACCTCTCTGAGCCGCTAGGTAATTATGAAGGAATCGGCGGATTATACGGAGGAGGCGGTGCTCATAATGGACAAGGCGGAAGTGGTGCTGTACGAATTATATGGGGCTCAGGACGCAGTTTTCCAAATAATGCTGGTAAAATATGACAATTACAGTAAATAACCTTCAAATATCAGGTACTGTGCTTCATCAAAACTACATTGAAGGCGACTGGATTCAAAATGATTCGGTTACTGCAATGAATTTCAGCTATTTGAGTGTGAAAAATAGCACAGTATCAGGAGGTGCACCTCCAGGATGGTTTGCTTTACAAGATAACGGTGGAATTGACTATGGCAATAATGTTGGTTGGTATTTTTATCCTGCAGGATATGGCGGCGCTTTCTTCTTATTTTTTGATGTTAATACTATAATATAAGGCAACCTTATGTCAACTACTCTAGCCAGCACACTATTATCCTCTAGTATAGCTGTAGGTCCACAAGGTACTCAGGGTACTCAGGGTACTCAAGGTATTCAAGGTACTCAGGGCATACAAGGTACTCAGGGTACTGAAGGTACTCAGGGTATTCAGGGTACTCAAGGTATTCAGGGTACTCAAGGTACTCAAGGTACTGAAGGTACTCAGGGTACTGAAGGTACTCAAGGTACTCAAGGTACTCAAGGTACTCAAGGTACTCAAGGTACTCAGGGTACTCAAGGTACTCAAGGTACTCAGGGTACACAAGGTACACAAGGTATACAAGGTATTCAAGGTACACAAGGTATTCAAGGTACACAAGGTATTCAAGGTACACAAGGTATTCAGGGTACACAAGGTATTCAGGGTACACAAGGTATTCAGGGTACACAAGGTTTACAAGGTACACAAGGTTTACAAGGTACACAAGGATTACAAGGTATTAGTATACAAGGTATTCAGGGTACACAAGGTACACAAGGTATTCAAGGTACACAAGGATTACAAGGATTACAAGGTATTAGTATACAAGGTCTTACCGGATATACAGCTAGACTTGTAGACTATGTTAATCAAAACAGTATAACTATTAATGCTGATACTACAGATATTGCAACTCAAACTAATACACAAAATGTAGGAACACTTACTATTAATGCACCTACAGGAACTATAGTTAATGGTCAAAAATTATTAATAAGACTACAGTGTACTAACACACAAACTTTTATTTTTAATAGTATATTTCAAGGATCTATAGATTTACCACTCCCTACTACAACTAGTAATGGTAATAAATATGATTATTTAGCATTTATGTATAATTCTACTATTTCTAAATGGCAAATTCTTGCTAAGAACTTTGGTTTCTAATTATGGCATATAAACGATTTATTGGTGCAAATAATGCTAGTTGGAATACTTCAACAAGTTGGAGTCCTACAGGTGTTCCAGGCACTGCTGATGAAGCAGTTTTTGAAGCAGCTAGAACTGTAACTGGTACTGGTAGTACTATACTTCATTTAGTAAATGTAAATAACACAACACTTAATTTAAATTTAACTAGTGGTTTTCAACTTAGTATTAATGGTAATGTTACCAATAATGGTACAATTACTTCAACTAATGGCGGCAGTTTTAATTTAGCGTCAGGAGATGATTCTTATGTTTATTGCCAGGTAGAATTTAGTAATATAGATATTAATATTAACAAAAGTGGAAGATTTGTACAATTTGATTCAAATATAGTTATGAAAGATCTTGCAGGCGGAAATTGGACTAGTAGTAGGGGAGTAATGACTGTTAATGCTTGTAGTGAATGGAGGATGCAAGGTAATTCAATAACTTTAAATCGCTTAGTTTTTGCTACTAGTAGTGGTAAAGGATTGCGTTGGAATGGTACAGTTATAGCTAGAACTGCTTCTACCACTAGTACATTCTTTAATATACCTACTGGAGCTGGCCTAAGTTTTATTGAAAATAGTGGTAAAGCTCGCTGTTTTCCAGCTACTGGTACAGGAGCTACTGTAGTAGCTGCTTCATTTTGCGATTCTTATAATAATAGCATAGATTGGCAATATGATAATGCAGAGAATGGAAATGCAAGAACATTTACAGCTAATAATAGTCATGTAAGAAATGCTGTTTTTAATTGCCAAATGGGATCTGGAACTTATAATATTCATGATAGTTTAAGTGGAACATTTGGTGGACAAACTAGTGTTGCTTCTCTTACTACAGTTAGTTGCTACGCCAATAATGGAATAACATTTAACTATAGTTGTCCAGTTCCATTTACTACAGTTAATTTTATTAGAAATCTTGGATCTAATAATAATTTTAATATTACAGATTGTAGAGCTGTTACTAGTAATTTGAATAGTGATGCAGTAACTTATTATTTAACAGTATCAGCGGGTACAGCAGCCAAAACATTTAATTTAAATGCTACTTCTACTAGTGAGTACTATGTAAAAATAATTAATAGTAGTACTATAGCTACTATTAATGCTAATGGTACTAATTGTAATTATTATTTTGGTTGGAGTAATAATGCTTTTTCACAAAATACTGGAGCATTTTCCCTAAATTGTGGAATTACAGGAAGTGGTAGTAATTTTTACTATGATAATTGTACAGATAATGCTAGTGCTCCTTGTACTATTACAATGGAGATTGGCAATCACTATGTTGGTACTGGATTGAATATAGCTGGCACTATTAATTTTAATAGAGGTACTATAAATTTAACCGGGCAACCTATTGTAGGAACATTTAATTCTAATCCTAGTCCTACTAGTAATGCTCGAGCATTTAATTGGAATGGCTATTATATACGGATTAATAATGCAGCAAGAACTGCTAATGCACATGGCACAGGTGGAGTAAATATTGTTAATGCTACTACCACAACATCTACTAGTAGTATGGATAGTAGTGATAATTGTGATGGTGGTATACAAGTAGAAAGTACTGGCACTGTTAATATGGGTTTATGGACAGATAGTAGTTGTCCTAGACTTATATTTAAAGCATTTGGTACAACTGCTAGTGCACGTACATTTGCAAGTGGAAATATTAGAAGTCTTGAAATACAAGGGCCCTGTACAGTAAGTGGGACTACTCCAATATATAAAAGTGGAACTACTAGAGTAACCTGGAATGGAGTAGGTAGCGCAGCAAATTTTAATAGTTTACGAGTATTTTTAGGTCCTGATAGTAATGGCACTAACTTTACTTATAATAATGCCAATGCATTAACAGACGATACTAAACGTATACAAACAGTAATAGCCAATGATAGTTACGGACCATCATCAGGTACTTTTAATTGCAGTATAATTGCATATACACTAGGAATTGATCTTACTAAAGGTTTTGGAAACTATTATTTAGACGATATAAATGTAAAAGGTTATGTTTTATGTAATCCAACAATAACTAGTACGGGTACTACAGAGTATCGTTGGAGAAAAGTTATAAAATCAACTACTACTAGTGGATTTGCTGGATATACTTCAAGTGATGATTTTAGAGCATATACTCAAAATGATCCTACTAAAACAACTCATATTGTTGAAAGTATTGGTATTGATGTTAAAAATAATAAATTTGTAATAGGAGGAAATAACAATGTTGTTAGTGGTTATTCAAGTGTCAATGTTGATGCTCCTATTTTAGGAGATCTTATAGAAATTAATTCAGGCGGATCACTTAATATAAATTCTAATTATACATTTAAAAATATATCTCTTCCAGTTAGCAACGGCAGACTAAATGCTGCAAGTAATTTTACAATAACTGGTAAACTTTCTACTGGCAGTAGTACTCCTGGCAGATTAGACATAGAAAATTGCACAATTATATTTACAGGTCAAGATAGTACTACTTTATATGATACTCTTTCTGGAGTACCAGGTACTTATACTGGATCAAATTTAATATTTAGAAATACAGGTGGTGGAGATAGAACAGCAATTATAGGTAATACTACTTCTTATAATACTATAACTAATGGTTGTACATTTACACACACTGGTAGTGGTGACGGCACAGGTTGGTTATATATTATCGGTTCTACTAGTACAGGTACTATTACCACTTTACAAAGCGAAAATACTTCTGTTAGCAGAGGCATAAGAATAACTACTAGTGCGAGTCAAATAGCTCCTACAATAATTAATACTAATTTTAGTGGTATTAGCTCTAATAAGTCTTATGTTTGGGGTAATATGATTAAAAGTGGAGGTAACGCTAATCTTAATTATTTAGGTATAAGAAATTCTAATGTTACTCCTAGTAATACTTGGTTTGCAGATAACTCTATAGATTACGGTGGTAATAGTGGTTGGAATATTACAGTTGAAGCATCTTATAGTGTAACACCAGCTGCTGGATCAGTAAATGAAGGGGCAAATATTACAATAAATATTAGTACTGCTGGAGTTAATAATGGTACTACGCTTTATTGGACTATTTTTCACAATACAACACAAGATCAAGATTTTAATACTACTAGTGGTAGTTTTATTATTAATAGTAATGCTGGTAGTTTTACAATTACTACTGTTGCAGATTTTTCAACTGAAGGTGCACAAACTTTTGCTATACAAATTAGAACAGGAAGTACTAGCGGAACAGTAGTAGCTACTAGTACTAATATTACAATAAATGATACTAGTGCATATCCAGTTTATATTGGTTTTTTAAAATTTTTCTAATTATGTTTATATTAAACTTTATACCTAGCTGGTTTTTTCCTGTATTAGCCATTACAGCACTACTAGTATTCTTAATTAGTAGATTTATCAAGTTGCCACAAGCGCAGCTTGTACACTACTTAAGCATCATAGTATTTGCTACATCACTATTTATGTGCGGAGCAAACTGGAACAATGACCACTGGTTGGCTAAAGTTAAAGAAGTTGAGGCTAAGTTAGCTGTAGCTGAAGCTGAAAGTGCTAAGGAGAATACTAAGATTGTGGAAAAAGTAGTTACCCGCCGTGAAATAGTGCGTGTGCAAGGTAACGAGATTGTAAAGTACATAGATCGCGAAAAGTTGGTAATAGATGAAAATTGTAAGATACCAGAACCAGTTGTAGATCTACATAACAAGGCTGTAAAACAATGAAGTATACGATTATACTAGCACTAGCACTAGGCGGTTGCGCTACCACAGTGCCAGTACCACAACGTTTTCCAGAAGCACCTAAACCGCTACTAGAGCACTGTAAGCCACTTAAACAAGCTCCACAAGGTGTACAACTAAGTGAGCTTACTAAGATTGTGGTAGATAACTACATGGAATACCATATTTGCAGTGGTAATAATAGTGCATGGATAGAATGGTATACAACACAGCAACGTATATTTAACAAGGAGAAGTAGTGGAATTAACACTAGATCAACTCAAGCAAGTTATACCAAAAAATCAGTATGTTACCTATTGGCACCATGCACTAGAACAACTGTTACCTCAATACGAGATAAACACACCAGATCGCATAGCAGCTTTCCTAGCGCAGTGTGCACATGAATCAGGTGGTTTTGTTTTTATTAAAGAGAATTTGAACTATCGTTGGGCTAGCTTACGTAAAACATTTCCTAAGTACTTTCCTACAGATGCACTAGCACAACAATATGAAAAACAACCTGAACGTATTGCTAATCGTGTTTATGCTAATCGCATGGGTAATGGTGGTGAAGAGTCCGGTGATGGTTGGCGTTTTTGTGGACGTGGTCTTATACAACTAACTGGTCGTGATAACTATACTAAATTTGGTAATAGCTTAGGTATAACAGCAGAAGAAGCTTCACAATTTATGGAAACTTTTGAAGGTG
>Ga0214917_10008183_pt1 | contig 10346 bp, 9 predicted proteins | sample LL_1208_BB_MetaG_FD_177983 | JGI IMG/M metagenome (GOLD analysis project Ga0214917, IMG submission 177983) | Freshwater microbial communities from Lake Lanier, Atlanta, Georgia, United States - LL_1208_BB | ecosystem: Environmental > Aquatic > Freshwater > Lake | place: USA: Georgia | collected...
CCATTTGTCCGGCGCCGACAACGCCGATCGTGACCGGACGGCCCTCGGCCGCACGGCGGGTGAGATCAGCTAAAAGCGGGGAAACCTTAGCAATCATGTAAATTTCCTCTGACGCTTTTAACTGTCAATATAACCTAACAGTCAGCGGCGTGACGCAGACGTTATGCGCGAAGGGGTCCTTTCCGCAAGCCATGATTTTCGTAAATTGGACGGTACAAAAGTTCCCGTATCCGGCCCGAGACGCGGGCGCTGGATCTATCGGATGATGAGCCCTTGGCTGGTCGGCAGTTCGAGGACGTCATAGCCCCTCTCGGCAAACCAGGCGCGTTCGGCATTTCTTTGGGCAACATAGGGGATATAGCCATAGTCATCGAGCACAATCATCCCGCCTGGGACCACGCGCTCGAATAAGTGATCGAGGGCGGCGATTTCCGGAGCGACATTGTTCATATCGATGTGGAGAAACGCAATCCGCTCGGGTGCGGTGCCGATCAAGCTCTCCGGCACGAGGCCCTTGATCACCTGGGCGCGAGGGACATCCGCAAAACGTGCCTTGACCTCATCATAGAGAGTTGGGCCCATACCCGGCATTTTTGAAAAAGGCGCGCCGCCTTCAGGATATTCAAAGACATCGTAAAGAAGATAATCTTTGTCCGCTTTATTGAACTCAACGGCATCGCAAATAATCCGCGCCGATGTCCCGCGATAACAACCGCATTCGACGAAATCGCCATCGCGGCGCAAACCATTTCGCGCGGCCCATACAAGCACGGCTGTGCGCCAAATAATGCTCCGTTCAATATCCGTTTCGGCATGCCGCTGAATGGCAGCCATTAACGCTTGATCTTCAAGAAAAGAGAGATTTTTGCTGAAGGTCAACAAATTGTCGCCAAGGAATATGCCCCTGCGCCAATAGGCATTAACAGCACTCAACATATCACCGAGGCCGCGATTAAACCGCGTCTGATCATCAAGCTTGAAAATGACTTGTCCGAAATAATTTTTGGGATCGTTCATGATGTTTTTTCTATGAAGTTTGATGCGCTAAAAGAGGTTTGTTCTTTGATCGGGGTCATTGCGATTACGAATTCCCCCCTTTACTGACCATGGCGGCTGAGGTGGTTTCTAACTGACGAATTTATAATATTCCCTTACGTCACTTACCGCGCCGTTGAAACCTTAGAACGAGCGATCGTGCGCTTGCCCTCGCGGGCCCAGAGTTTTTGCCTTTTTTGAGGCCCTGACTCAGTTCGAAACCAGCTGTGGGGAGAGCGAGAGAGGGGGTGCGATTCTACGTGAATTCAGCCCCGTTCTAGGATAGAAAAATAAAGACGAATCAATGCGTTCCGCACGATTACCCGCCAGGAAAACTCCTCAATGACCGATTCAGACCGCCGCGACGAGGCCGCCGAAGCCTATGGAGCCGAATCCATCAAGGTTTTGAAGGGGTTAGACGCTGTTCGTAAACGCCCGGGGATGTATATTGGCGACACGGATGACGGCTCGGGCCTGCATCACATGGTTTACGAGGTCGTCGACAACGCGATCGATGAGGCATTGGCCGGCCATGCTGACCTCGTAACGGTGACGCTCAATGCTGATGGCTCTGTGACGGTGACCGATAATGGCCGCGGTATTCCAACGGATATTCACCCCTCTGAAGGCGTATCCACCGCCGAAGTGATCATGACCCAGCTCCATGCGGGCGGGAAATTTGACCAAAACTCCTACAAAGTCTCTGGCGGTCTTCATGGCGTTGGCGTCTCTGTTGTGAACGCGCTTTCCGAATGGCTGAAGCTCCGGATCCGGCGCGGCGGGCAAGAACACGCGATGAGCTTCACGCATGGTGTTGCCGACTCCCCGTTGAACGTGATTGGCACGACAGACCAACGCAATGGCACCGAGGTGACGTTTAAGCCGTCAGCCGAAACCTTCACGATGGTCGAGTTCGATTATGGAACCCTTGAGCATCGGTTGCGCGAATTGGCGTTTTTGAATTCCGGCGTGCGGATTGTCCTGACAGATGCACGGCGCGCTGAAACAAAAGTTGAGGACATGATCTATGAAGGCGGTTTGGTGGCGTTTACGCGCTATCTCGACCGCGCCAAATCGCCCCTCATCAATGATCCGATTTATGTGACGACCGAGAAAGACGGCATCACTGTTGAGGTCGCGATGTGGTGGAATGATTCCTACCACGAGAATGTGTTGTGCTTCACAAACAACATCCCGCAACGCGATGGCGGCACACATTTGGCCGGTTTCCGGGGCGCGCTCACGCGTCAGGTGACAAATTACGCCGAGCAATCCGGCATTACGAAAAAAGAAAAAGTGACGCTGACGGGCGATGATACGCGTGAAGGCCTCACGGCTATTTTGTCCGTGAAAGTGCCGGATCCGAAATTCTCGTCGCAAACAAAAGACAAGCTCGTCTCCTCTGAAGTGCGGCCCGTTGTTGAGAGCGCGCTCGGTGAATCGCTGGCGACATGGTTTGAAGAACACCCCGCTGATGCAAAAACCATTGTCGGCAAAGTTGTGGAAGCGGCTGCAGCGCGTGAAGCAGCGCGTAAGGCGCGCGAACTCACACGGCGCAAAGGTGCGCTTGATGTTGCCAATCTTCCGGGCAAGCTTGCGGATTGTCAGGAACGCGATCCGGCGAATGCTGAAATCTTCATCGTCGAGGGTGACTCGGCCGGTGGTTCAGCTAAGCAAGGCCGCAACCGCGAATATCAAGCCGTGTTGCCCCTGCGTGGTAAAATTTTGAATGTTGAACGCGCGCGTTTTGACAAAATGCTATCGAGCCAAGAAATTGGTACGCTGATCACAGCGCTCGGTACGGGCATTGGCAAAGACGAATTCAATGTCGATAAATTGCGCTATCATAAAATCATCATCATGACGGATGCTGATGTTGACGGCTCGCATATTCGTACGTTGCTGTTGACGTTCTTCTTCCGCCAAATGCCGGAGCTGATCGAGCGTGGCCATCTTTATATTGCGCAGCCCCCGCTTTACAAAGTAACGCGCGGCAAATCGCAGCAATATGTGAAAGACGAGCGCGCGCTTGAAGATTATCTCATCGACAATGGCATTGAAGGTGCGATCTTGCGCTTGGCGTCGGGCGAAGAGCGTTCGGGTCTTGATCTCAAAAAGCTGATTGATGAATCGCGACTCGTGCGCACGGTGCTGGGCGGATTACACTCGCGTTATGACAAGACAATTGTTGAACAAGCGGCGATTGAAGGCCTGTTAAAGCCGATCACAGATATGGCAGCGGCTGAACACGGCGTTACGTCTTTGGCGGCACGGCTTGATGCGTTGGCTGAAGATACTGAGCGCGGATGGACTGGTCGTATTGAAAAGAACGGATATATGCTTGAGCGTATTGTGCGCGGTGTAAAGCAAGTTGCGAATTTGGATCAGGCTTTGCTCGCCTCGGCCGATGCGTTGAAATTGTCAGAGCATTCCGCAACGCTGGGTGATGTTTACAGCAAACCAGCGGCGCTCTCGCGCAAGGGTGACGATACAGTCGTCACCGGACCTGTGGCCCTGTTTGATGCGGTGACGGCGGTCGGCCGCAAGGGTCTCGCCATGCAGCGCTATAAAGGCCTGGGCGAAATGAATCCCGAGCAGCTTTGGGAAACGACGCTTGACCGCAATGTGCGCTCGCTCTTGCAGGTGCGCGTGCGTGAGGCGGTTGATGCCGATGATATCTTCACGAAACTCATGGGCGATGTTGTTGAACCACGTCGTGAATTCATCCAGACCAACGCGTTGAGCGTTGCGAATTTGGATGTGTGAGTTTTAGTTTTTAAATAAGAGACCTTCGTGTCGTCATCCTCTTCTGCTTTCGCTTCGCGCGATTATCGTTTTTTCTTTGCCTCGCGCGTTTTGTCGGCGCTTGGCCATCAGATGGAAGTGGTGGCGCTGGGCTGGCTTGTCTACGAAATGACAGGCAGCGCCTTTGCCTTAGGGCTCATCGGGTTGGCTTCGTTTCTCCCCGTGCTCACAATGTCGTTGATCTCAGGACATGTTGCTGATCGGTTTGATCGGCGCTGGATCGCGATCATCTGTTATATTTTAATTGCCATTGGCTCGGTCGGTTTGATTGTCTGCGCGATCATCGGCGCGTCAGCTCTCTATGCTGTCTATGGCATCACGATTTTGTTGGGCTTTGCACGGTCTTTTTCAAATCCGGCAACGCAAGCCTTGATGCCGACATTGGTCTCGCGTGAAGCTTTACCAAATGCAATTTCATGGAGCACGACAGCCTGGCAATCAGCATCGATTGCGGGCCCTGCTCTCGGCGGCTTTCTCTATATTTTTGGACCTGGAACGGTGTTTGGTATCGCGGGTTTGATGTTTATCGGGTCATGTTTTTGCCTCATCGGTATTCAGACGCGTCCTGAACCGTCAAAACGTGAACCGGCAACACTCAAAGCTGCTTTAGCGGGCATTCAATTCATGCGCGAAAAGCCGGTCATCCTGGGTGCGATCTCACTTGACCTCTTTGCCGTGCTGCTTGGCGGCGCTTCCGCACTCTTGCCCGTTTATGCTCATGATATTCTGATGACGGGTCCTTGGGGCTTGGGTGTTCTGCGAAGCGCCATTTCTGTGGGCGCTATTCTGATGGCGATTATATTGACGCGTTTTCCGGTTAATCGAAATTCTGGTCGTATTATGCTGATCTCCGTCGGTGTCTTCGGGGTGACGATTATTGTTTTTGGGCTCTCAACAAATTTCTGGCTTTCTTTGCTAGCACTTTTGGTGATGGGCGCTTCCGATATGATTAGTGTCTATATTCGGCAAACTTTGGTGCAATCGGAAACACCCGACGCGATGCGGGGCCGTGTATCGGCCGTATCGACTGTCTTCATCGGCGCATCGAATGAGTTGGGTGAGTTTGAAAGCGGTATGATGGCCGCCGCTTTGGGGACGGTGCCATCCGTCGTCATCGGCGGTATCGGAACGTTGATTGTAGTTGCGCTCTGGACGAAATTCTTTCCTGCCTTGCGCGATCGGGATCGGCTACTCTCCGATCACTGAGCATAATCACTAATAAGCTTGAGCTTTAATCCGCGCCGTCGCGTGGCAATAAACGCACGATTTTTTCAGACGAAGACTGATCAAGCGTATTTTGATCTTCAAGCTCCATCGATGTGATTTTTTCTGCACGACGCGTAATCTTGTCCGTTGATGTCGCGATCTGTTGGATATCAGTTTGCGCTTGGTTGAAATGCGAAGCGAGTTTGCTGACGCGATCACTTAGCCGATTTATATCATCGAGAATTTTGCCGACCTCGCTTTGCACGAGATGGGCCTGTTCCCGCATACGTGAGTCTTTTACGATGACTTGCAGCATTTGCACCGCCATCATCAAGAGAGACGGCGAGGCAATCATAATGCGCGCGCGTTGGGCCTTTTGAATAAGGTCGTCAAAAAATTCATGGAGATCGGCGTAAATTGACTCCGACGGCACAAACATAATGGCCAGTTCCTGCGTCTCGCCTTGAATAATATATTTCTCAGCAATGTCTTTGAGATGGGTGGAGACATCAGCGCGCACGCGGGTGACCGCAAGCTTTTTCTCCTCGTCGCTCTTGGCATCGCGAAAGGCGGTGATGCTTTCTAACGGAAATTTCGCATCAATAACCAAAGGTCGCGGATCATTTGGTAGATGAATAATGCAATCGGGACGCTTGCCGCTTTTGAGTGTCGCTTGAAATTCAAAACTTTGTGGGGGAAGCGCGTCACGGATGATGGCCTCCATCCGCCCCTGGCCGAAGGCACCGCGCGCTTGTTTGTTTGAGAGCACTTCTTTGAGCGTCATCACTTCGCTGGTAAGCGAGGTGAGATTCTTCTGCGCAGCATCAATCACCGCCAGGCGCTCATTCAATTTCGAAAGACTCTCGGTCGTCTCTTTGACATTCTCTTTGAGGCCGTCACCGACGCGGTTTTGCAAGCTGTCGAAACGTTGACCGACACTTTGTGTGAGCGTCTCAATGCGCCCGGTCACTTCCGATTGAAGGCGTTTCACCGCTGCCATTTCATCATCAAGGCGACGCTGGCGCTCAAGCGCAGCCGCCGATTCAAGCATACGGTCTTCCCGCGCCTGTTTGAGCGTCTGCCCGAGCCAGATCAAAACGCCGAGCGCAATGAGCCCGATCGCAATCAAAAGACTATCAATGACAACGCTCATGCGGGTCTCGCTTCTATGGTGGTGAGCCTAAGCTTTAGCAGGCTCGAAACGGGCAATCAAGAACAAATCAGGAACAGTTTGACGAAAGCGCGAGGGATGATTATCTCACACGCCATGAGCCTTCTACCTCTTGTTATTTTACCCGATCCGCTTTTGCGCGAAATCTCAAAGCCTGTCGCTAACCTCGACGGGCGCGTGAAGGCATTGATCGAGGACATGTTCGAAACCATGTATGACGCGCCGGGCGTGGGCTTGGCCGCCGTGCAGGTGGGCGTGACGCAACGTATCGTCACGATGGATGCCACGCGCGGCGATGATGACAAAGAGCCGCTCGCGCTGATCAATCCGGAAATCATCTGGTCGTCGGACCAACTCAGCGATTATGAAGAGGGTTGTCTTTCGATCCCCGATTATCACGAAGTTGTCACGCGTCCCGCAAAAGTCGGCGTGCGCTTTCTGACTCTCGCCGGCAAAATTGAAGAGCGCGAAATGGATGGCCTTGCTGCGACCGTCATTCAGCATGAGATTGATCATCTCAATGGCAAGCTCTTCATTGATCATCTCTCGAAACTCAAGCGCGATCGTGTGCTGAAAAAATTCCAAAAGATTGCCCGCCATCAAGGCGGCGCGTGAGGCGCATGCGATGAGTTTGCGCATCATCTTTATGGGTACTCCCGATTTTGCGGTGCCTACACTCTCAGCTTTGATTGGGTCAGGCCATGACGTCGTTGCGTGTTATACGCGTGCGCCCGCACCGGCTGGGCGCGGTATGGCGCTCAAGCGCTCGCCGGTGCATGAGGCGGCTGATCGCTTCGCGATTCCGGTTTTAACGCCTTCGACCTTGCGCGGTGACGACGCTCTCGAAATTTTTAAAGCGCATGATGCCGATATTGCCGTGGTCGTTGCCTATGGCATGATTTTGCCGAAGGCGATTTTAGACACGCCGCGTTTGGGATGCGTCAATTTGCATGCCTCGCTTTTGCCGTGTTGGCGCGGCGCCGCGCCTATTCAACGCGCAATCATGGCGGGCGATGCCGAAACCGGTGTCGCGGTTATGAAAATGGAAGAAGGACTTGATACGGGTCCGGTCGCCATGGTGGAGCGGTTAAGAATCACAGACTCGCTGACCGCTGGCGAAGCGCATGATCGTCTTGCCTTATTGGGCGCGGATTTGATGCAGCGCGCGCTCGCCGCCTTCTCGCGCGGGACACTAGCTTTCGTGCCGCAAGCACCGGGGGGCGTGGAATATGCCCGCAAAATCTTGAATGAAGAGTGCCGTATTGACTGGTCACGTCCTGCAAAGGCTGTGCTTCATCACATTCATGGTCTTTCGCCTTTTCCCGGCGCGTTTACCTTTGCTGATTTTGGCAAAGGGCCTGAGCGATTGAAGATTCTGCGTGGGTCACTCTATGAAGGTTCAGGACCACCCGGCGCCCTGCTTGATGACTCATTGACTGTCGCCTGTGGTGAGGGTGTCGTACAGATTCTTGATCTTCAACGTGCAGGATCAAAGCCGATGTCCGCTGTTGAATTTCTGCGGGGCGTTCCGCTCGCGCGCGGCAAGGTTTTGGGCTGATGCCGCGTTTCAAACTCGTTGTCGAATATGACGGCACGCGTTTTCACGGGTGGCAACATCAGCAAGATGGCACAAGCGTTCAAGAAGAGGTTGAACGCGCTATCACCGCTTTTAGCGGTGAGACGCGGCGTATTGTGGCAGCGGGCCGCACCGACACGGGTGTTCATGCGACGCATCAAGTAATCCATGTTGATCTTGAGCGTGATTGGCCCTTGCGCACAATCGCCGATGCGATGAATGCGCATTTAAAAGGTGGCGGCGTTGCCATTCTCGATGCGCGTCGCGTGGCTGATACTTTTGACGCGCGTATTTCTGCTGTTAAGCGGCATTATCTTTATCGCATCGTCAATCGTCGTGCCTTTGCTGTGCTTGAGGCGGGACGCGTATGGCAGGTGAAATGGCCGATTGATGCCGCGCGCATGCAAGCGGGCGCTGATCGCTTGATTGGCAAACATGATTTCACGACCTTTCGTGCATCCGAATGTCAGGCGAAGAGTCCGCTTCGCACACTTGAGCGGCTTGATGTTGAGCGTGAGGGCGATGAGATCCGCATTCGTGCCTCTGCGCGCTCCTTTCTTCACTCGCAAGTGCGCTCGCTTGTCGGGTCACTGATTCTGGTGGCGACCGGTAAATGGACGCCCGATGATCTGGAAGCCGCGTTGAAAGCGTGCGATCGTTCCCGCTGTGGGCCGCTCGCGCCACCCGATGGACTTTATCTTGTCGGCGTTGATTATGATGGCGCCGATCAACCGGTTTAATGTGAAAAGATCAATGCGATGAGCACCTTATCATCTGGACCGAAGAATTTAGCCGCAAAACTTCTGAACGAGTTGCTTTCAGCGTTACGTTTTTATTCGCGGCTGCCGGTTCCCTCATTTGCTTTTGAAGGTGATCCTCATCGCGCGCCCGATTTCACGTCTTTGCCGCGTATTCTTCCCTTTGCCGGAGCCCTCATGGCAATGCCGGCAATTCTTGTTGCAGGAATGGCGGCTTTTATTGGTCTGTCACCATTGCCACTCGCGCTTCTTGTTGTTGCGACGATTGTGATTGTTACGGGTGCGATGGCGGAAGATGGTTTTGCCGATGTGGCGGATGGATTCTTCGGTGGTCACACGATTGAGCAGCGTCTCGAAATTATGGCCGATAGTCGCGTGGGTGCCTTCGGTGTTGCGGCGTTGATTTTAGCCTTGGGAGTGAAGGCGACAGCACTCGCGGCGCTTTATGAGCATCATGGTGTGATGGCGCTTTGTGTCGCGCTCATTGTCGGCAGCTCTTTGTCGCGCGTTGCGGGAATTCTGCCGTTGGTCTTCTTGCCGCCCGCGCGTCCGGGTGGAAAATCGGCGAGCGTCGGCCGTCCGGGCGTTGTGGTCACAACGATTGCGGTGGTGACGGTCTTGAGTATGGGCGCTTTTATCTTGTTTTTCGGTGATATTCCGCCGCGTGGCATTTCGGCGGGTTTGCTTTTGGGCTTTGCGAGCACTTTTCCGATGATGGTTCTGGCGCAGGTCAAGATTGGCGGGCAGACGGGTGATGTCGCGGGTGCCACACAACAGGTCGCGGAGATTGTGTTCCTCCTCGCGCTCTCTGTGGCATAAGGAAGGTCTGGAGCGCGCCATGAATGTCTCGACCCCTTGCGTGAAAATCTGCGTGATTGATCAGGTAACCGGCTATTGCATCGGTTGCGGCCGCACGGGCGCTGAAATTGCGCAATGGCCTTTCATGCCGGAAGATGAACGTCGTTCATTGATGGACATATTCCCGGCGCGTCTTAAAGGCATGACGAGCCGCGAAGCGCGTGGCGGGCGTACACGCGAACGCGTGCGTCAACGTCAACGCTGAGTAACGCAACGCGCGTTCAAACGAGCGTCGTCCATAAAAAGCGTAAGACGACAATCATCAGAAAACATCCGAACGCGACTTCAAGTTTGCGCTTTGGTAAGCGATGCGCAAGTTTGACGCCGTAAGGCACGGCCAACATGCTTGTGGGGATAAACAGCGCTACGCCGAGCAAAGACACGAAGCCAAGAGATAAAGGTGGCAAGAGATCCATCTTCGGCCAACCGGCATATACATAGCCAAGCGCGCCGGGGATTGAAATCAAAACACCAAGGCCAGATGAGGTTGCAACGGCTTGGTGGATGGGGCGGCGATAGAGCATCATATAGACATTGCACAATTGTCCGCCACCAATGCCCATCAGTGATGATAAGAGTCCGATGACGAGCCCATAGGCTTTCAGCCAAAGCCCTTGCGGCATATCACTTTTTAAAACCCAATTGTCTTTGGCAAAGAGCAAACGAAAACTTGTGAAGGCGGCGATACCGGCAAAAAGTGTTTTGAAGAGAGCGGGTGGAGCTACACGCGCCACAAGCGCGCCGACGATCACACCCAAAATTACAGGCACAGCCCACGCCTTTAAAATATCGATATCAACCGCACCTTTTTGGAGATGGGCTCTGAAGGAGCGGATGGATGTAGGGACAATAATCGCGAGCGAGGAGCCGACTGCGAGCGGCATGCGCACCTCTTCGACGACTCCCAAAGCGCGGAACAATTCGTAAAGAACAGGAA
>Ga0214917_10008186_pt1 | contig 10343 bp, 22 predicted proteins | sample LL_1208_BB_MetaG_FD_177983 | JGI IMG/M metagenome (GOLD analysis project Ga0214917, IMG submission 177983) | Freshwater microbial communities from Lake Lanier, Atlanta, Georgia, United States - LL_1208_BB | ecosystem: Environmental > Aquatic > Freshwater > Lake | place: USA: Georgia | collected...
ACCTGGACGTGGCGAACCAGCAGATCTTGCTCTTCAACGCCGCCAGCTTGGCGTGGGATGACCTGGGAGAACTTTTCGGGGTCAAGTTTCGCGTCTATCGCTTCGACGGCAACAGCGGACGACCAAACCTTGCACCTCATCGAATTCAAGGGTGGAAGGAATGGAAAAGCCGTTGGGGCCGATCCAAAGGCGTGATCGTTACCGCAACCAACGGCGCCGTTTTTAGGCTTCCATGGAGCTAAGGCCATGGACCTCACAGCCATCTTGGAAACCACCTCCGTTGTAGTGGCGATCGTCATTGGAGGCTCCGGTCTCACGGCGACAATGTGGGCGATTGGCAAGGTGAAAGGCATCGAAACCACGGTCACCCTGCTCAATGGGGCCAACGAAGGTCTCCGTAACGCGTTGTCCGATGAGCGTGACAAACGTCAGACCATGGAATACGAGCTTCGAGAACAGCTCGCACTCCAAGAACGCCAATGCGCTACCGAAATCGCGCAGCTGCGCGGCCAAGTCGACGCACTTACCGGCGACCTCGCCAACCGCATCGTCGGCCTTGTCGCCAGCGTGCTTGAAGACATACGAGCGAAGGAAAAATGATGGACATTGCATTCGCCAAAGACATTGCCGCACGCGCAGCATGGACGTTCATTCAGGCATTTGCCGGAGCATTCGTCGGAATCTCAACGCTCACAGATACCAACGTGATCAAAGCGTGCGCGTTGTCTGGATTGACGGCCGGCGCACTTGCCGTCGTCAAAACAATCGTTAGCTATCCGAGAACACCAACTCCGGTCGAATAGCAACAGAGCAGTGCCGCCCCGCACGGATGCGTCCTTGAGTCAGGAGATGGCCCGATGGGATTCACCGATGAGGTGGCCGCATACGCTGCCGAGCCGCGAGCGTCACGCATCTACGAAATACGTGACGCATTAGGCAGAGACTTTGACGAGTTCGTCAAGCTGCTGGAAGGCGACGCGTTCAGCGCCCCGGCGATTGCGCGCACGTTACGTGCTCGCGGTATTGTAATCGCAAACTCCACTGTTACGAGCTGGCGTCAGAAGCTACGTGATGGGTGGAAGCCATGACTCTCGCTGACGACGTCAACAAGTCCGAACGCGAAGAAGAGTTGCAGCGCACCGTCCGGTCGCTTGAACAACGACTCATGCGCGAAAAATCCCGCACGGGCGAATTGGTCAATGCCGTCTACCGGGCGGCGCGTGATGCCGCGATGGTCCATCCGCCGATACCGCCGGTCGGAAAGCCCAGTCGGGATCGTCGCCAACGATCCGGCGAAGAAATAGCGCTCCTGCATGCGACCGACTGGCAGGTGGGCAAACGCACCGAAAGCTACGACAGTGATACAGCGCAACAACGGCTAGCGCTGTTTGCCGAAAAAGCCATCAAGATCACCGACCTGCATCGTGCGGCCCGCCCCATCCGGCGGGCCGTTTTGTTTTTAGGTGGCGACATGGTCGAAGGCGTCGGCATCTTCCCCGGCCAAGCCTATGAAATCGACGCCACACTGTACGGGCAACTCTTTCGTGTCGCGTCAATGATTCAAACGCTCGTCACCCGGCTCCTTGAAACATTCGACAAGGTCGAAGTTTGGGAAGTGGCCGGCAACCACGGTCGCCTCGGCCGCAAGGGTGAAATGCCAGGCGGAGACAACATCGACCGGATGGCCTACGCGATCGCACGCGACCGGTTCACGTTGGAAAAGCGTCTGACTTGGCATCCGGCGACCGGTTGGCATCAACTCGCCGAGGTCGGCAACTACCGCGCGCTCCTCGTTCATGGCGACCAGATCCGCTCATTTGGCGGAAACACCCCGGCGTTCGGCATCCTTCGCAAGGTCACCGCGTGGGCATCTGGCGTGACAGGCACCTTCCATGACGCGTACATGGGCCATTTTCATACGCCGATGACGTTGACGCTTCCCAATGGCAACCGGGTTTATATGACCGGCAGCCCCGAGTCGGATAATCAATACGCTGCCGAGTTCGTTGCGGCACGAGGCCACCCGTCGCAACGGCTCAACTTCATCGACCCCGAACGTGGTCGGGTAAGCGCCGAGTATCACGTCTATCTGGACGGCGAATCATGAACGCCGACGACCCGCTTGAGGACCTCGCACTCACCCGTGTGGTGTCGGTAACGCTTGACGCAGACGAACAACTCACGATTGACCACGAAGGCGTCAGCTACTACGAGACCACCGGCATGTTGTTACACGCGTTGCTGTTGCATATCGGCGTGCTTGATACCGACGATGAAGATGACGACTGATCGGCCTCGGCTCCGGCCGGGGGCGTTCTCGCGTCGGCCGTGAATCGCATGATTATGGGTTCACGTTGCTAACGGTGGGAGCGCGTCCAGCGCTCGGGCCGCTTCACCGGGATCTACGAACGTGTAGATAGCGGTGCTCGTCGGTGAACGGTGCCGCATCAACTCCTGCGTGGTGCGCAAGTCGCGGCCTGTCGCCCGGTAGGCGTTGGTGCCGAACCAGTGGCGCAACGAATGCAGCGTGTCCGGTATCCCCATCTCGCGCAGGTACCGGTTCGCTCGTTTCGATACTTGGCCGGCGCTCACATGCTCAAGCTGGCCTCGCGCCCCGGATGGGAAACACCACCCTTCGGACGGCAAGCCGAGCATGATCGGCAGCAAGATCGCGGACAACGGAACCGCGGTCGTGTCTCCGCCCTTGGATTCTCGGATCACCAGCATCGGGGGCCGTTGCCGCATCAGCACATCTTCGCCTCGGAGCTGGGCGATCTCACACGCCCGCAACCCGGCGTACGCCGCGATGTACAGCCACTCCCGTATTGGACTCGGCGCCTGGGACAATGCGAGCCCGGCCCGATCATCAGACATCGGGCGTGGCAGGCGCCGCTCCCGTTTCGGTCGGCGCAACTTGAGCGCCAAATCAATGTCGAGGAGCCCCTCCTCGCACGCCCACCGGTAGAAGCCCCGCACATGACTGACCGCTTGCGCGCGAGCTTCGGGGCCGAGGTGCGGCTGCTCACAGAACTGGCGAAGGTCAGCCGAGTTCATCTCGAGCAGCGGTTTACCGATGAAACGTTGCAACCTTCGGAGGCAGTAGCGACGTTGCGCGATCGTTCCCGGCCGGCGATTCAACGCCCGAAGATACGTGATGTGCTCATCAAGAATCATGCTTGACGCTATCGGCAGCGCGTAGGAGGGATTTACCAGAAACCCATCGCCAACCCGGTAACCGAGGCTGCACGTCCATACCCCCGCGAATCAATCCAAAGCGGGAGGAAATAATCTGTGGGTTCCGGGTTCGAATCCCGGGGGGCGTACTTTGTACCATTTGGTCCGGGTTCTGAAATAGATCCCCAACCGACAGGTCCAGCGCCTCGGCCACAAGCAGCAGCTCGGCCTCGCTCCACGCTCGGTGTCCGTTCACCTTGCGCGAAAGATCGCCCTCGGTCATCCCGATGTGGCGCGCCAGTTCCACCTGCGACATGTCCAGCCCCACCCGGCGCATCTTGACGATGCGACCGATATTGCGGCGCACGTCGCGCTCGACCGCCCGTTTTCTCTCTCGATACCCGTCCGGGATCTCGACTCTCATGGGTTCAGTCATGCCCACATCCTACGACGTTTATGCAGGTAGCTAAACAATTTTGTTGAAGTCCTTGCCAGGTTGCCAAGTTGGCGCGATATTGCCGACATGGCAACACCCACCACGACGGCGAGGGCGATTGAGCGCCTCTTGGCCCGCCCACTCAAGGACTACCTAGCGGAGTCCCGACAGGCCGGCATGTCGTGGGCCGGGATCGCGTACGACATCTACGACCGCACCGGACTCGGCCTCACAAGCCAAACCGTGCGCAACTGGGCCGACCGGGCGGGCATAAAGTGATCCGCCTCCCTGACGACCGCATCCTCGAACGGTTCGCGCGTCGCGTGGACGACGCCGGCGACTGCTGGGTGTGGACCGGGACAAAGAACCACAACGGTTACGGCCACTTCTCAATCGGCACGCGCACGATCCGCGCACACCGGCTTGCGTACGAGTGGCTAGTCGGGCCGATCCCGTCATGGGCGCAACTTGACCACCTCTGTTCCAACCGTGCGTGCGTCAACCCAGCGCACCTCCAGGCAGTGACGCCACGCCAGAACACCATGCGCGGGAACGGCCCCGCCGCATTGAACGCGCGCAAGACGCACTGCATTCACGGGCACGCGCTTACCGCCGACAACGTCGGCCGCAAGCGAAACGGCGCCCGATTTTGTCTCACATGTAACCGAGAGCGCGTCGCACGGTGGCGTGTTGAAACAGGGGGCGCAGCATGAACCGTTACGCACACCTGGACTTCGACGAACGCGACACCGTCGAACGGCTCATCCGCTCCGGTCGCCTCGCCTCCGTGAAGCTTTCGCCCCGAGTTCGACGCATCCCGCTTACTGCCCTTCAAGCGCTAATAGCCGGAGGCGAAATCGAATGACTCGATCCGTCGTTCATGTTGCGCTCACCGGCGACGACCTCACCTATCTGATCGATCGGATTGGCGACAGCTTCGACGCCGACGACATCACTGGGCATTGCTTGTACCTCCAGCTCCTTTTGGCACGCGACGCGTTGCGTCGTGATCAATGGATAAGCCAAGCCGAAGCGTGCGCCGCGCTCAATTGCTCAATGTCAACGCTTCGGGAATCAGGCCTTGTCTCGTTCCATTCGGATGGGACGCCACGCGTTGCACGCGCTGCCGTTGAGGAATTCGTCAACGAATAGCTCTGAACGTCATACGTGACGCAAGGGAGCGCGTCGCGATCATCGCAACGGACTGCAAGGGGGAAAGGCAATGCAGTGTCTACTGGCCACTATGACATCGTCGGAGGCGACAGCCTCAACGAAGACGGCACCTACGAAGTAGAACGCGTCTGGATTCATCACTGCGACTATTGCGGTGGCGACACGTACATTCCCGGGTTTTGTAGCCCCTGCCGGCGTGCAATGGCCGACGAAGAACGGGGCGCATGGTGACCAGCGCCGAACTTCTCGCCGACAAGCTCGGCCTTGACACTGACCTCAAACACATCGTCCTGATTTCGGGCCGGCCCTACATCACTCGAGACGGGTACCTACATATCGCGCATGCGTCGCAAGTGCTTGACGGCATCGAAGTCATTGAAGAGTCCGAAGACTCCAGCCATTGGATCGCGAAGGTTGCGGTCTGGCGTAAAGACATGGGCCGACCGTTCACCTATGTTGGCCGCTACCCGAAGTCGGGCCAGCAGAAGAAGTATGGGCCGGAAATGGCGGTCAAGACTGCCGAAGTAGCCGCGCTGCGCCGTGCGTTCGACGTGACCGGAGCTGGCGCCGCCGATGAAATGTGGGACGACCTCCGGGAGCCAGTCACCACTGAACCGGCTTCGGGTTGGGTTACTCGCGCTTCGGATTTGCAAACCCTGTCCGACCGTGCGTCAGAGCTTGAGCAACCCGTATGGGAAGCGCTCAAAGCTGAACACCCCGGCTGGCATGTTGATCAAGAGGCGTTCCATGGCTTGCTGACCGCTGTCACGACGGCAGCTACCGAAGTGGCCGGGGCCGGCGACAATCCCCCGTCGACCGAACAAGACGAACCGCCCACGTCTGCCCCGGCCCTCATCGAAGGAGACGCGCAATGAAGCGACGTCTCTTTCTCGTGATCGTCTGCGCCGCGTCACTCACCCTCCCAATACTTCTTGCGACAAGTGACGCGAGCGCTGACGACACGACCCGAACTCAATGGGCAACCGAATTCCTGTCACACCTCGGTGCGACAATCACACCAACGAACACGGCGCTGATGCTTGGATGGCAAGCCGCCGAGAACACGCCCGAACGGTTGAACAATCCGCTGGCAACCACCCTGCGCACCGATGACGTGGCGGCCACGTTCAACCGGGACGGAGTGCGCGCCTACCGCACGCGTCAAGGAGGAATTGACGCATCAGTCAGAACGGTGCGCGCATACCCAACGATCGCCAACGCGCTCATCCGGTCCGACGCCGAAGCGTTCTTCAACGCGCCGGGCTGGCATACCTACTGCAACTGCAACCCGGCCAACTATCTCAAGAACGTGCGCGCCACCTACAGCGCAGCACTTCCAAATGTTCCCCAGGCGTCTCCGACGCCGACCGCTGCACCCTCGCAAGTGGCAGCGCCGAGCGTCGGCCACCGGTTGGGTCTGGTTCACAGGCGCCTGGGGAACCCTTCGCACGCAATCGGTCTTGCCATCATTTCCGGCGGGCTTCTCATGCTTGCTACGGGCCGGACCATGCGCCGCCAATACCGGACCGCTGGACTTGCTCTCACCAGCAGCGCTGCCATCGCCCTGTACTCAAGCAGCACGGCCGGTCTTGATTTGGCTCACGCAACAGCTCGCGGCGCAGACGCGCTCTACGGATGGCAGCAGGAAGTACGAGGACACGGCACCCTTGCTCTGCTCGTCTGCGCCGCACTTCTCCTTGTCGCCGGTGGCATGGGACGCGACCGAGTACGGCGAGGAGTTCAAACCACAGCTCTATGGGTATGGCGTATCGCTGACGAGACCTGGCAACGCCGCCTGTACGCATACCCGCTCGCCCTATGGGTCGGCGTGATTGCGGCCGGCGTACGACTCGGCCAAACCTGGACGCCATTTCTCTTTGCTGGCATCACCGTTACCGGCTGGTTCATCACCCGGAAGCGAACGGTAGCCGCATGATGACGGTCGGCTCATTGTTTTCAGGCATCGGCGGTATCGACCTCGGGCTGGAACGCGCTGGCATGCAAGTCATTTGGCAATCAGAAATTGACCCGTACGCGTCAAGCGTGTTGGCCAAACATTGGCCCAACGTCCCAAACCTCGGCGACATCACGACAATTGAATGGAGCACGGTTGAACGACCCGACCTCATCTGCGGCGGATATCCCTGCCAACCGTTCAGCCTTGCCGGAGCTCGCCAAGGACAACACGACCGCCGTCACCTTTGGCCTTGGTTCCTTGACGCCATTCGCATTTTACGACCCCGGTTCGCACTCTTGGAAAACGTCGCAGGGCACCTTTCCCTTGGGTTTGGAACCGTCATCGCCGACTTGGCCGCGAGCGGGTATGACACGCAATGGGACTGTATACCGGCAGCAGCCGTCGGTGCCCCTCACCGACGCGACCGTCTCTTCTGCATCGCTACCGACGCCCACAGCCAAGGCAAATATGGACAGCCCATCAATGCAGAAATGGGCAGCGCACCGGAACCTGTTTTCCACCCCAACTGCGACAACCTACGGCAGCAACCGATCGAACTTGGACGGAGCGGCAACACGATTCTCCCTTGTGACGATGGCATGTCGGGGGTTGTGGCCGACACCGACCGCGCGACTCGGCACGCAACGGGGAGCGCAACCAAAACGATATTTGGACCCGAAGCGAAGCAACGACTTAGACGATGCCGTAGCAGCATCGGAGCAACGTGGACCGCTGAACCCGACGTGGGTCGAGTGGCTTATGGGGTTTCCCATCGGGTGGACAGACTTAGAACGCTCGGCAACGCAGTAGTTCCACAAGTCGCAGAGTTCATCGGCCGCCAAATCCTTGAGGCCGTTCAATGACCGTTGCCCTTGTGGTGTTCGGGCTGCTTGTCGTCGCGCTTTTCCTTACGGAGCGTGTCCGATGACCCATCCGACCTTGTTTGATTTGCCTACTCAAGGTGCGGTGCGTCGCACCGACCCGAGAACCTCTCGAGCGGCAGCACGCGCACAACATGGTGGCGCCGAAGCCGCAGTGCTTGAGACGCTCAACCTCCGACCGGCCGGCATGACTGACGGCGAACTTTGCCACGCGCTTCCCGACTGGCACGGTCCGACGCTGATCTCCGCGCGTTCACGTCTTTATAAGCGCGGATTTATATCGCAAAACGGCAAGACGCGCCGTACAGGCCGCAACGGACGAGAACAACTCGTGTGGTGGATCGCATGAAGCGGTGCTCCACGTGTGGTCGGACGCTTCCGCGTACTGCGTTCTACAAGTGCTCAGCTACCGTCAGCGGGCTCACTTCTGCGTGCAAGGAGTGCGCCGCGGCGGCACGCGCCCGCAGGCGTCGGACTGCCAGCAAACGAAATCGCATCCTAATCAATAGTTGGAAGATTCGGCAGGGCGCGTGCGCAACGTGCGCCATACCGGTGGCGGAGCCCCTAAGCGACTTTCACTGCGATCACGTCGACCCGGCGACGAAGAGCTTCACTCTCGCTACGGCGCAAGACCGAGCGGCAGGCACGGTCGTAGCTGAGCTGGAGAAGTGTCAACTGCTGTGCAAATCGTGCCACCAGGAGCGGACGGTCAACGAGCGCCATTACAGCTTTCGGCGCGACGGTCAGTTCACGCCAGGCGCGCTGATCGCCAGCGACATGCACCCGACGCTGTTCGAGGAACAGTCGACGTGAGCCGCTGGTGGGAGTGCCCGCAATGTCGGACGCGCATCAGTGAGTGGTCAATGGCTCGCGCCGGCTGGGCGCATACATGCGCCCCACGCGTGGACGTGACGCCGAACTTCAAGCCGCCGACCCCGGACCGCAAAGCAAACCCGGCGAAAGCCAAAGCCGAACGTGACCGGCTGTTGCAGCAATCCACAATCTGCTCGCTGTGTGGGAAGGCACGCGCCACCGACGCGCATCACGTCCGGAAACGTTCCCAAGGTGGCGACGACACCGCCAACAACTTGAAAGCGTTATGCGCGCTTTGCCATGAGCTCCTTGACCGCAACTCCACCTGGGCGAAACAGAACGGGTACGCCGAATGATGTTCCGACGTAAACGCAAACCAGATACCACGCCGCCCGAACCGGGGCAGCACGTCACGACGACGTTCGAGGCGCATGGCCTCACGGTCGTTGTTTGCCTTTGCGGCTGGGAGCGACCGATTTCTTCACCAGCTCAAGCCCTTGAGCTTGCTCAAGAGCACGAAGCGCACCACGCGCACTGAGACCCAACCGCGCGTGCCGTCACCATCGGCGCGTGTGCCTCTGTAAGCGAACAGGAGAACCAATGCAGTGCTATCCAAACGAATCTTTGCCGCAGTAGCAGCAGTCACCATGCTTGCTTTGTTTGGCTGTAACACGGCTCCGCCGGAGCCCCGGCCCTTGCCCGTCAACTCCAGCGAATGGACGGCGAGTGAATGGGACGCGTTTGTGCGTTTCGTTCAGCAGTCGGGCTACGACCAGATGGCTGGCCGTGCCAATGAAGGCGACGTTGACGCCATCAATTGGGAAATCAGCCGACTGTGGCCTAACCCGAATGACGCAGCGCAGATGCGCTACATCGTCAACCGGGAATCCCGCTACCAGCCCTGGGCCAAGAACCCACGCTCGAGTGCGTCAGGTTTGACGCAGCAACTTGACATTCACGCGTGGCGATACGAGCGCCGTGGATGGGACTGGAACACGGACCGATTCGACGCGTTCAAGAACCTGGCAATCGCCCGGGATCTGTACGACGCGGCCGGCTTCTCCCCGTGGAGGTGCTGCTGATGGCGCGCGACCGGGCCGACATCTACGGGCTTATCGCAATCGCCGAATGGCGGTCCGGTCGCGATGTCACCAAACCCGACCACCTTGAGGTGGCGGACTGGCTGGCGTCGGTTTCGGTCGCCGCTCGGGAGCTCGGCGGTACTGCCGACGTCGACATAACGGATGGCGTTATACGCGCCACGTTCACCCCGAATCACCCCGACGAGAAAGGCATAGCGCGTTGAGTATTGAATCTGTGCTCCTGCTTGCGGTCATCGGACTGCTGTTGCTCGGGCTGCCGGCGTTCTTGTGGCTTGCCAGTGACTCAAAGCATCGGGAAAACGCGCAGCGTCGGATTGTCGACGAGCACTACAGCGACCTCAGCTACATGCGCAGCCCACGCAACGTGAGTCGGGTCCAGCGCATTGAACTCTTCGACCAAGACGCAATGCCATGAGCGCTCACGACCGGCTTGCGAACCGGCTCGCAGACCTGCGCCCATCCGCCGAGGTTGTTCAGATATTGGCCGGCGAGGCCGCTGCATTGATCAACGAGTGGGATGCGCTTCTAGACGACCTCGAGCACGTCGTTGACGCTCTCCACGCGAGCACTGGAGTCCGACCGGCGATCACGGTCGACGTGCAAGGACGGCTCCTCTAATGGACCTTTCCTGGATTGTCGACGCGGCGTGTAAAGGGATGACCGATGCGTTTTTTCCGACTGATGCCACCCGTCCGTCGCTCGCCTTAGCGACCTGTAAGACCTGCACGGTGCGCAACCCCTGTCGGACGTATGCGTTGATCAATAACGAGCAGCATGGCGTATGGGGTGGCATCCAATCCGACGAA
>Ga0214917_10008188_pt1 | contig 10342 bp, 8 predicted proteins | sample LL_1208_BB_MetaG_FD_177983 | JGI IMG/M metagenome (GOLD analysis project Ga0214917, IMG submission 177983) | Freshwater microbial communities from Lake Lanier, Atlanta, Georgia, United States - LL_1208_BB | ecosystem: Environmental > Aquatic > Freshwater > Lake | place: USA: Georgia | collected...
TGGTGCAAAGGGTTTTTGAGGAGCATCCGCCACGACCCGTTACACAGAGGCTCGTGCGCAAACTGTTCGATGACCGGACCGGCGCCCATCGCGACCTCGATGCTGAAAAGCACGTCGTGTGAGACAGCCGCCTGAACCTGTTACGGAGGCGGGCGTACCTCGGAAGCATCCCCGGAGGATCAGCCACGCCACCTTTTGCAGTGCACGTGCGGCGCGACGGTGTGACAAACAAGCCACCGGTATGGATCGGCGTCGGCGTCATCGATCTCTTCTTCAATGAGCACGTGCCCTATGCCGAGCGTCTCATAGCGGCAGGAGTTCTACTCACCTTGGAGGTCGTCCCGGGGAGCGCCCCACGGCTTTGAGCGGTTGGGAGCGTCAACGGAGACGGCGTCTGCATACCTGCGCCAGGTGCCTGAGTGGGTTGGGCAGGCCATCGCGGCCTGCCCACGATAGGTGCACCAGGGGCTACATGGACGATGCGGGCAATGCAGCCAAAATGTCCTCACGAATCGCGTCCGGGGAGGTCTGGGGCGCGTACCGCTTGACTGTTCGCCCGTCTGGCGCCACCAGGAACTTGGTGAAGTTCCACTTGATCGCGTCGATGATGAAGCCGCCCGCCCGATCCTTCAGGAATGCAAAGACCGGGTGCGCACCCGAACCATTCACGTCCACCTTGGTGGAAAGCGCGAAGTCGACTCCATAGTTCATTCGGCAGAATTCCTCTATCGTGGCGTCGTCGCCCGGCTCCTGATGCGCAAATTGGTCGCATGGAAAACCGATCACAACGAGGCCTCGATCCTTGAATTCGGAATGGATCGACTGTAATGCCTCGTACTGGGGAGTTAGGCCACACTTGCTTGCGGTATTCACAATGAGAAGAGTCTTGCCCACGTGGTTACCGAGTGCCACCTCCTCGCCTCTGTTTGAGGTGTACGTCAAATCAAAGATGGTCTGGTCATTCTGCGACATTTGGAAGGCTTCCTTTGAGGATGTGTGCCAAAGGGTCCCGGCTCAGCACTTGAATTTCAACCATTCATTACCCATCCGTGGCGGTCAAGGAAATGCGGGTCACTGTCACGCACTTGAAGCGCGGTGACGGTGCTTTCCTCTGCGGCGTGCAAGAATGCCTGAAGCGGCAAACTTGAGCGCACCGAGGAATTCCGACATGTCGACCGAACCGATCCGTCTCGTCATCGCCGGACTCGGCGCAATCGCGCTGAACCAGTACCTGCCCCAGATCCGTGAGATGCACGGCGTGAAAGTGGTTGCCGCGTGTGATCCACGGAGTGGATGGGCCGAACGGCAATGCGCGCACCTCGGCATTCCACACGCATTCACCGACGTTGCAACGATGCTTGCAGCCGTCAAAGCCGATGCATTGGTCAACTTGACAAGCATCCCAGCCCACTTCAGCGTCAATCTCGCCGCTTTGCGGGCAGGACTTCACGTGTATTCCCAGAAGCCGTTGGCGGGTTCAGTCGCCGAGGCCAGCCAGCTGATCGACGAGGCACACGCGCGTGGGCTTCGGATCTCGGCATCGCCGATTCACATGCTGAGGCCGGAAATCCAGGAGGTCCGGCGTCTGGTTGATGCCGGTGCACTTGGAAAGGTGTCCCTAGCACGGGTTTCGGCATCCCACGGTGGACCTGAATACTTCCAATACCGCGACCACGACCCTTCGTGGTTCCACCAACCCGGTGCGGGTGCGCTTTTCGATCTTGGGGTCCACGGCTTGACGACGATCACGGGCATCCTTGGCCCTGCGAAGTCCGTGTCTTGCCTCGCCGGAATCGCCGAACCGGTGCGAACCGTGCGGTCGGGAGCGTTCGACGGCAACAAGATCACCACCGAAGTGCCTGACAACTACCTGATCACCCTCGACTTCGGTCACGCGACCTTCGCGGTCGTTGACAGCAGCTTCTGTGTCAAGGCATCGAACGCACCAACGTTGGAACTTTTCGGCACACGCGGAACCGTCTCAATGGGACGACCCGGAAGCGACCGCGGGACATCGCCCACCTTTGATCTCTACCAGGATGATGCTATCCACGGGATCCGTGGTTGGGTGACGCCGATGCTTCGAATCTCTCGGGCTGGTCAGGCAGTGGGCGTAGCCGACCTGGTTGCATCGATCCGCGAGGGACGCGCCCCCGTCCTGACGCCTGAACACGCCCGCCATGTATTGGAGATCATGGAGGCGTGTCCCATCGCTGCATCTGAAGGGCGGACCCTCCAGTTGCAAACCACGTTCTAGTCCGAGCCGGTGCAGGTCACTTGATCCATTGCAGGTTTAGCCTCCGCGCACGCATCCCAAGACGCACCGTGGCGGCTTCAACTCGGGAGGCCGCTACGCCCACGTCATCGGTGGAGTGTCGCCCTTAGCCCAACTCCTGGATAGGTCCGAGGACGGCGCCTCCATCAATCACCCACTCCGACCCCGTGCTGTACGTGGCTTCTGAAGCCATGAAGAGCATGAGACGCGTGACCTCATCGACGGTCCCCCAGCGGGCGATCGGCTGCGATGCGGTCATGCCGTCACCCATGCCAGCGGTCATCGGGGTCGAGATTGGCCCGGGATGGATCGACATCACCCGGATACCAGACGGCCCGAGTTCGAGCGCCGCACTCTTGGTCAGGCCTCGAACACCCCACTTGGACGCGGTGTAGGCACCAATTGATGCATATCCCATCAATCCAGCCGTGGACGAGATGTTGATGATTGCGCCGCCCTTGGACTTCTTCAGGGAACCCACGGTCGTGTGCATACCAAGCCACGTGCCAGTGAGATTGATGTCGATGACCCGCCGGAACTCCTCGGGCGTCATCGAATCGATCCCTCCAAAAGCAACGATGCCAGCGTTGTTCACAAGAAGGGTCACTGGCCCGAATTCGCTTTCGGCCGTCTGTACCGCCCCTTCCCAATGAGAGAGGTCGGTCACGTCCAGATGGACGTACCGGACAGAGGTGCCAAGTTCGGCGGCCAGTGCCTTGCCCTCTACGTCGAGAACATCACCAAAGACGACCTTTGCACCTTCAGCGACGAGACCCCGGACATGCGACGCACCCATGCCTCGTGCCCCACCACTGACAAGAGCAACCGTTGACGAGAAGCGGTTCATGGAAACCCTCCGGACGTGACCAACGCTTGCCAGCGTGGGCCAGTAGGAAGACAGGACGCGACGAGGTCAGTTTGGTGGCGCACGCCAAGCACGGTTCACTTCCATGCTCATTCGTACGCCGGCACCCCGGATCGGGGCCAACGGCTCGCGTCTACTCCGTCCTCCTGTGCATATCGTGGCAGGTCACATCCGTCCTCGGCATCGGGGAATGCCCGGAGACAGGGGTAGTACGGTGTTTCGCGGGCAATCACTGCCAGGATGGCTTCAACAGGTCCGGTCCCGGACGGTAGATTAGTTCAATGACTAATCGGCGCGAACTCGACCTGGTCCTGATGGGTGCTACCGGCTTTACCGGCCGTCTGGTGGCGACCCATCTCACTCGCCATGCGCCGGGGACGCACCGGATCGGGATTGCAGGGCGCAGCATCTCACGACTGCGGGAGGTTCGGGACCAACTCGGCGCACGGGCCTCGCAGTGGGAATTGATCGAAGTAGACAGTAGCGACAATGACCGCCTGCGCCAGATGGCCGCCAGAACACGCGCAATCGGTTCCACCGCCGGTCCCTTCGACGCGATTGGTCTTCCTCTCGTGCATGCCTGCGTCGCCGAGGCCACCAACTATGCCGATATCACCGGCGAGACAACGTTCATCCGGCAAAGTATCGACCTTGCCCATGAGCGGGCGGTTGCAAATGGCACACGCATCGTTCACGCATGCGGGTTCGATTCGGTTCCATCCGATCTTGGGACACAGTTCCTGGCCTCATCACTCGGCGAACCCCTCGCGCGTGCCAGTCTTGTCACTGGCGAGACCATCGGCGGCTTCAGCGGTGGCACCGTCGCCTCAATGGTGGCAATTGTTGATCGTGCCCGACGCGACCCAGAAGCACGGGCCCTCCTGTCCGATCCATACGCCCTCAGTCCCGATCGGTCCACCGAACCAGACCTCGGCAACCAGACCGACTTCTTCGCGCCAGGATTCGACCCATTCACGGGCCGGATGCTCGCCCCGTTTCTCATGGCCCCGATAAACACGCGGGTGGTGAGGCGTAGCAACAGTCTTCAGCAGTGGATTTACGGAAGATCGCTGCGGTATTCCGAGGCGATGCGCATGCCCGACGGACCCGCGGGACGCTTGATGGGGTTCGGGCTTCTGGCCGGGATAGCGGGACTAGGCGCTGCGCTCGCCGTCCCACCGTTGGCGCACCTGGTGGAGAGGCTCCTGCCGAAGTCCGGAGAGGGTCCGTCTCCTGATCTCCAGAGGCGCGGTCGCTTCTCGCTGACCATCCATGGCGAGGCCGTCGGATCGGGACGCCGAGGCCGGGTGGTCGTGACCGGAGATGGGGACCCCGGCTACTCTGCGACCTCCCGAATGTTCGGCGAGGCGCTTCTGCTTCTCTCTGACGGCAACAGAGTGGAGTCGCCCGCCAGGGCAGGAGTACTCACCCCCGCAACGGCTTTCGGGCCCGCCCTTCGCGAGCGCCTACTCACCCGGGGGTTCACATTTGCCTACCACGATCAGGTTTGACCCTAGTGAATGCCGGGGATCCCAGTCGTGCGCCGCTTTTAGCCACGGGCCCTGGACCGGTTGGTCCCCAGCTATACGGCCGGAGGGTCTCCGTGGACAACGCCGTAATCCCGGTAGGCGCGTGCGTCGGAAAGCATTGCCCTGATCGCTTCGGAAAGTGGTGCTGACCGGTAGAAGCCCGACATGACGGCCAGGTCACCGATTTTGCTGGTCACCACGAACGTCGGACGCTGCGTGGCCCCAGTTGCGTGAAATGCATCAGTCGAGGCGCGGACGCGTCCCTCGGTAGTCGGATGGGTGGCGCGTTCACGAAGCCTTTCCCGATCAATGCCACTCGCTGAAGATGCAATTTCAACCGAGATATCCATCTCCCCGATCCGATGCCCGTCACGCAGTGCCCCCGCGGTCAGGGCACGGCGCACGTTGTCCCCGGTTGCACCCAGCGTGCGGGCCGCTTCCGCAACCAGATTCGGCGCCAGGTAGATGCCGGCCCGGGTCGCGTCAAACCACCCCGAGTCCATAACATAGCCAGACTGTGCGATCTGTGCACTGCGTCGGTAGAACCAATCTGCCTGCTCGCGGGAAACCGGGACGCCGTCAGGGTTCATGAGCGCTATCGCCCAATCGAACGAAACCTCGTCAGGAAACCGGCTTTTCGCCTCATCCCACGCGGGTTCGGCAAGGTTGCACCATGACGACAGCACTTCGAGGTAATACGTGACCTTGACCAGCGATCCTGCAGTTTCAGTCATCCTGCGCCTCCCAAATATGGGAACGGACCACTTGGCCCCCGGATGACTTCACGACGTCGGTCCATCACAAAAACAAAAGTGGGCCAAGCCCCGGAGTGTCTCATTTGCGGAAGACACCTGATCTGGACCATCTCCGATTACGCGGAAGTAGCCGGTCTCAGTGTCGCAATCTGAATACGGTCATTACCGGTGTCCGCCACCGCTACGTCTCCATCGGCTCCAACCGTGACTGACATGGGCATCACAAACTCACCGGGTGCCGTGCCGGCAGGACCTCCCCAGAAATCCCACGTCCTCGCATCCGCATTCCGGACGACGATTCGATGATTTCCACTGTCAGCGATGAGGGTCCTTCCAGTCTGATCTACCGCGATACCGGTCGGCATTCGGTAGTCCCCACCCCGGAGCGGATTATGTATCGCAGGCGCCGGCCACACGTCCCATCCACCTGAACTCTCCGGTCCAACCGCAACCCGGGTGTGCGACTGAACGCGATTGTTCCCGGTATCAGCGACGACTATCCTGCCATCGCGACCCACGCCAACCCCACGCGGTGACGCAAACTCGCCGACACCACCGCCACTCTTTGGCGCACCCCGCACCGTCCGTCCCCAGACGGCAAGCGACCGGCCATCGCGATCGAACAACTGGATACGATGGTTCCCGGTGTCGGAAACGATGATCCGGCCGGCTTCATCGGCGACCGCGTCGCTGGGTCGAATGAACATCCCCTTGCCCGTTCCGGAAGCGGTCCCGCCAATAACCCCAAGGACCCGGGGGGAAACCACAGATGAGAGGTGGACAATGCGGTGGTTCCCGGTATCGGCTACAAGGACCGTGCCGGATGGGGTCAGTGCCACACTGCCAGGTCGACGGAACAACGTGCCGGCACCAGTGACATCCCACGGCGTCGCCGGGGATCCGTCATTTGCAATTAACCAGACCCGGTCGTCATCAGCAAGCGTTACGAGAGCGACCCCACGACGGTCCATGGCAATGCCGGTCGGGGTCATGAAACCACCGCCCGACGATGCGGCGCGTCGCGCAAGGATCCTCCACGCGGAAACCGATGGAACGGCCTGTCCAGCGGGAATCGCATCCGACGAACCAGCCGTCGTATCGGCTTGCGCAGGCACAGTGGCATCACTGCCCGTAACGGCACTTGCAAACATGACCGCCGGCATCGTGAAACCTGTCACCGCGGCCACCGCAGCCAAACCGGCCAGTCCGCGCCGGCCACGTAGGATATTCCTCAATCCGCCCACCCATTAATCCGACAGACAACACTCCGTCGAGAACTCTTTTCTAAATCGTGCGCCACGGAGGCCGGAATCAGGTCCCTTCCATGTAAACGTCTTGTTAAGGAATTGCGGCCGGCCTCGGCGAGGGTTGCGACCGGACTGACACTTGCCTGCCCGAAACACGGTGGAAGTCGTCAGGTCAATCGTTGAAAGCCCGGGGGAAACCCTGTGTCACAACCCGCCATTCTCCGTACCTTCAAAGGTGAAGCGGGTTTCGGAACAGACGCGCGCTGATCGGGTCGCGCAAGAATCCCACACGGAGACGAACCAACAGTGTACCGGCGAGCACTTGACATTGCCATTCACGCTGCATCGAATGCGGCGCACCAGATCGTCTCCAAAACAACAGCACCTGGAGTACCCGCTGCAGGCACAACTGGCGGCCGTGACATCCTGGCAATTGACGCCTCCGCTGATGAAGCGATCCGGGATTACCTGTCAAATGCATTTCCGGCGTGGGGCATTGTCGGAACGCCCGATGCGACCACGCCCCGATTCGATTCGCAACATGAATCGGATGAGCGACATGTCTGGATCATCGACCCCGGCCCCACCACCGTGGGCGCTTCCGACCGACTGACCGGACTTACGATCAGCATCGCCCTCTTACGCAATGGGGTACCGGTGCTGGGAGTCGTCCACGCAGTCTTCACTCCGCATGGTGCAGCGGATTGTTTCTCCTGGGCAGAAGGCTGCGGCGAGGTGCACCGGAACGAGTCACCGGCACCACGAGCCTCCTGGCCCGACTCGATCGATGCATACACAGTCGTGGCTGTGCCAGCTTCCAGTGAATCTGACCCTCGCGCGACACTCAAATGCGTCGCGCCTGGCCGGTTTCTGGCGGTGGACGATCTTGCATATCGACTCGCCCTCACTGCGGTGGGTGACGCCGATGGTGCGGTGTCGTATTCGACAAGGCCGACGTCACGGGAGACCTTAACTTCCGGAAGCGCACACGCATCCTCGGGGTACTGCGCCGGACACGCACTCCTGATCGGTGCTGGCGGAACGCTTGTCGATCAGGATGGGATCGCTATCTCGTATTTGGCCGATGGCACGATGTCCCGGGCGGTGCACGGTGTCTTCGCGGGGTCCCGAGGGTTTGTGGAAACCCTGACGAAGCGTCCGTGGCACCCAGTGTCCGGTTCCGGTTTCGACGACGGATCCCTCCTAAAACAGTTTGTGCCGTTGGCAACAACTGCGACACACCGGACGATCAATCCAGATGCCCTGTCTCGCGCCCAAGGTTGCCTCCTTGGCCAGTTCTCGGGCGATGCCCTAGGTTCGTTGGTCGAGTTCAAATCCGCCGACCAGATTGCGCGAATGTATCCCGATGGCGGACCGTTCGATCTGGTTGATGGCGGGCACTTCGACACGATTGCCGGGCAACCTACCGACGACTCCGAGATGGCCCTCATGCTCGCGCGCACCCTCATCGACCGGGGCGGCTGGGATGCGGAGGCCACCGGGGCCTCGTATGCACGATGGTGTCACGGATGGCTTTTTGAAGACGCCCGTCGGCAACACTCCTATCCAAACCGGGCGACACCGTTCGACATCGGGAACACCACTTCAATGGCGTTAGGTCCCGTTACACAACGGGATGTCGACGGCGGCGAGGTACTGAACAGGCTTGCCCAAACAGCGTCGACAACGACCCAGGCAAACGGCGCGTTGATGCGCGTCGCTCCGCTCGGTGTCTGGGGATCTTTCAGACCAGCCGGAGACGTTGCCGAGGCGGTCAGGGCCGATGCATCGCTGACCCACCCGAACCGTGTGTGCATCGCAGCTTCAGCAACTTTTGCACTGACCATCGCGCATGCGGTCAGGACGCACACCAGTCCGCGAGACTTGTGGGATTTCGCCAGGAACCACGCCAGACATGTCGAACAGTGTGAGGAAGTTGCCGACGCCATCGACGCGGCCGATGTCGGTCCTCCCGAGGACTTCCAGACAAACATGGGTTGGGTCCTCATTGCAATCCGCAACGCCTTCTACCGCCTGCTTCACTCGGCCACGTTTCACGACGGGGTCATCGGAACCGTGCGAGCCGGTGGCGACACCGATACAAACGCTGCAATTGCCGGTGCCCTCCTTGGAGCCACGTACGGGCGTGACGCGATACCGGCCCAATGGCGTCGAATGATCGTGACGTGCAGGCCGGCCGTGATCCCTGAAAGCGACGGCGCTGCCCCAAGGATCATGAAGCCACGGCCCGCCGCGTTCTGGCCAGCAGACGCGTTCGCGCTCGCCCAAAGGTTGCTCGAGGTCTAGCGCCAGATCCGAACCCAACCCTCACATATCGCTGCCACGCGGCGTCGGTTCAGCGGGGTGTCAGGCGGATTGAAACGGGGAACCCTGTTTCCAAAGCGCCACCGCAAATCAGGCCCCGGAGTGGGACAGATGAACCAGTTGCAGGAGTTGATCATCACCAGACTGCGCGAGCGGGGGGTCGAGTTCTTCGAAACCGGGGGCGGCGCGGGCTTCAACGGAACGGCATGCAAAGTGCCGATACGGATGTCGATCAGGATCCGTGGTTCCGAAACGATGGCCGGACACGCGCTTCTGGCGCTCTCTGCAACCACGATACCTGCGTCACTTGCGCCGAGGCCGACTGCCGCCGGCCAAGCCCGGCGCGACCGAGAGGCACCACGCGGGCCAGCTGATCCGCCGATCGAATTCTCCGGTCCTACTCCATGGCCAACCGCCCGCCAACGCGAGGTCGCGGTGCTGCTCAATTTGATAAATGCAACGAGGCTGCGCACCGGTGCCCTGTCGTTGTCTTCTCTGGGAAACATGATCCGATTTGATTGGGCAGTACCCGTGACACTGTCCACGGATTTGACAGTAGTGGGAACCCTCATCGACGTTGCCCAGTCGGTCATGGAACGGTTCCTGCCGGCAATCGAGGGCGTCGTCGTGGAAGGGTTGTCCGCGGAAACTGCCTTGAGGCGTCGGGCACCAAACGGAGCCGTCGGTCAAATCCAACAAGAGGACTGACGTGCGGACCCGGGCACCAAGGAGCCACCGCTTCACGTCATGCAATCATGTGCCTGACCATGGAAAACACAGGCGAAACGGCGGGCAATCTGGAGTTCATAAGCTGGGCACGAGGTTGGTCAAACCCGTCCTCAGTTCGATTGCCGGACGGAGCCACCTTTCCGGAAGCGATCCAAGTCCTTGCTGACAATCTGGCTTCGGCGATTGGAGAACTCTTGAGTGCGGGAGGCTCCCGTACGGCAGATCTGACCCGAGTTGAGCTGTGCCGTGAGGCGCTGGCGACCGCGCTCCAGGGCGAAGCAATCGCCTGCCGAGATCGTTTCTCTACGTCAAGCGACCTTCGGGACATTGCCCTCGCCATTTTCCACCGCCAGGCCTCGCTTGACGCGACCGTTCCCGAAACCATCGAATTCGCCGAGCGTCAAGTGGACTTCGCGCTAGATCTCCGCGCACGTCACACAATTGACCCGAGTGACAAGCCAGCGCTCGACCGCGCGATAGAGATGGTGACTGCGGCTCAGACGTCTCTGCTTTCCCGGGGTTCCATCTCAACGAATGCAGCACCAGGGTCTCGTCAGCGGTCCGCACCATTCCGTGCAACCGAGGCACTGGCTGACCTGCTTGGCGAGCGCTTTGAA
>Ga0214917_10008190_pt1 | contig 10341 bp, 6 predicted proteins | sample LL_1208_BB_MetaG_FD_177983 | JGI IMG/M metagenome (GOLD analysis project Ga0214917, IMG submission 177983) | Freshwater microbial communities from Lake Lanier, Atlanta, Georgia, United States - LL_1208_BB | ecosystem: Environmental > Aquatic > Freshwater > Lake | place: USA: Georgia | collected...
GAAAGAGTAAGCGAGCGGGGTTTTCCGGTCAGTTCGATTCACCTGGTTCAACTACTTTCTCAAATTCGGATTCCATTACCCCGGAACAACTTCGTGTTGCACGTGATAGAATGAAGTATATCGGATACAGCCAACGTGAAATAGATAGTAGATTCCCCGTATGGTAGCGACTAGATGTGTGTTAGATTTTCAAAAAGCTGCTATAATTGGTACTGTAAGCTGTGTCCCGAAAAGGCATACAACGATGACTATTCTACATTCTGAAGTCTAGAGGCTACTAATTTGCGAATGTTATATTCACAGAGTTTGTCATAATCTCTGAGAAACCCTACACCCAACATCGATTGGAAAATGTGTATCATAATGGTTATATCCGGTGAATGGATACTGACCTCATGTCTATCCTCAATAACTGATTGGATTAGGTCAATAGCTTTGTCCTTCGACAGATTTGATTCACCATGCTTGTCATATACTACCTTCCAGGTGACATCATGTTGTAGCGACTTGAATTTCGCCGCAATAGCCGGGACACAGACGGACTCGAAAGACACAAGATTTGGTGCGCAAACTACATCCACTGGGTCGATTCGACAGACAAACAACGGGGGCACATGTGGGCAGCGATTAAAAAGTAAATCATATACGAATTCACTGGGTACCAGTCCTTTGCTAAAACCAATAAGCCCAACGCCTCGACTTAATTCACAAGAGAATTTGAATCGTTTGTTCGACTTAGTGAGCTCCCGGAGTTCGTCTGCAATCGCATCACTCACACTCCGATTGGCATCACATGGTTTGTCACTCGGATCGTCCAGCTGAAGAGGATCAAATAATGATAGAAGTGCGTTACCGGCCTGCTTCACTTTAGAGGGTGCAGACAGAGTGAAGACAACTCCAATCACGCGATCAGGGGAGGCGGATTTGTGCTTTTTAGTTGCTGGTCCTGAATTATCGGAATTCATTTTGTGCACTTTTTTATGCCGAAAAGTACGTACTGCAAGATTATACGTCATATATGAACGACTTAGGTACAAGAGCTTCGTCTACGAAGAAGCCCAAGAAGGCTTCCACCCCTAAAACCGCATCCATAGCATCGAGTTCAACACAGTTCATCCGAGAGGCAGTCGCAAAGGATAGGCAGCCTAACACTTGGGAGGAGGCAGAGAAGTGGATCATCTCAAAATGCGAATCGCACGAAGGTGCCCCAGTATCAGTGAATATTTCCGAATTCCTATCTCGTCTGCAACTGTTACTCAGAGATGGCGATATTGCTTCTTCCACAAATGATATTAGGACACCATCCGCGAAACCGGATATGGTTGAGAGCAAACCGGAACCTGTCACCCGAACATCGCCAAGACTGGGTCAGCCTTCATCTACTGATATCAAGATGGAAGAAGGAGAACCCGCACCAGCCCAGAAACGACAAAGAGGGCGTCCCCGCAAATCCACCTCTGCATCAGAGACACAGCAACTGCTGACGACTTATTTCCAGGTGCAACCGGTGTCCGCGTCTCCCATATTAGATGAAAACGAATTCAACGCTAGTTAGAACTCCCAATATGAAGTTTTCATACAGTAACACAGTCTCCGTTTCCAACTTGTTCACATCCACACGTCTACATTTTCCTATGTATTATACCTTTATCGTCTATGGTGTATTCTCCACTTATAGCAATTTCGAACGTATTCTCTCGCCGGAAGATATTGTCCGACCTTTCGGGAACTCCGTACGGCCGCATTCCATCAATCACCAATTTAATACCTTCGACACCATCAAACTCAACGCGATTGTCCCTGATTTCAGTCACGTACCAATTTTCATGTGCTCGATCATCCGTGTCCGGTATCCATCGCAAGGTTCGTCCATTCAATGTATTCGGCACATTCACTACTACGCCAAGTGGGTACTTGTGTAAGTCACCCAAGACCATACAGCATCGTGGTGGGAGGTAAACTTTGACGCATCCATCAACGACCATCATCTCAGCCTTGTGGTCGATTCGGTTACCTATGCCTCCAAACCTCTTTTCATCAGAGTCCAAAATGACTCGCAAAGAGGACGACTGAATATTGGTGGGGACAGGGAAATCAACCAAGCAATCACTGTGATGAAAATTGAATACGAAAACCAAATTGTTGCGATCGAATGAAGCAACTTTTCGGTCTTCATCTTTCAGGAATACATACTCTCCCTCAGACGAGTCGAGTAACTTGGATTGGTTTGCCAAATGAATCATCGCTGCGTCGAATCGTTCCAACCCAGTGTATCTGAGGTAACCGCAGTCGGTCAGATCCCATTGACGGCGACACCAGTTATAACACCAGCCATTACCTTCGCGAGGGAAATCGATCCATTCAGGATGACCGAATTCGTTTCCCATAAACGTGAGGTATCCATTGTTACCTAAAGACATGGACAAGAGGCGAATCATTTTGTGCAAAGCAATCCCTCGATCAATCACAAGCGACTGCGAATCCTTGTTCATATTGAAGTACATTTCGGCATCCATTAACCACATAGCAATAGTCTTATCACCAACAATAGCCTGATCGTGTGATTCGGCATAGGCGATGGTTTTCTCGTTCCATCGGCGGTTCGTCAGAGTATGAACTATATGACCCATATTCCAGTCCTCGTCTTTGGATTCCTTGAGAAGTTTTATCCACATGTCTGGGATGGCCATGGCTAGGCGGTAATCGAAACCGATACCACCTTCTGCAACTGGACGACAGAGCAGAGGCATCCCGCTTACATCTTCAGCTATAGTTATTGCCGAAGGATGGATGGAGTGAATGAGTTCGTTTGCGAGCATCAAATATATGCATGCGCTCATATCCACAGCAGACGAGTGTCCAAAGTACTCGGAGTAGTCTCCAGAGAACCCAACTCCTATTCCATGATGATGATAAAGCATTGAGGTTATTCCATCAAATCGGAATCCGTCAAAACCAAACTGCTCAATCCAATAACGGCAGTTTGACAGTAAGAACCGAAGAACCTCATGTTTATTATAATCGAAAAGGGCACTATCCCAGAGCTCATGTTTCCCTCTACTTCCTGAATGAGTGTAGCAGTGATCCGTCCCGTCCATACAAGCGATTCCGTCCAAATGGTTTCCACTCATGTGCGAATGAACAATATCCATAAGCACAACTATACCAAGTGCATGCGCTGTGTCGATGAGTCTACGCAAGTCGTTTGGGGGTCCGTAACGAGAGGAGGGCGCAAAGAATGACGTGACGTGGTACCCAAATGAGCCGTAATATGCGTGTTCTTGAACGGCCATCAGCTGAACAGCATTATAACCCAATCGAGCGATTCGGGGAAGAACTGACGCTGTGAACTCGGAATAGGTGGACACTTTCGCCTCCGAGCTACTCATACCAATATGGGCTTCGTATATGCGGAGGGATGCCGGAGTTGGCGGACGAGGTGAAAGCGGGGTATACACCCCCTCAGGAGGTTCGTATACGACGGCGTCAAAGAGAAGACTTTGAGGGTTTTGCTCGACGTACTGAGCCCACGCAGGAACCCGATGGATAATCTCTCCAGAATTTGTTTGGATAGCCAATTTGTACTTCTGACCATCGTGGATAGAACCCACACCTGGAATAAAAATTGACCATCTGCCGTACCCGATCGGGGAAAGCTTGTGCGTGTCATTGTTCCAGTTGTTGAAGTCACCGATCAAGGATACAGAGACTGCTCCCGGTAGGTACTCAGTGAATTTCCAACCTTCCATTGTGCGTCGAAGGCCAAATATTTCCCAACCTGCGGAGAACTCAACGATTCCACTCTCATTTGAAATGATTTTGCTAACCTCCTCCCGATAATTCCGTAGCCTTTGGTCAATGTACGACTTGTGCGGCAGCAGATATGGGTCATATGTATACGGAGGACTGTCCGCTGCTTCCATGAAATTTTTGGGACCACTGAAAATGCGTATCAACTTAATTCATTCCCTAGACATTTACTACTTAATGAACCACACATGGTTGATTACATTTATACTGATATTGAAGTGTTGCGACTCGTTGCGGATTCAGCGTGGCAACGGTGCCTTTGATAAGGAGATCAATGTGCTAGTCCGAAAAGCTCATAAACCACTGGAACTCGCTGTACAGAAAACATATTCTCGCCAGGAGATCGAGGGGGAACCGTTATGTGGATCATCCGTCCCTGAAGTTGCAAACGCCACATGGGCGTATACCGCGAAAGACGGTTCGTCGGTTCGCTACTCTTGCAATATTGGGTTTAGTCTTCCAGGTGGAGATGTATCTTTCGACTTCACCTGTTCGGCAGGGCAGGCGTTGCCGAAAAAGATTCAACGAGCATGTAAACCTGTTACATGTCTCGCACCCCCTGCGATTCCACATGCAGTCATGAATTGGCCATATAAAAGCAGATTCGCTGATTTTGGCATAGTTGTGGAGTTCAATTGTGCAGAAGGATATTCAGGTGACGGCCACGCACGGGGTCCGCGAGTGATTAAACAACAGTGTTCACAGTCGGGTGAGTTTGAGTTTGTTCTACCCACTATTACCGAATGCAAGCTGATCTACTGTTCTCCGCCGATCCGTGTTCTCAATGGTGTACTGGTGGATGGTCAGGTTGACGAACAGTCCCCTGTGCCATTCAATCAGACTCTCAAATATGCATGTAATCCTGGGTTCGTTTTAACGAATGATTCAACACTCACAAATTTCACTCTAACGTGTGGTGATGATGGTGAATTTTTACCCAACGACCCGATCCCTACATGCACTGAGGCAGTGTGTGGAGTGCCACCAGTGCTTCCGCTAGCACGAACACCCCAAAGGAGTGGAAAAGTAAAGGTTGGTACGAGAGTACTGTACCGATGCGATCCAGGGTTCTTTGTTTCAGAGATTCCAGCGTCTACAACATTCAATGTTAGATGCGATTTTATCAACAACACGGCTCAATTTGTCGTCCCACCACCCGAGGAGCAATGTCATCCGAACGTCTGTGGACCTATTCCGAACTTGGTGCATTCTCACCTGGACACTTCACAATCAGATTTTCATTATCAAGATATTGTTCCATTTGCTTGTGATGAAGGGTACTCACTCGGTGGTGAACCCGGTGAAGTCACATTCACTGGATCTTGTGATATACACGGGTTCTGGACTCTGACCGATGATCCACCTTGTGAACCAGTCGTTTGCGCAACAACACCAGACGAAATTCCCGCAGATATTCTCGAGTATGGGAGGTTGGTCCCCTTTGACGAATATCCGATCACGTACAATGAATCCAGCGTAGTAGAGTGTTCGTCAGGAGCTGTTGTAACTGGCACCGGAGGCGCCAATACTAGCTTCCCCATAACATGTGGGCCAGAAGGATGGTTCACGTCAGACGGGGTCTGTGCAATTCCTTGCCCAGCGGTGCCCAAGGTTAGCCATTCAGTGTCGAAGTATTTTGGGAAAGTGATAGAGTATGGCCAAAAGCCTGCCATTGTACAATGTAAGGAAGGGTATGTTGCAGAGAACTCTGGATTGGCTATTCAGAATGTCATTTGTCTTCGTAACGGAACATTGTCCGGACTCGATCACTGTATCCAATCGACGGGTTCTGGAGTCGACGGAACCGACGGAACCGACGGCCTCAGCCAGTGGCCGTACCAGGAAGGCGAATCATTCAATGTGGCGGCGTATATGGCACGACTATTGAGCGAAGGAAGAAGCGGTGGAGTGACCAGCGTGTCTGTTTTGACAGCTTTGGCTATATGTATCACCCTCCTCTTCTAGTGTGAACTAGTACCACAGACTTTGTCCCGTTCCTATGATCCAATCTACAGTAGTCCTTCCTTCTTAATTTTGTCCAGAAACTTTCTATTCACTGAAGATCTCCTTTAATTGGCTAACTAATCTATGGGTATTGTTTGACACGTTCCCGTGTATAATTCGAGCTCTTCGTATTCTCTTCTTAACATCATCGGGAGACCCGTTGATCATCAAGTTATCTACCGCTTGTTCCGGTAACACCACCACCTCCCACCCCTGAGCTCTATCTCTGGCTATATCCTTCGCGGCTCTCGCGAGGATATGTCGGGGGTCGTCTCTCGCACAGTCTTTAGCACGGACAATTGTGACTTGCAATTTCATGCCTTCGTTTCGCCATACTCGAGGACTCTCTATGACGAACCCGCCGGTCTCGGAATTGAGCGGACCAGACTCAAAAAGAGCTCCTAACATATCACCTATGAAGGAAGTACTTTTTGGCAATAATCCCGTCCATTCTTCCTTGTCAATTTTCGTGGTTACTTCAAGCTGAGCGGACTCCAATAGAGACTCAAGAGCGTTGCCTGGAACAACGGCTAAATGATCAGTATACACTTTACCTGTATGCCCGAGTAGAGGAACAGTAGAGGCAAATTTTTTGGAAACCGTCGAGTCTGAAACAACAAGGTCGAAATTCTCCGGAACGGATAACGACAACAAGGCTGATTCGGTCCAGCTTTTATCCACACCGGGATTGCAGAGACTGAACAGTGCTATATCTGAGACTAGGCGAGCGAGAAGGCGGGGATGAATACTACTTGGATCTCCGAGAGACTGCACGAGAACATCTCGAACAGACTCTGTGTTTCTCAACTGTAGATTCGCAATAGCTGCGAGGACACGAGAAACGTTGGGAGGAGAGATCAAGCCTCCATTGGCACTTAGTCGAGAATATAGATGCCCAATCAACTTGGTCGTTGGGTTCACCATTTTAGCAACCAAACATATATCCATCAACTCGACCGTCTGAGGAGTCGATAGACGAGCAAGATCGATGGACTCAAACAGTTTCAAAAGACTGGTACATGCCTGATCAGAACCAGAGGCTAATTTGGCCATTAATTTTCCAATAGCGATTTGATCTTCCACGGATTGTATTTGCGAGAAATCGATCCGTGGGACAATATCGGAAGCAACAAGAGTCCTGATGGCAGAGTTGTGATACAGCATCACCGACTGAACACAGGACACAAGTTGAGGTTGAGAAAGCGAGTCAATTTTTGATTTCAAAACTCTCGCGATAACTGTTCCAATTTGTGACCTGTATTTGTCCTTTCGTTTCCATGCGCTCGGATGATGACTTATAGTGTACAGTAGACTGGTGAACTCGATAGGATTCAAATTCGACAACAAAGTGTCACCAAAGGACTGAATTCGATTGGCCACAATATCGACAGAGTCGAGTTTGAGACTATTGACACCGTTCAATAGCAACATTTTTTGCGCAACCTGAGGCATTGGAAGTGACAATACTTGTTCATGAAACGAAGATGAGATCGATTTAAATATTTTGAATTTCAAAAAATTTTGTCGAGTTTTTTTTGAATAAAATGGATTATTTTCAACAAAAACTTGTTTATCCAATTTCAGTTTTAGCTTGAACAAAATCTTCAAAACACGATCTTTGTCGTCCACTAATCGATGGAACGATAATCGAGAAAGTTCGTCGGCAACCAGATCAACAGTGCGGGCAATGATTTGAGGAATGTCACACGGTTCAACCGACTCGAGTAACTGGACCAGTTCAGGTTTACTTAGGCATGGAATAAGAATTTCGGGAAAAATATACTCGCTTCGGCTTCGTATTGTTACCCCGTTTAACACCAAGAGCGAGGGGGCATGAAGCATAGTTGATGCATGAGAAACGAGAATGTCTAGGGCTTTATCAGAAGCACCAAATTGCGCCACAGCTTGCGAAAGTGTCAACATACTTGAGTCATCGAGTTCTTCAAGTTGACGATCAATCACAAGGTGTTCGATAAGTTGAGTCGCCCGTTGACACACTTGGGTCGAATTCGGTACACGCAACAACAAGGCGAGAATCTGGACAATAGTTTCTTGGTCGAGGGGTAGGTGAAAGACTTTGTTGAAGAATTCGTCCACTCTTTCGTCGTCCAGTGGAACTTCATATAGAGATCGAATCGCTACATGGATCGGCCAACTGGCCAGATTCGAATACACCAATTGCGCTCTATCACAGACAGTTGAGGTGGAAGAACTAGATGATTTTTCGGAAGAAGACGCGTTTTCAAACCCGGTTTGAACAGCAGCCAAATTCCGTTTCATCATGAGCTTGATTTTGTCTATTTCGAACCGGCTCAGTTTTCTCGGAAAGTCATCAACGAGAGGTTTTAGTTTCTTTGTGATTCGTGGAACTCTCTTCATTGAGAGAATCTAGGATAGAGAGAATAGGATGAAGTTTACGTCAAAAAATCCTGTGATTACGAATTATATACACAGACTGGCTTACTTGAGAGGAATAACAATGGTTAGTGGATCACTGTTACCAGCAGCATTGTTTGCAAGGACACTCACAGTGACAGACTGATTTTGAAAAAATTTAGCAAACCTTTGATCGTCTTCAACAAGGACGAAGAAGGGATCTGTTCCTTCCCTCACAGATCCTGCATTGACCATAGTTCGTGGAGATTGCTGAAGCAAAAACACAATGTATTTCTCGACTCTTTCACGAGAGTTGGAGATCTGGGAGGGATTCCATCTGATTTCAATTCTTCGTTTACCGAAATTGCCACGGTCCACAGTGAATGGATTTGCATGCATTGTGGGTTTTTGAGGACGAGAAAGAGCTGTTGCCTGCATGCGTTGTTCAATAATTTTTTTTGCGTCATTAATAGCTTGATTCGCATCCACAAGTTCAGGAACGGATTTCCATTCTGGTGGGGCTTTGTCTGGGTGCAAGAGCAAACAAAGTTTCGCCCACCGTTTCTTGACCTCTGCCATAGTACTAGATGGACCCAATCCGAGGGTTCGGAAAGGACAGATTTTTCGATTATCAATGGCTTGGCGCACCAAACGACCGTAATCTGATGCCCAGTCCGCAGTTGGGGAAGACGGAGCTGACGATACAGCTGGAGCAGGAACAGAGGTAGATGAAGTGCTTGATTCAATTCGAGGTTTCTTCGGGGTCGGGACTGTTTTGGCGCGAGCCTGATTCGAGGGAGGTGAGTTCTCGTTCTGCTGCCATTCAGCTGGGCGCCGAAGTTTACGAGTAGCCGGAGCTGCAGGGGCAGGATCCGGACGAATTTTTTCCGGAGAAGTTACCGGGGAAGAATCCGGTGAGGAGGATGAAATCGACGAACTTGAAGAACTTGAGGAACTTGAGGACGATGAACTTGACGTTGAGGAAGACGATTGGTCTGGCGATGGAGATGCGCTGACTTTTGGAGCGAATTTTGGAATAGAGGAGGTTCCAGGTTTCTCAGAGGCGGCCGCAGCCGCCGCCGCGGCTTGCTCAGCTCTCTTCCTTGCAACAAGCCCGCTTAATTTTTTCTTTCTTTTTTCTTTAGTCAACGTCTGTTGCGATTTTTGCTCTGTATCACTCGCCCCAGATGAACTACTACTGTCGCTGCTGCTATCACTGCTCGATCTACTTGAACTGCTGTCACTATCATCACTGCTTGAACTGCTGCTGTCACTGCTGCTACCAGAGCTACTATCACTATTGTTAGCATCTCCCATTTCCACATCAGAGTCAAGAGCCTGTTTGGGTTGACGTTTCTTCGCTGGCTTTTTCCTGGCTGGGGCCGGTTTCGGAGGAGAGGGTTCTTGAGGAACTGCTTCATCCTCACTGAACCCTAGATCAAGACCACCTCCACCACCAACACTACTACTTGAAGAACTATCACTGTCTGATGAGTCCGAAGAGCTAGAAGATTCTTGTGATTGTCGCACAGGGCGACGACGCTGTGAAGGCCGCTGAGTACCCATTATCTTGTTGTATTTAGCGCCGATTCCCATGGATCTCACGGACGACCAAAAATTGCTTGATGCAAGAATCGTTACTGCTTGTTTGATATCGTCAAGGGCAATTTCATACTGAGGGATTCCAGTGTTCTTGGAAATCAGGATTATGAACTCGTCTATGAGTTTTGGGTCCGCTATGGCCGCTTTTACTAGGAGAAGCGTCTTGTTCTCACTAGGAACACCTCGGAGCGACATATGGTGAATATCACTGGGGAATAAGGGAAGGCAAAGACCTCCAACGGTACAAGTCATCCGTGACTAGTATTAAAGTTTCTTCTATTCATCTGAATCTACTCCCATAATGAGAGAAGCAAGGGCAAAGAAAATAAACATGCATCCTCCAGCTAGGTTGACATGTTTCTCTGAAATGCGGCTGGCAAGAAGCCGGCCACCAATAACTGCTAAACCTGTACAAAGACAATGCCCAACAACACCTCCTGCTGTGACACCGACGGGGTCTTTAGACGAAGCAAGAGCAATTGTTGCGATTTGAGATCGATCACCCCACTCTGCAAGGAATGTCATAACGAAACAATTGCTCTTGCTTCG
>Ga0214917_10008191_pt1 | contig 10341 bp, 9 predicted proteins | sample LL_1208_BB_MetaG_FD_177983 | JGI IMG/M metagenome (GOLD analysis project Ga0214917, IMG submission 177983) | Freshwater microbial communities from Lake Lanier, Atlanta, Georgia, United States - LL_1208_BB | ecosystem: Environmental > Aquatic > Freshwater > Lake | place: USA: Georgia | collected...
TTGCCACCGCGGCCACCCTTGCCGCCGCCTGCACCGCCGCCGCCCGGACCACCAGCGATGTCGCCGCCGCCGCCGCCGCCGCCCGACATGTCCGGCGGCACGGCGCCAGCTCCGGCGTCCTGTTCAGGTGTGGCCGCGGGCGGCTCCTCTTCCTTCTTGGGGGGCTCCACCCGATCGACCGGAATCTCGGTCTGCATGGTGATGAGCGCGCGCGGATCCTGAAGCGCGTCCTCGCCGGCGCGCGCGCCGCTGGCGGTGACCGTGGCGCGCACCGCCCACGGCAGGCCGTCGGTGTCGCTGTCCCAGTCCTGTCGCCACGACTTGCCGTCGTAGGCCTCCAGCCGCAGGCCCACCACGCCCTCGCCCACGGGTTCCGCCACGCCGCCGGCGTCCTCGTACTGGTCCGGCACCGCGTCGCGGCGTCTCCACAGCACCGCGCCGTCGCCGTCGGTCTCGATGCGGTACTGCGCCTCGTATTCCTGGCCCTCGCCCGAATACTCGAGCGCGCGCGTGGGCCGCAGGCGCTCGTTGAAGAGCAGCATCTGGTCGCGATCCATCTCGCCGGCGCTCGTGCGCACGCTCTCGGCAGCCAGGCGGAACCGCGTGTTGAACAGGTCGTCGCTGCGCAGCACCGACTGCACGTCGCGACGGATGTTCTCGAGCGCGTCCGTCGCGCGGCGGCACGCGTTCATGCGCAGTCGGGCCACCTCGCGCGCGCGCCCGAGCTGGCTGATCGACGAGGTCACGGCCGCCGTCACGATCGCCGCCACGGCGATCGCCACGATGAGCTCGATCACGGTGAAGCCGCGTTCACTTCGCACCGGCGTTCTCCTTCTCGTCGAAGCGCGTCGCGCGGTCGACGGGCTTTTCCGGAGAGCGCTCGTCGGGAGGAAGGTTTTCGTCGTGCGGAGCCACACGCGTGGCACAGCGGAATTCCACGCCTTGGGGCGAGCGCACCATCGCCATCACGTCGGTCGGGTCGCCGACCGCGCCGCCGCGGATCTCGACCGTGTATTCCCAGTCCGGCCAAGGCGCGGGCATGCGGCCTGCCGGCTCGCGCACCTGCGTGTACGCGGTGGGGCCCTCGGTCACCACGCCGGCGAGCAGCGCGTCGAGCATCGCGGCGGCCATCGCCTCCTGTTCGCCGCGCTGCAGCATCACGAGGCTGCGCTGCGAGAGCGTCACCACGCCCGCCAGTCCCACGGCCAGCAGCGTGCCGCCGAGGATCGCGTCGAGCAGCGCGAAACCGCGCCGGGCGGTGGGGCGCTTCACCATGGCTCGCGATCCATTCCGCGCTGATCCAGGTCGATCGGCGCGCGCGTGCCCTCGCGCATCACGCCGTTGTCGACGCGCGTCGGCACGCTCGCGCCGCGCTCGAGCACGATCAGGCTGTCGAAGCCGTCCGCCACCAGATGCAGCTCGATGCGCGGGCGCTCGCCGCCGGGCGACCCCACGATGCGCCACTCGTCGCCCACGAGCCCCTGGCCGTCGCTGCGAACCTCCGCCAGCTCCACGCCCTGCGGCAGCCGCACCGGCTGCACGAAGCGGTCCGGCACCCAGTCGGGCGGGTCCGCGGGTCGCTCCGGATCGGCTTCCAGGTTCCACAGCTCGATGCAGCCGCTGTCCGGATTCATCCAGATCGCCGACTGCGTCACGCCCGCGTTGTCACGGAAGGCGAACAGGCTCAGCAGCTCGGAGAGGCGTTCGGCGGCCACGTCGGCCTCGCGTCGCGACATGCCGCCGAGGCGCGGCACCACCATCGCCGCGACGAGCGCCAGCAGCGCCGAGACCACGATGAGCTCGAGCAGGGTGAAGCCTCGGCGCATGCACCCTTCCCGGGCCCTCAGCGGGCCCCGTTCACGATGTCCTTGTTGTCGCCTTCGCCGCCCGGCTGCCCATCGGCGCCGTAGCTCACGATGTCGAAGTCGCGGTTCACGGTCGGCGGAACCACCACGACATAGCGGTGACCCCACGGATCATTCAGGTTGTTCGAGTTCGTGATGATGGGGTTGTCGCCCTGGCAGAGCACCTCGAGCTCGAAGTCGTCGCCGAGCCGGCTCAGGCCCGCCTCGGTCATGTACAGGCGCACCTGCTGCGCCAGGCTGTTCACGTCGGCTTCGGCCTTGCGGCTCTTCGCCACGCCGAGCCAGCGGGTCACGTTCGGCACGAGAATCGTGGCGAGCAGGGCGACGATGGTGACGGCGATGATCACCTCGAGCAGGGTGAAGCCCTTGCGGACGGTTCGGCGATGGCGGCGTGCGTGCATGGTCGGGTTCCTCGGTGCCTTCGGTCGGGCGCGGCGTCGAACGCCGGGCCAGCGTTGTCATTCCACCGATGCGGCAAAATCGCGCATTCGGCCTGTCCGATAGCGTAGCCGCCGGGGGGCGGTTCGGCCCTGTTCAACCGCCGAGGGCGGATTGCAGTTGCAGCAGCGGCATCAGGATCGCCGCCAGCACGAAGCCGGCGATCACGGCCATGAACACCAGCAGAACCGGGGGCAAGGCCTTGGTGAAGATCTTGATGCTCGCGTTCACCTGCCGGTCGAATGCCGTCGCGGCGTGCAGCAGCATGCTCTCGAGGCGGCCCGAACGCTCGCCGATGTTCACGATCTGGATCAGCAGCGGCGGGAAGAAGCCGCAGCGCTCGAGCGGTTCGGCGAGCGCCTGGCCGGTCGTCACCTTCTCCTGCACCTCGTCAACGGCGCGCGTGAGCACGGCGTTGCCCAGCGTGTCGCGCGTGATGCGCAGCGACTGCAGGATCGGCAGGCCCGCGCTCACGAGCGTGCCCAGTGTGCGCGTGAAGCGCGCCACCGCCACGTCGCGCAGCAACGGCCCGAGCAGCGGAAGCCGCAGCAGCAGGCCATCCCACCACAGCCGGTTCACGGGCTGCGCGAGCCAGCGGCGGACGCCGACCACGCCAAAGCCCAGCGCCACGATCACCAGCAGCCACCAGGTCTTCATGAAGCCCGCGAATCCGAGCAGGATGCGGGTGGGAAGCGGCAGCACCATGCCGGGCTGCCCGGCGATCGGCGCCATGAGCTGCGGCAGGATCACGGTGACGAGCAGCACGACGCTCGCCAGGATCAGCGACGCGACGATCATCGGGTAGATGGTCGCGCCGACGAGCTCGCGCCGCAGTTCCACCGAGCGGTCGAGCAGGTCGGCCAGCTGATGCAGCACCTCCGGCATGCGCCCACTCGCGTCGGCGGCGCGCGCCATGCCGATCGTCATGTCGTCGAACGGCGCGCCGTAGGCCCGCATCGCCTCATGCAGTGGTTGGCCGGCTTCCACCTTCTCGATCAGCGCGTCCAGGATCGCCGGCTGCGACTTGCCGGTCGCCTGGCGCCGCACCGTGCGCAGCGCCTGCATGAGCGGCAGGCCAGCCTCGACGGCGGTGGCGAGCTCGCGAACCAGGTTGGCCAGGTCGGCCTTGCCCATGGTCGGGCGATCGTTCCCGAGCCGCATCCACGCGGGGAGTGGAGCCGCCTTGCCCGTGGTGGCGACCTCGGCGCGCTTCGGCGCGGCTTCCGCGGGTTCATCGCTCTCGAGGCGCAGCGGCGTGAGGCCGCGCGCGAGCACCAGCCGCATCGCCGTGCCGCGGTCAGGCGCCACGAGCGTGCCGCTCGTCGATCCGCCGCTCCGATCCAGCCCCTCGTAGCGCCAGTTCGCCACGCGTCAGCCCTCGTCCACGTCCTGCGTGGCGCGCAGCACTTCCTCGATCGTGGTGTCGCCGCGCTGGGCCTTCTCCATGCCGTCGTCACGCATCGTCATGAAGTCGGCGTCGACGAGCTGCTTGAGTTCCATCACGCTCTGGCCCTCCGCGATCGCCGCACGCAGGCCGGGGTTGATGCGCGCGAGCTCGAAGAAGCCGAGGCGGCCACGGAAGCCGCTGCCGGAGCAGGCCTCGCAGCCCGTGCCGATGGTCACCATGCCGCCGAAGCGCTCCACCTCGGCAGGCGCGATGCGCACGCGCTGGTCCTCGCTCATCGGAACGGCGCGCTTGCATGCGCGACAGAGGCGTCGGCCGAGGCGCTGCGCGAGCAGGCCCTCGAGCACGCTCGCCACGAGGAAGCTCTCCGCGCCCATGTCGACGAGGCGACCCACGCTGCTCAGCGCGTCGTTCGTGTGAAGCGTGCTGAGGATGAGGTGGCCGGTGAGCGCGCTGCGGATGGCGATGTCCACCGTCTCCGCGTCGCGGATCTCGCCCACCAGGATCACGTCGGGGTCCTGTCGAAGGATGCTGCGCAGCCCGCTCGCGAAGGTGAGGCCGCGCTTGGGGTTCACGGGGATCTGGTTGATGCCCGAGAGCTCGTACTCGACGGGATCCTCGATCGTGATGATCTTCTTGCGCGGGTCGTACAGCTTGCTGAGCGCCGCATACAGCGTGGTCGTCTTGCCGCTGCCCGTCGGGCCGGTCACCAGCACGAGACCGTGCGGCTTGGCGATCAGCTTGTCCATCATCGCCACGTGCCGCTCGCCCATGCCGAGGCTTCGCAGCTCGAGCGGCAGGTTGCTCTTGTCCAGGATTCGCATCACCACGCTCTCGCCGTAGATCGTGGGAACGGTGCTCACGCGGATGTCGACCTTGCGGCCCTCGTAGCGAAGGCTGATATGACCATCCTGCGGCACGTAGCGCTCCGCGATGTTCATCTGCGACATGATCTTGATGCGGCCGATGATCGCCGGCTGCAGGTGCTTCGGCGGGCTCGGCTGCTCGATCAGCACGCCGTCCACGCGGTACTTCACCTTCAGCTCGCCCTCGAAGGGCTCGATGTGGATGTCGCTCGTGCGCTTCTGGATGGCCTCGAGGATGAGCAGGTTGACGAGGTTCACCAGCGTCGGCTGCTCGGCCATGCGGTGCACGTCGTCGGCCTCGATCGCGTCGAGGTTGTGCTCGCTCGCGGTGTTCGCCAGCTCGCCGTCGCTCGCCAGGCTCTCCGCCATGCGAGCGGCCGTCACGCCGTAAGCCTGGCGCATGAGCTCGCCGAAGGCCTCCGGAGCCACGCCCACGCGGGTGATGGGCATGCGCGCGATCGCGCCGGCCTCGTCGACGCCGTTCAGGTCGAAGGGGTCCGCCATCGCCAGCCGCAGGCGACCCGCCTCGACCGAAAGCGGCACGATTCGAAGTCGCACGGCGGCGTCGGCGGGCATGAGCCGAACGGCGCCGGCCTCGGTCGGCACGGGCTTCTCGAGCCACGCGAAACCGCTCGCCTCGCAGCGCTCTCGCGGGCCTCCAGCCGCCGCGGCGCGGATGAGCGCCTCGACGGCGCTCGACGCCGAACCGGCCGCACTCGTCATGCCGTCATCCACGCGGTGGTCGGTGCCCGATCAGGGCACGGTCTCCTTGTGCGCCGGGGCATCGCCCTCGGCGTCGCCGCCGCCGGAACCGTTGGCGGGCTTCGCGCGCGCGCCGCCCTCGATCTGCGCGGGGTCCACCTGCGACGGCGGGGGGCGCAGGCCCGGGATGCCGGCCGTGATCTTCTCCTTCTGCTCGGGCGTGAGGAGCGCAAGCACGGCGTCGCGCGTCTCCTGCACGAGGCGGTTCTTCTCGTTGCGCAGCGGCACCATGGCGTCGGCGGGTACCGGCTCGGCGGTCTTGCCCTGCTTGGCGGCCAGGCGCGCCTGCGCCGCCTTGGTCGCGCGGATCGGCTTGTTCGGCTCGTCGCTGCGCATCGTCTGCAGCATGCGGCCGCGGAGGTCGGTCAGCGTGGTGTTCCACTTCGAGCGCGCCGCGGCGATGCCTGCCTTCTGGTCGGCGGTCAGGTCGGTCAGGCCGTCGATCACCTGGAAGAAGCTCGCCAGCGGATCGGGCTGGAAGGCCTCCTTGTAGCCGGCAGCCAGCGCGCGCTCGCGGAATTCGCCGCCGTGCGGCGGGGGGAGGGTGGCCGAGATCCTCTCGATCGACTCGTCCTGCACGCCACGCACCACGACGCGGGCTTCCATGATCTGCTTCTGCAGGCCGACGCCCTGATCCATGTCCATCTCTTCCATCGCCTTGGTGAAGCCCGGCATGAGCGCGTCGATGCGCTGCTCGCGCGCGAGCAGCGCCTTGTCGAGTGCCAGCTCGTACTCGTCGAAGGCGGCCTGCGAAGCGGCCATCGCGTCGGGCGGCAGCTGCATCTGGCGGGCGATCGCGATCAGGTCGACGCCCTCGCCCGAGAGGTCGCTGTCCTGCAGGCCGCGCTCGCGACGCAGCGTGCGCTCGAACTTCGGCCAGCGCTCGCGCTGCATCTCGCTCAGCTGGCCCTTCACGCTCTCCATGAAGTCGTTGAACAGCTTCTGCTTCTCGGGCTGCCACTGCTCGATCGGGGCGAGCAGGCCCTTGATGGTCTTCGGGCCGCCCTTCTGCGCCTTGGCGAGCTCCACCATCTTCTCGCGCACCGCATCGCAGCCCGTCTTGAAGCTGGCGGTGTAGTCCTCGATCAGGCTCTCCACGATCGGCCGCTGCCAGTCCTCGAGCTTGAGCGTCTCGACGATCAGCGTCATGTCACGCGGCAGGATGTCGGGCTTGAAGGCCTCGGTGAAGCCGGCCTTGCCGCCGAACTGCGCGGAAGCCATGGTCAGCAGGGCGAGCGGGGCGGCAAGGACGATTCGGCGGAGGAGGTGTCGCATGGGATGGTTCCAGACCCGGTTTGTCGGTCGGCCCGCCACAACGGCGGATCGCGACGCGCATTCGCGGCAAGTGAGAGGAAGATCGGACATTGCGGCCGGGAAGGCCCAGCCCGGACCCATAATCTATGCGCGGCCCCACGGCCGTGTTCAGGCCAATCGCACGGTTCGCTGCTCGATGCGCTTCTCGGAGCGGGTCATGACCACCCGGTCGACGAAGATGCCCGGCGTGTGCACCTGATCGGCGTCGATCTCGCCGACTTCGACGAGCTCCTCGACTTCGGCCACGGTGACTCGCCCGCTCGTCGCCACCATCGGGTTGAAGTTTCGGGCGGTCTTTCGGAAGACGAGATTGCCGAACCGGTCCGCCTTCCAGGCCTTCACGAGCGCCAGATCGGCGCGGATGCCGCGCTCCATCACGAAGGTCTCGCCATCGAACACCTCGAGAGGCTTGCCATCGGCCACCACGGTGCCCACGCCGGTGCGGGTGTAGAAGGCCGGAATGCCTGCGCCGCCCGCGCGCAGGCGCTCGGCGAGCGTGCCCTGTGGGCAGAACTCGAGCTCGAGCTCGCCGCTCATGAACTGGCGCTCGAATTCCGCGTTTTCGCCCACGTAGCTCGAGACCATCTTTCGGATCTGACGGGTCTTCAGGAGCAGGCCGAGGCCCCAATCGTCCACGCCCGCGTTGTTGCTGACGCAGGTCAGGCCTTTCGCGCCGCTGTCACGCAGGGCGAGAATGAGCTGTTCGGGAATGCCGCAGAGGCCGAAGCCTCCGACCGCGACCGTGATGCCGTCCTTCGCGAGGCCCTCGAGCGCCTTCGCGGGGGTGGGGAAGACCTTGTCCGCTGCCATGGGTGGAGAGTGTAGGGGCCTGGGCCCGCTACGCTCGCGCCGTGCCGCTCGTGCTGCTGCTGATCCTGCTGTCGGCCCTTCCCGACGCGATGCTCGTTCCAGTGCTGCGAGATCTGTTCGTGGAGCGCTACGGGGTGAGCGCGGCCCATGCGCAGGCCTTCCTTGCGGTGAACCTGCTGGGTGCGGGCCTCGCCGTTCCGCTCGTCCGGCGGCTGCGCCGGCGCTGGCCAGCCTGGGTGGTGGCCTCGATCGGCGCGGTGGCTGACGCATCGTTGCTCGGCCTGATGTGGCTGCCGATCGGTTTCGTGCCCACCCTCGTTGTGCGCGCGGTGGAGGGTGTGGCGGATGTGGCAACCTTTGCCGCTCTCTTCCAGCTGCTTGGCGCCTTGGGTGGCCGCGGTTCCGCGTGGCGCATGGGCGTGGGTGCGAGCCTGCTGGTCGGTGGGCTCGGCGCGGGCGCGGTGGTCGGCGGTGCGGCGGTGAGAGCGAGCGCAGCGGGGCCCACGGTCGCGTTCGTGATCGGCGCGGTGTGCTGCCTGGCGACCGGGCTCGGGGCCTTTCTGGGCTCACGCGTGCTCGACCGGGTTGAGCCCGGCGCGGAGCCGGCGGTCGCCGTGGCTGCCGATCGTCCGCCCCTGTGGCCGACGCTGCTCATGGCCGCTTCCGATCGCGCGACTGGCGCGGCGCTGACCGCAGTGTTCGCGAGTTTCCTCGCGAAGAACCTTGGCTACGACCCCGCGGAGCGCGGAAGGCTGGTGGGGCTGCCGCTGCTGCTCATGGCCGTCGGGGCGGCGCCTGCCGGCTGGATCGCCGATCGCTTCGGCACCCTGCGGGTGCGCACGCTCACGGCGGTGGTTTATGCGGCCTGCTTCGCGCAGGTGGCGTGGCTCGGGTTCAGCACGTTCGCGCTCAGTGCGGTGCTGCTGGTGCTGGGCTTGGCCGCGGCGCCGCTGCTGCCTGCCTCGCTGGCGCTGGTGGTGCGCTCAGGCCATGGTTCGGGAGGCCTGGCGGCGTTCCGGGCCGCGGGCGATGCGGGCTACTTCCTTGGCATTCTCGCGGTGGTGGTGGTGGGCACCTTCGCCGACGGTGACCACATGCCCACGCAGCAAGGCATCATGCTCGGCTTTGCGCTGGGACATCTCGCCTGCACGGTGGCGGCTGCCGCGCGCCTGCGAGGCGCGTGCACGGCGGCTTGAGCACCGCCGAGGTCAGTTCGGCGAGACCGAGGGATGCGAGGCGATCGGCTCGCCCTGCAGTTCCTCGAGCGCCACGCGCAGCTTCTCGAGCGCTCGGTTCTGGATCTGCCGCACGCGCTCCTTGGTGACGCCGATCATCTGACCGACCTGCTCGAGCGTGAGCGAGGGCGAGCCGGTGGGCGCGTCGAGACCGAAGCGATGGCCGATCACCTTGCGCTCGACATCGCTGAGGTCTGCGCGCGTGCTGTCGACGAGATGGCGCACCTCGGCTGCGGTGTCTCGAGCGTGCTGCTCGCGCACGGTCTCGAGGTGGTTCGACCGCTCGAATTCCGGGTCGAACTCGCTCGGGAAGCGCTGGCGGTGCTTCACGAGCTTGATGCCGAAGCGGCTGAAGGCCTTCAGGATCGCGCGGCAGGCGTAGGTGCTGAACTTGAAGCCTCGGCCGCAGTCGAACTTGTCGACGCTGCGCATGAGCGCCATGTTTCCCTCGCCGATCAGGTCGGGGAAGTCGCTCTCGCCCAGTCGAACCCGCCGTGCCATGGCCAGCACCAGCGCCAGGTTGATCTCGCTGATCTGCTCGCGGTAGCGGCGCGAAAGGCGGTACCAGCGGAGCATCTCGCGGGCCTCGTCGGCCGTGGGGGTGCGTCCGCCGAGCGCATCCTGGATCTGGCGCACCCGGAACCGCGCGTAGTTGAACTGCAGGAAGATCACGCGCTCCTGCGCGGCGGTGAGCAGCACGCTCGAGCTGCGCGCCTGACGCTGCTTCTGCTCGCGATCACCGAGGTCGTCCATGAGCGGCCGATACCAGGTGACATCGGGCCGGCGGATCGGCTCGGGCTTCTCGTAGATCGCGCGCTCGGCATCGGGCTTTTGAAACTCCGGAGAGTCCATGAAATCCATCGGCTCGGCCATGATCTCGGTGAGCAGGGTTTCGTCCTGCGGTGTCAGGCCAGTTCGCGGTGCGGTGCCGGGGCGCGCGCGATCGCGCACCGCGGGACGCTTGCGCTGCTTCACGCGGTCGATCGGGGAATTGCTGCCAAAGAGCGAGTCGATCATTGGGTGTTCCTTTCCGCCGCCGGCGTCGGGGGGTTGTGTCTGCCGGAGTGGGGTGCGGGGCGCGGACAACCGATCTGGGAGCAATCGAGATGCCGGACACGCGGCGATGGGCCGAGGGTTCGGCGAAGTGGCGGGAAGCGAATGCGAACTGGATGTCGTACTTCGGTCTTCCCAAGGGCCCGTTCGCTGCAGAAATGCAAATGGTTTCACATGGGCATGAAAGCCAAAAAGAGGCGGGCCCCCATATACATGGGAGCCCGCCGATTGCTGCAAGACAGAAGCCCGAGCCTTTGAAATGAACAGTTCTCGGACTTACTCCGGCTTGCCGCCGCTCATGTCGTAGATCCAGGCCTCGCCCGCGCGCTGGAAGTCCAGCACCTCGCCGCTCTTGAAGAACAGGCTGAGTTCGCGGGTGGCGGCCTCGGGTCCATCCGAGCCGTGGATGAGATTGAAGCTGTTCGACACGCCAAAGTCACCGCGGATGGTGCCGCCGGCCGCCTTGCTGCCGAACGTGGCGCCCATCATGCCGCGGCAGATGGCGATGGCACCGTTGCCGCGGATCGCCATGACGAGCACCGGGCTGCTGGTCATGAAGCGCACCAGGCCCGCGTAGAAGGGCTTGCTGGCGT
>Ga0214917_10008192_pt1 | contig 10340 bp, 8 predicted proteins | sample LL_1208_BB_MetaG_FD_177983 | JGI IMG/M metagenome (GOLD analysis project Ga0214917, IMG submission 177983) | Freshwater microbial communities from Lake Lanier, Atlanta, Georgia, United States - LL_1208_BB | ecosystem: Environmental > Aquatic > Freshwater > Lake | place: USA: Georgia | collected...
GGCAGTTTCATGTCGGGCAAGCCCATTTGCGCTTTCATGCTGCCGTCTTCAAATTGAACCAACGAATGTACAATGCTCTGGGGATGCACCACCACATCAATTTGGTCCGCAGTTAAATCAAACAACCATTTGGCCTCAATCACTTCCAAGCCTTTGTTCATTAGGGTGGCTGAATCGATGGTGATTTTTGCTCCCATGCTCCAATTCGGGTGCTTGAGCGCTTGGGCTTTGGTCACCTGTTGCAATTGCGCAGTGGAAAATCCCCGAAAGGGGCCGCCAGAAGCGGTTAAATAAATCTTTTCAATGGCGTTCAAGTGTTCCCCCGGAAGGCACTGAAAAATGGCAGAATGTTCTGAATCTACGGGATAAAGGTTCACCCGGTGCTTTTTAATCAATTCGTTGATTAACCTACCAGCAACCACCAAGGTTTCTTTATTGGCTAAGGCAATGTCTTTACCAGCTTCTATGGCAGCAATGGTCGGTTTAAGACCTGAATACCCTACTAAGGCGGTTAATACCACATCTACCTCGGTGGATTGAACCACCTGACACAAGGCATCAGCGCCACAGTATACATGAATGTTTTCGTTCCAAAGCGCTTCTTTTACCTTGATATACTGGGTTTCATCTCCAATGACGACCATATTTGGCTTAAATTTCAACGCCTGTTCAATCAACAAATCGGCATTTTTACCGGCCGTGATTACTTGAAGGTCAAACAATTCGGGATAGGTTTCAAGAACTTCTATAGCTTGGGTGCCAATGGAACCTGTAGACCCTAAGATGGCAACACCGCGTTGTTTTTTCATTTTTGTTTGGTGCCGTCAGTGTTAAAAGTGGATCCTCCACCTAGAAAGTAGTATCCTCCTTGTAGCTTGAAGTGATTTTTATCTAAAAAAGAACCAGAAACGTAGTAGTGCGGATCACCGCTATCGTAATGCAAGGTGCCATCCGTTTCCATCAAATAGGAGGTCACATTGTTTTGATTTATAAAATCGATGAAATAACGATTTTCAGACCGGCGAACAGATAATTGGTAAAAGGTTGTATCCAAATAAACCGGTTGACCCATGACCCAATGGCTGTTTATCGATCGTACGGTATATTCACCCACATATTTCAACCGGTAATCGAAGATGGGCTTGTTGCAACCACAAGCCAAGCAACAAACAACTAGAAAAAAATAGAGTAGTTTCATGCTATTTTTTTGTGCCATATTCATCAAACGAGTATCCTCCACCTAAACCCATATAACCACCCGTAAGACGAAAATGATTCTTGTCTACAAAGCCACCATTGACGTAAAAATGTGGATCATAACCATCGGAGTGAAGTGTTCCATCGGTTTCCAGGAGATAGGTTTTTGTTACTGAGCTGTTTTGCCTTACAAAATTCACATAGTACCTATCATTGGATCGATTTACATTTAATGTATAGGTTACCGTATCTTGTTGATAGTTGCTTCCTACCCAACTCGAATTGTAGGATATGACCTGGTATTCCCCAACGAATTTGGACCGATAGTCTATCAGTGGTTTTTTGCATCCCAAAAGGAAAATCAGCAATAGCGAAAAGGAAAAAATAATTTTCATCATGTTGTTCATTAATGTGCTTCCAGCCAATTATCAGCAATTTCCATTTCCACAACCATGGGCACTGCAAGTTGCACCGCATTTTCCATGGCTTCTTTCACTAAGGCTTTCATTTCCTCTTGTTCCGTCACATGCACATCAAACAGCAGTTCATCGTGCACCTGTAAGATCATTTTCGACTTCAAATCCCTTGATTTCATGGTTTGATATACCGCAATCATGGCCATTTTAATAATATCGGCCGCCGATCCTTGGATTGGTGCGTTAATCGCGTTGCGTTCTGCATAGCCTCGAACCATGGCATTAGCCGAGTTAATATCGGGTAAATACCTTCTGCGTTTCATGATGGTTTCCACGTATCCGTGTTCGCGCGCAAACGAAATGACATGGTCCATATAGGATTTTATCGTTCCAAATTGGACAAAATAGGCATCAATGATTTCCTTGGCTTCGGTGCGAGAGATTCCTAAATTTTGGGCAAGACCAAAAGCTGATTGCCCATAAATAATTCCAAAATTTACCGCCTTTGCCGCACTGCGCTGGGATTTAGTTACTTCTTGGATTGGCACTTTGTACACGGTAGCTGCGGTGGCTGCGTGAATATCCAATCCTTCCTTAAACGCTTTAATCATCGACGGGTCCTCGCTGAGTGCCGCAATGATGCGCAATTCTATCTGCGAGTAATCCACCGACATGATCTTAAATTCCGGTCCCCGAGCAACAAATGCTTTTCGAATTTCTCGTCCTTTGGCTGTTCGGATGGGAATATTTTGAAGATTTGGATTATTCGAACTTAAGCGGCCCGTAGCCGTAACCGTTTGCATAAAACTCGTGTGAATCCTGCCGTCACGGGGACTGCACATTTCAGGAAGAGGGTCCACGTAGGTGCTTTTGAGTTTTTTTAACTGTCGGTATTCCAACAGCATAGGAATGATCGGATGGTCGTTTTCGTGTTTTTGAAGGATTTCCTCCGACGTGGCGTACTGACCCGTTTTGGTCTTTTTAGCTTTGGAACTGATTTTCAAATGCTCAAAAAGAATATCCCCCAATTGTTTAGGGGAGTCGATATTAAAGGGAACGCCCACGAGTGCGATTATTTCGTCGTGCAATTTTACCAAGGTGTCTTGTAGCTCCAGGGAGTAGGATTTTAAGGAGTTAACATCAATGGCGATTCCTTCCTCCTCAATGCGGGCTAATACGTTCACCAAGGGCATTTCCATGGAATAAAACAAAGAGGTTAAATGCGGTTTTTCCACTTCTTGAATCAAGAAATTACGCAATTGCAAGGTGATATCGGCATCTTCGCATGCATACTCGTAAACGGATTCAGGAGATAAATCGCCCATGTTCCCTTGTCCTTTACCTTTTTTACCAATCAAGGCTTCGATCGAAATGGGTTGATATCCAAGGTAAAATTGAGCCATAAAGTCCATGCCTTGTTTTCCTTCCGGATTGATGAGGTACTGGGCAATCATCGTATCAAAAAGGGGTCCTTCAACCTCTACGCCGTAGCGCCGCAAAACCTGAAGATCGAATTTGGTATTATGTCCTACTTTTTCAATGGCGGGATCCTTCATTAAATCGATAAAAACATCCAATATCGCACGCGCTTCTTCCGGATTTTTTGGAACAGGAACATAAAACGCCTCCTTGGGATGAACCGCAAAGGACACGCCTACTAACGCATCATTCAAGGAGTCCGTGCCGGTGGTTTCTGTATCAAAGCAAAGCACACGATGCTTGGATAAATGTAGCACAAGTTCCTTTCGTTCCCTTTCAGTAGCAATGAGATGGTAGGAGGGCGCTTCAGTTTCCAAGGTTTTTAATGCAGCGATTGGAGATTCCGAAGGGGTTTCCGAAAAAGCCTCCGACGAAAATAAATCCAATTGAACAGAAGCGGTAGATTTCGCAGAGGATTGAATTTGCATTTCTTCCCCGAGCACTTTTAAGAGCAAGTTTCGAAATTCCAATTGCGTAAATACTTCTCGGATGGCCTCAGAATTTACAGGGCATATTTTAAGATGTTCTTCATCGAAAGGAACATCAAGATCAACAAGGATGGTGGCCAACATTTTTGAAATGCGTCCTTGCGCTGCAAAAGCGATTACGTTTTCTTGTTGCTTGCCCTTTAGTTCATGCGCATGGGCAATGAGCGATTCAATGCTCCCGTATTTTGCGATCAGGGTTTTTGCTGTCTTTTCACCGATCCCAGGAATCCCCGGGATATTATCCGAAGCATCACCCCATAATCCCAAAATATCAATTACTTGGTGGGGGGATTCAATTTCGAATTTATCACAAACCTCTTTCACGCCTAAAATTTCTGGAGGGTTTCCTCCACGTCCAGGCTTATAAATAAAAGTGTTCTCGCTGACAAGTTGCCCATAATCTTTGTCGGGCGTCATCATGTACGTAAGGAACCCTCGTTGTTCGGCTATTTTTGCTAAGGATCCAATGACGTCATCCGCTTCGTGTCCCGCTAATTCAATCATGGGGATATTGAAGGCCCGCACGATGTCTTTGATGGGACCTATCATGCTTCGAATATCCTCCGGCATTTCCTCGCGTTGGGCTTTGTACGCTTCAAACGCGACTTGACGGTGCTCGCTTCCGCCCGGCGGATCAAAGACTACAGCTAAATGGGTCGGTTTTTCGGTTTTTACTACGTCAATCAAGACATTCGTAAAGCCAAAGGCGGCGCTCGTGTTTTGTCCTTTCGAATTTACCCTCGGGTTTTTGGCAAAAGCAAAATATGCCCTGTAAATCAAAGCGTAGGCATCCAATAAAAAAAGTTTCTTGGGGGCGTCTTTGGTGAGCAAGCTATTGTGTTTTAGGAAACATGACTATTTCAGGTTAAAAGTAGGAATTTGTTTTGATTTTGCCCCAAAAAGCAAGTTAGATCGTATTTACGATAATTGGAATTTCGTGTTGAAACGATTAATCAACTTGTCATCCTTGCAATTTTAGCCTAAATTCGTTACCTTAAATTGGAATGGCTATGCAACCAATTTCAACAACGCGAGGTCATTCACCAAACCTATAAGTAATGCGCATTTTTATTTTTTCTTTAGTTTCTGTTTTTTGTACCCTTCAGGGCTTTGCTCAGCCTATAACGGTATCGCCGACCCAAACGCCTCAGCAATTGGTCAACAATGTGCTTTTGGGTGCTGGAGTTATGGCTTCAAACATTACCATCAACGGTGTTCCTGGTTTGGCCAACACCCCTTTTGGAAACATCGCTTATTTTTCGAATACCAATGCCTCATTTCCTATGACCAGCGGAATGGTATTAACTACGGGTGCCGCTACGGGAGCAATGGGGCCAAACAACAGTGGAACCGCCACCAATCCTGGAACCTCACAATTGGTTAATTCAGATCCCGAATTGAACGCTATCGCCAATGGTAGCGTAATGAATGGCGTCGTTTTGGAATTTGATTTTGTGCCCGCCGGAGATACCTTAATCTTCAATTACCTATTCGGATCCGATGAATATACCGAGTTTTCTCCCTCCAATTTTAACGATGCTTTCGGCATCTTTCTTTGGGGACCAGGAATTTCGGGCCCCTACACCTTGGCGGGGTATCCCAATGGGGGCGACAATATTGCTGTAATACCTGGCGGAATACCCGTTACCATTAACAATGTCAATTGGGTTACCAATACACAATATTACGTGTTTAATGAAGTTCCTCAAGACACCTACGGTGATGCTATTCAGTACGATGGTACCACGGTAAAATTAACCGCGTCCGCTTCTGTACAATGCAATCAAACCTATCACATCAAATTTGCTATCGCCAATGTGTTCGACCAAGCATATGATTCAGGCGTATTCCTTGAGGCAGGATCTTTCTCTTCGGCAGCAGTTAGCGTTGCCGTGGCCACCGTATCCGGCGACACGACCATTGTAGAAGGATGCACTTACGCGGACTTTATTTTTACCCGGCCATCAGCCCAAGCGAACGACACGATGATCATTAATTATACAATCAATGGTACCGCCACCCAGGGGGTTGACTACAACAACATGGTGAATCCTATCGTCTTTTTACCAGGACAAGACACCGTGATTTTGAACTTAACACCGATACAAGACGGCCTAAATGAAGGCTTTGAATCCGTTACAATTACGGTTTCCATTATCAACCCCTGCGGGGATACCGTGATTTCCCAAGGCACTATTTACATTGGAGATGGTCCGATTATCAACATTACGGAGAGCGATCCCTTGGTACAGTGTATTCCAGATAGCGTGCTCCTTACCGCCAGTGCGTCCGGAGGGTATGCGCCTTATACCTTTACTTGGACAACGTTAACCGGGACAACCTTGGCCACCAACGACTCGCTGCAGGTTTATGTGAATCAAAACGGAGTGGTGCAATACTTAATTACCGCCGTGGATCAATGCAATTTTACCCATACCGACACATCCACCATAACCGTAAATCAAACCATTTCCATTGATAGCTTGGTCATGACACCGGCCACGTGTGTTCCGAATGGCACCTTGAGTGCTTTTGTCTCTGGAACGAATGGAAATGTTACCTATTCATGGTCTAATGGGCAAAATGGGGCAAACGTGCAGAATGTGGCCGGGGGCTGGTACCAATTGACCATTACCGATCAAGTTTGCAGTGCCTCGGACAGTGTTTTGGTTACAACGGTGGGTGCGCCAGTGGCGGCTTTTACCGCAAATCCTGGGTTGGGATGTTCTCCACTGACGGTTGTTTTTGTCAATAATAGTACGAATGCCAACAATTATTCCTGGAACTTTGGCAATGGAACCACGGCAAACGCTCCCAATTTGGCAGCTCAAACGGCGGTCTATTCTACCAATGTGCCTTCCGTTTACACGGTGTTATTAACCGCTTCTCAAGGAGCGAATTGTCAAGACACCCAAACACTGGTTATTCCCGTAAGTGTTTGTGATTGTGCCGACCCCGAGGCGTTGAATTATAACCCGAGTGCCAACGTGAATGTCGCCTCCATGTGCACATATCCTTATCCGGAAATTGTAGCACCCAATGTGATTACCCCGGATGGCGATGGAATAAATGATTATTTTGAATTGGATTACGTGAATGTGGTATACATTGAAATGGTTATTTTCAACCGATGGGGTGTTATCATGTATTCCGGAAATAGCAACGATGTAACCGTTTCTCAACCCAAATGGGATGGAAAAGAAGGGAATGTCGATGCGAACGAAGGGGTTTACACCTATACCTACCGGGCAACCGGAGTTTCTGGTGGAGAGATTGAAGGACATGGGTTTTTTCATTTAATTCGCTAATCAATAATGATCGATACGGGGAGGTGGGGAGAAGCGAAGGCAGCGGTGTTTTTGCAAGAAAAGGGGTATAAGATTCTGGCAACGAATTATCGCCATCAAAAAGCAGAAATTGATATAATTGCTCAAAAATCCGATTGTATTGTGGCCGTGGAGGTAAAAACCCGCACCAACACCACGGTTGAAAAGCCTTTTCATGCAATCCATAAAACCAAACAAAGAAACTTGATAAAAGCGATTAATTTTTTCGTGCGTTCATGGTCTTCCCCCGTGGAAATTCGAATGGATGCAATTAGTGTGATTAAACAATTCGATGAAATACAAATCGAACATTTACAGGATGCATTTCCTCCTTTTTAAGCAATCATTATTCATGTACCTTTGCAGAAACTGCTCGGGATGAACACAAACAATCGTAAAGGCAAGACGGATGCCGATAAAAAAACCGTTAGTCCTTCCAAAGAAGTAAAAGCGAGGGACAAAAGAAAATACATTGATTTTAAAATAAAGGTAAAGAAGGGGGATCCGCTTCCAAGCTTTAATGAGGATGAGATTCGTTTGAATAAGTACTTGTCCAATGCGGGAGTTTGTTCTCGACGCGAGGCCGATGTATTGATTCAAACCGGAGTCATTACCGTCAACGGAAAAATAATTACCGAGCTCGGGTATAAAATTGCACCAACCGATGTCGTTCAATGCAACGGTGAAACCATTAATGCCGAGAAAAAACGCTATGTACTCTTGAATAAACCCAAAGGCTTTATTACCACCATGGATGACCCCCAAGGAAGAAAAACGGTGATGAGCTTGGTTCGAACCGCATGCCGCGAAAGGATATATCCTGTTGGACGGTTGGATCGGGAAACCACAGGACTACTTTTATTCACCAACGATGGCGATATGGCTAAAAAGCTCACCCATCCACGCTATCAGGCGCGTAAAATTTACCATGTTGAGGTAGACAAGCCTTTTAATACAGGCGATTTCGACAAGCTGTTGAATGGGCTGGATTTAGAAGACGGCAAATCGAAAGCCGATAAAGCATCGTTCGTCGAAGGAGGGAATTCTCGCGAAGTAGGCGTTGAAATACATTCCGGTAAAAACCGGGTGGTTCGAAGGATGTTTGAGGCCATGGGATACACCGTGATAAAATTGGACAGGGTAGTATTTGCGGGCCTCACAAAAAAAGATCTTCCGAGAGGTATGTTTCGCCACCTTTCGGAGGAAGAAGTCTCGTACCTTAAAATGACCAAGAATGTTTAAGGTCTTCCTCATTGTAAGCGTTTTTGCTTTATTTTTTTCAAGTTGCTCTGCTGAAAAAAACGAAAGTAGTCACCCCCTGGCGGATTATTTTTATCCAATACAAGAGGAGGCTCAAGTGTATGTTTATCGCGATGTTATCGGCGGATTGGATGAACAGTTTCACCGAGTATATACCGTGAAAGATCAAGCCGGGAAGCATATTGTAGTAGAGCGCTATGCATCGGATGGTAGGATTTTGGAGGCCTTGAATTTCAACGTGGATTCGTTGAATGTTCAAGACCATATGGTGGTAAACCGAAACCAAAAGAAAACCAAAGCGTTGTTGTATAAAACCACGTTTTTCCCTTGGAACGCCAATCAAGGTACTTGGTTTGCATCAAAATTTGAAGGGGTATTAGATTCAACCTTGATCCTTCAAGAATTAAAGCGTTCCTTGCGCAGCTTAGCGGTTAACCGCGAGGTTATGGGTAACGAAACGGCGTGCATTTCGTTTGTGGACAGCACGAAGTTTACCTTAATAAATCCTTTTATGAAAACCGAAAAAACGCTCATGGAAAAATCCACTTCTTATTTTGCGAAAGGTACAGGCTTGGTAGAATGGATCGGAAGTAAAAACAAAGTGCATTTTAAATTGGAACAAATAATGTCTCAAGAAGAATGGCTTAAAATAATGGGAAAATGAAGGTTCTGCTTATTGGGGCGTTCATGGTAAGCGTTTCTTGCTTTGCGCAATCCTACAGGGTTTCATCGACAGCTAAGAAAATGGTTGCGTTCCATATAGGCATGGCGAATAATCGTTTTCTTCCTTCGAATTTTATGATGAAAGGGAACTATTTTAATCTCCGAATTAATAATGCGCGATTTGAAAGCGTAACCAGCCCCTTCAAGCTATCGCAGTTTTTTTCGAGTTCAATGCACGTTGGAATGGGATGGAACGTGCGTAAAAACCTTCAAGTAATGGTAGGATTGGATAATTTAAAGTACCAATTAACACCCCAAGTTCTCTCGATTACTGGGAGTGTAAAGCCTAATTACGATCAACTCGGTGGATTTTCGGGAAGCTATCAAAACACACCTGTTGCTATGGATACGGTGGGGTTTACAATCGAAATGACCAACGTCCGGTTCATTTCATTGCAGCTTAATCGACTGGTGCCTCTTATACATTCGAGAAATTATATTTTTGCTGTAGTAGGTACTTACGGGGCAGGATTGGGAGCATTGCATTCTGAATATAACTTCAATTTTGGTCCGTCCAAGCAAGAACAGCTTTCCAGTCTTTCTGGAATAGGGGGATTCATGAATTTTGGGGTAAGATTGGAGTTTTTTGGTCGGGTTTATTTACTGCCATCCTTGAGTGGAGGGTTATTAGTTCAGAAAAATCTTAGGATGAACCTCTCCGAGGCCAACCAAACCGCGAAGCAGCAGCTATGGTTTGGTCAGGCAAACCTAAGCATAGGAACCACACTATTTCCAGGTAAAAGGAAAAATTGTGACTGCCCTCATTTTTGAGCCTCCTTCCTTGAGGCTCGGAAATCTACTTTGTAATAGAATATAGGTAAAAACCCTAATTGCGTTTTTTGGGCAACGGGTTGGTAATTGGGGGAACTTGTAACCGCCGGATCCAGCGAGGGAGCATAGGTTAAGCTTAAAAGATTTTTGGTGTTTAAAATGTTCACCAAATCCAACCCTATTTCGTGCGACATCGCTTTGGCATTCATGCGCCAAGAGATTTTGAAATCCAATCGGAAATAATCCCTGAATTGCAATTCATTGTATAAAGAATCTCGGTAAATAAGATCTTTCTCTAGGTTGGTTTTAACAAGATCAACCAACCCATAGCGTTTTCCACCCGCTACTGTAACTTTCGTCCCAATTCCGAGGATGTTCTTCTTGCCTACCTTGAATTCTTTCCCAGCCAAAAGATTTGCTACATATTTACCGTTGTAGGAAGTGTTTCTCAATATACCGTCGCTGCCAGTGTATTTGGAGTCATAAAGGGTTCCCGAAAACAAGAAAAAGAAACTCTTATCGAAGTATTTTTGTACGGTTAACTCGAGTCCATAATTAAATCCTGTTCCAGAGTTTTGCAAAGAGTCCGCGAAAATTCGGGTAAATCCACTTCCCATGTTGATCATGGAAAAGGCACTTGGAACAATCGTTACCGGGATGTTGTAGAGGTATTGATAATA
>Ga0214917_10008193_pt1 | contig 10340 bp, 7 predicted proteins | sample LL_1208_BB_MetaG_FD_177983 | JGI IMG/M metagenome (GOLD analysis project Ga0214917, IMG submission 177983) | Freshwater microbial communities from Lake Lanier, Atlanta, Georgia, United States - LL_1208_BB | ecosystem: Environmental > Aquatic > Freshwater > Lake | place: USA: Georgia | collected...
ATAACCCGGATAGTATGTATTACTTGAAGGATTCATACAGGCTGAAATATCAGCAGAAATAGGTGAAACAACTATATTTGGAGTAATTTCTTGATAAGTAGCAAAAAGCACATCACTAACAGCCCCCTCTTGATAAGTAGTATTTTGCACACTTTGATTATTATTAGCACCTATTAAAACCATCATAGGAATTAGGGTTCCAACAAGATAAATTATTACTATTGGAAGAACAAAAAAAGCCACTACAGCTATCGCAACCCTTTCAATTTCTTCTGTAGTATTTTTAGGTTTAATTAAAAAACTAAACCATTTACCAATATTTACTGTATATTTTGCAAGGTATCTGGTGGCAACACTCCAGCCAGAAGCTACCAGTTTTCCTGTTATTCCAGGAAGTCTGCCGGCTAACTTTTTTAAAGCCAGTTCCGAAATTTTTTCAAATGATTTTAAATTTTTTAGTAGTGCTAATTTTCCTGATTTAAATAGTGCCGAGTTTGCTATATTTTTCCAGGTTAATTTTAAATTTACCCCGGCTTTTCCTCCAAGTTTTTCAAGAATAGTTTTGAAAATTTTAGCTCCTTGAGTTTTAAGTAAATCTCCAGCAGTTTTTTTTCCAGAAAAATACTCAAAAATAGCTTCTATACTCTCAATATCTTTTGCAGAGGTTTTTATACCAAAGTATTTTGCTGATTTTAAAGCAAAGGAAACAACTCCTTGTTTAAATTTAAAAGAGACTTTTTCCTTAACAGCTTCCCAAGTTATAGGTGTTGAATAAGTTTTAAATAACTGAACATATTTATTCTGATTTAATCTTTTTTTAATCTCAGAAACGGCGTAACCTTGATCGAAACCAATCTGAGCTGCGTAAATGTAAGAATTGAGTACATTTTGTTTATAGACAGCAACGTTATTACTAAAATTTAAAGCATTTGAAGCTAAAGTGGGGCTTGAGTGACTTCCAGCTATGTTTAAAGATTGAGTATTTATTTCTGCGACTAATTTTGCAAAGGATCCGGCTCCAATTAAACCAGGAGTTACAAATTTTTTTAAATATTTACCATTGTTTTCTTGAATGGCTTGAACAAATCTTACCTTCTCACCTTCGGAGGCAAATTTAATAGCTCCTGTATTTACAGCGTTTAAAACTCTAGATTTTACCGCACCTAAATTAGAAGAAGAAACTCCTGTTAATTTTGAAGCATCTTTTAAAGCTTTTGAAAGATTGAGCACATCTAATACAAATTGATTTTTTGCTAATAAATCAGTAAGGGCTGGATCTACTTTTAGAGGCGGGGAACCGACTACTGCCTTTTCTTTTTGAATTAAAGCTTTAAGAGTAGCGATATTTGAAACAGCGTAACTGGTCTGTAATTCTACTATTGCTTTTGAAGAATCTTTGGTAACTTTATCGCCAAATCCTGTAATTCCAGATTCTAGTAAATTTTGAAAATCATCAGATCCTTTTAACTGAGCAGTGCCGTCGGATTTAAAAACAATATCATGACCTACTTCGGATAACTTATCTACAACTTTACTAACTTCTTCAAAAGTTTCGTTAAACTCTTCTCTTGTCTCATCGATTAATTTTTTATCAGGTCTTTTTTGTTGTGGAGAAACCCTAACAAGACCTTTAAATACATCAATTTTTAAAAATTTTGTTGCTACTGAGATGTCTTTATTTTCGATTGCTTTTAAAAGTTCAATTTTTTGAACAATACTAAGATTTGGTTTAATTCCACGATGTTTCTCAATGTTATTTAGAATTACCTGCTGTCTTAAAGTTAAAAATCCTTTGAAATCATGACTATATACTTGAGTTTCGTCTGATAAAGCATCAAATTTCTTAATTAAATTATTTTTTAATTCTTTTTCTTTTTTAAGTCTATTAAAACTACCTGCCGGTCCTGCTTTTCCCTCTGCTTTTAATTTAGATAACTGTTCATTATATTTTTGAACTTCGGATTCAGCATTTAAAGTAAATTGAGATTTTGAAGCTTTTCCTTCACCTTCCCTTAAACCCCCACCTTCCGGAAATAAAAGCCCTGTTACATTTTTTCTATAATCATCGTATTGAGAGTAATCTCCAGGATTTGCTTTCTTTTTCCATCTTGGATCTAAAACTGAAAGCAAGCTTTTTGCTTTGACAGTTTCTTGAGAAATTATTTTATTTCTAGCTTCTCTGATAAGGTTGGCTGTTTCAAGATTAATTTCTTTTTTTACATATTCTCTTAAGTATTTTCTAATTAAAAAAATTCTTTGGGAATCATCAGGAGCTTTAACCAATTGGTCTAAAAACTCTTCATCGAAAGTAAATGTTGCAGCAATAGCACCTTCAAGTTTTGCTCTAATTACATCTTTTTTATCTTTTGTAAGATTATAAGAAGAAATTTCGTCAAGTATAGCTTGGTGAATTTCCTCCGGAATTTGATTATAAAGATTTGGAGCTACTTCTGTAATCCTACTTTTAATAACTCTTTTAGAAACCTGATTTAAAAAATTATAGAATGGATTCATACCTCTATATTTTACTTTATTATGGGATTTTTTGCTTAATAATCTTGGTAAAAATAATTATCATTTTTTTATAAATGGTGTAAAATTATGAATATGAGTAAAAGTGCCAAACTTTATTTATTTATAATTTTTATTTCCGTTATCAGTTTTAGAGCTTTTGGAGTTGATTCTAATATTTATGAGAATCAAGTTGCCTCTACAGTTTGCGAAGGCGATACTAATATTATTAAAGCTGGATGTAGTGTTGCAGTAGGACAAGTAGTCAGAGTAACCCCAGGAATCGTTACAGGAGTAACTTTCGACAAAATGGGGGAATGTTTCAATAAATACGGACCAAGTGTTTCAGGAGGACAACTAGAAGCAAAAAATGTTGTAATCGATTTAAACGACCCTTGTAATCAAATTGCTACATTAAATCCAGAAATGAATATGAGTGACTATGCTTTTATACCTTATGATTCAAAACTATCAATAAACAATGGCAGACCTTCTATTTCTAGTCTAGCTACTATTCTTGAAGTTACAAATAAAGAAGCTACAAATGGTCTTTTAATGAACCGTTCCTACGCTTTAGGAGAGACTTTTAAAAACGTTCCGTATTTAAAAACATCTTTTGCTCAATCCCAACAAATTAGTATGTTCAACAATGTCACTGAATGGGTTTTTAGAATTTGGCAATTATCAAGAAATATAGCTTACCTAATATTATTAATAGGTGCTTTATTCCTAGGTATTACTATTATGATTGGAAATCAAACCATTGATAAAGATGGAAAAATTAGACTTACTGTTGAAAAAGCTATTCCAAGAGTTGTATTAGCAGTTATTTTAATCTCAAGTTCATATTGGGTCGGAGAATTGGTTCTTAACTCCCTAGTAGGTGGAGGTATTATCCAATCTTTTGCAAGTTTTTTTGCTAAAGCAGTTTTCCCAAACGAATCAATTCCTTCCGATCAATTCTCCTCCATAATTGCTTATTCAGCTGTAATCTTAATAATGGGTCCCGCATCAGCTCTACTTTCGTTAACAGGATCCACCATCCTAATCCCATTGTTGATAGCTATACTTGCTGCTGTATATAAGATTCTCTTAGTAAATATCTTTATAGCTAAAAACATTATCGATCTTTTAATTTACATAATGGTCTCGCCTTTTTATATTGTTGGAGGAGTTCTTCCAACCGAAAACAAATCAATAATTTTTAAAAAATACGCTTCTTCAATAATTAAATTTATAATAAATGGATTTTTACTTAACTTAATTCTTTACGGTTCTAAGTCTATATTATTATTTGGATATTTGGAATTAAAGGGTATTAACTTATCAAAAAGCGTTATTTCAGATATTGCAAAACAAAACGTAGCCCTATCTAATGTTGTTATCTATCTTTTCTCTTTATTTGCTTTCATATATGTCATCGGGTTAGCAAATAGAACCGAAGGGTACGCTGATAAACTTGCTCAGAATCTTACAGGAACAAAACCTGATACTGAGAGCAAAAAAGATAAATAATATACTTACTTTTTATTAATTTTAATTTCTCAGTTATTATATAAATATGAATGAATCTCAAATTTCTAAACAACATCCAATTCCTCAAAATTTTATGGATGTTGAATTTAAGATTGTCGGAGATTTCACTGTAAGACAATTTACATACCTATGCGGTACAGGACTTCCAATGTACCTTATTTACAATACTCCAATTCAGGGTTTTGTTAAAACAGTAGTCTTAATAATTCTAGGGTTATTAGGTTTTCTCCTTGTATTTGTTCCTATTGATGACAGGAGTATGGATGTATGGATTGTAAATTTTTTTAAATCTGTGTACTCCGATAACAGAAGAGTTTGGCGTAAAACTCCTATTATTCCTAAAACTTTATCAATGGAAACAATTAAAATAGTTCAAGGAGAGATGATTACACTGGCACCAACATCATCTAGAAGAAAGCTAGAAGAATACCTTAAAGGCATTAAAGAAGAGGTTCCCGACGAATTCGACTATGACTTTAATAAATTTAAATTTAAAGAGGCAGCTATGGTTATTACTAAAACCACAATTAAATCAAGTGAACCAGCAACAATTCCAGAAATACCTATGTTTATTCCAGGAGAAATTCCTTTACCAGAGCCCGAACTGGAACAAACTACTACTATAGCGCCTTTGGCAGCTCAACCAACAGTTACCCAACCTACTACTCCTATTGTAAAAATTCCAGAAGTTTCTAAAGAACAACCTCCAAAAATTACTATTGAAGAAAAATTAGCCAAGCCAGTTGTTGAAGAAGTTGTAATTAAAATCCCATCACTGGTAAAGCCAAAAGAAGAAGTTAAACCAACACCTATTCCTGTTTCACAACCAATCATTAAGAAAATTGTCCAACCTATTAGAGCGATGCCTAGTGTTATCAAAGAAATTATTAAACCTAAACCAAAATTTGAAAAAGGCCCTGATATTCATGAAGAACTTAGAACCTCATCCAGTGAATTACCAGGAAGAAAATTCGTAAGTTTCTCTAAGAAAGAACAAGAAATCATACTTCCAATTAGAGGAGAAAGAACAATTAAATTAGTTGCCCAGGCACCAGCTCAAAATATAGTTGGAGGCTCTAAAGATATTAGAACTCTAACAAAGGAGCTCAGAACTTTAGTGAGAGAAATTAAGCAAACCGATACCACCCCAACTCCAGTACAACCTCCCGTATCTAACACTCTAGAAAATGTTGAAAATAATTTATCTGGTATTTGTTTTAGCCCAGACAATCAACCATTACCAAACCTAATGCTAGTTTTATTAGACTCAGAAGATAAGGAACTTCAGTACAGTAGAACAGATAATTTAGGTAAATTTATTTTTCCAAATACTCAAATTGGAAATTTTAAAATAAAAGTTTTAAATCCAGAAATTTATAGACTTAATTTTGATATAATAACAATTAGTATTAAAGAGTACCCTTACACTTTTATACAGATTTTAGGAAAGAAATAAAATGGCAGAAAATTATGCAACAACACAAGATTTTATAGATGTTTTAGATATAAAAAACGATTTGGTTGTTTTAAAAAACGGAAAAGTATCTGCAGTAATGCAACTTAATTCAATTAACTTTGAACTTCTTTCAGCTAGAGAACAAGATGCAGTTATTTCTGCTTTCGCTGGGATTTTAAATTCATTAAATTTTCCAATTCAAGTAGTCATTAAATCAAGAGCTATGAATATTGAAAAATATATCAACAAACTTGAAAAAATAGAAAATAAAATAACCGACCCTTTACTTAAATCTCAAGCTGTTGCTTATCGAAATTTTGTCAACAATACAATTGAAGTCAATAAAGTTCTTGATAAAAAGTTTTACTTAGTTATCCCATCAGGATATAGGGAGTATGAAAATTTAGGATCAGGACCCTTTGAATTTTTTGGAAGACTATTAGGTAAACAAAACCAAAGACCAGCTTATGTTAATGTAGATGACGCTCTGATTAAAGCAAAGGGGGATTTAACTCCTAAAATCGATACTATGGTTCGTGAATTTGAAAAAATCCACATCAATTGTAAAAGACTAACTACTGAAGAATTAATTAAACTTTATTATGAAATCTTTAAAGAAGGTGCCGATAAAACAGGAAGACTAAGTACCAATTTTGAGGACTACAAAACCCCAATAGTACAACCAGCAACATTATGATAAATATTCAGGACATGATTTTTCCTAAAAAAGAAGAAAAAACCTTATCCCCTTCTGAAAAAGCAGCTATTGAACTTGCTAAGGGAATGATTGATATTCAAGACGCAATAGCACCCGGAGCAGTAGAAGTTGATTTCAACTATATTTTAATTGACGGATGGTATTACAGAACTCTTTTCATTTCAGGTTACCCAAGATTTGTAGGAGCTAACTGGCTTTCTTCAATTGTTAACTTTGAACACTCGCTGGATATCTCGATGTTTTATTATCCAATTAAATCTAAAGACATTCTTGATGATTTAAGAAAAAAAATAACTGAACTTGAAACACAAAGAGCTATTGATAAAGAAAATGGAAAAATTCCAGATGCTGCAGTTGAAGCAGCTCTAGCAGACGCTCAAAGTCTGCAAGATCAACTTGTAAAAGGAGTCGAGAAATTCTTTCAACTATCTTTTTACTTAACTATTCCAGCACAATCTCTAGAGGAACTTAACTATGTTACCGCTGATTTAATGCAAAGTTTAGCTACCTTACTACTTATTCCAAAAGTAGCATCACTTCAAATGGAAGAAGCCTTTTCCTCTTGTATTCCTCAAGGATTAGATAAACTTATGATTACTAGAAACATGGATACTACAAGTATCGCTACAACCTTTCCTTTTACATCCTCAATGCTTTCATCTGATGAAGGAATAATGTATGGAATTAACAAATTAAATAATTCTTTAGTTATTTTCGATAGATTCTCAATGCCAAATTCTAATTCAGTTGTATTTGCAACCTCAGGTTCTGGAAAATCTTACCTTATTAAACTTGAAGCTTTAAGATACTTAGTTCAAGGTGTCGAAATTATTGTTATTGACCCAGAATCTGAATACAAAGCTCTATGCGAAACTGTTGGTGGAAACTTTATCTCGTTTTCAGCCAATTCCCCAAGCAAATTAAATCCTTTTGACCTCTCAATGTCGGTTGAAGAAGGAGAAGATATCTTGGATTCTAAAATAACAATTATCCATACTTTAATTCAATTAATGGTAGGACAACTCTCCCCTACTGAGACAAGTTTGCTGGATAGAGCTTTGTCCGAAACTTATAGAATTAAAGGAATCACAAAAGACCCAGAAACTCAAGTTGGAAAAGAACCTCCTTTGATGGAAGATTTATATAAAGTCTTGCAAGGATCGAATGAGCCGGATGCCAGACTTTTAACCGACAAACTCTCTAGATACGTTGTAGGGTCTCTGGGAGGAATTTTTAACTCTCAATCAAATATCAGACTTGATTCTAAAATGACTGTTTTCTCAGTTCAAGCTCTGGAAGATGTATTAAAACCACTTGCTTTCTTCATGATTCTAGATTTTATCTGGACTAAAATTAAAAAAGATTTAAGAAAAAGAATTTTAATTGTAGAAGAGGCTTGGTATCTAATGCAAAGAGAAGACTCAGCTAAGTTCTTGTACGGACTTGTTAAAAGAGCAAGAAAATATTTCTTAGGAGTTACTTGCATCACACAAGACGTTGATGACTTCTTGAAAACACCTCAAGGCTTGGCGGTAATCACTAATTCAGCAATTACAATTTTATTAAAACAAGTAGATGCTTCTATTGATAGTGTTGGAAAAGTATTCAACCTATCCGAAGGAGAAATGAGAAGACTTCTATCAGCTGGTGTGGGAGAAGGAATCTTTTTTGCAGGAAGAAATCACGTTTGGATTCAGGTTAAGGCTTCTAAGGAAGAGCACGAAATGATTACAACAAATCCGGAAGAATTAATCAAAAAGAAACAAATTGCTGGGCAACTAAATAACCCTAGTGCCCAAACCTCTACTAATTCAAACCCGCAACAAGGTATTAATACAAACCCATTTACAGGTCAAGCAAATTTAAGACAAAGCAGTCAACAATCTAAATAATTTATTTCATTGGAACAATTAAATGTAAAAAGTTTTCTAAAGCCGGGCTTTTGAAAACCGCGGGAGTTGTTCCTCCGTTGGAGCTAATTTCAAGAGTATCAGTTTTAGTATTTGTAAGAAAATCAGTAAGATATTTTGAATTAAAAGATAGTATTAAATTATCACCAGAAACCTGAGCTTCAAATTCAGAAACATTTTCACCTGAATCAGCAGTAGTTGAATACACTTTTATAATACCCTCGTTGGAAAAATCTATCCTAATCGGGGAACTTGCTTCTTTAGAAAAAACATTTGTAAGCTTGACAGCGTTAAGAAGTTCTTGAGCACTAAGCTTTGCTGAAAAAACGCTGGAAGAAGGGATGATTCTTTTATAATCAGGAAATGCCCCATCTATGATTCGAATAGCAATCGAGGTCTCTCCTGAAGAAAAAAACAATAAATTATCACTTTCACTTAAATTTAAAGCAACTAAATCTTCAGAATTTGAAAATATCTTCGAAACATCTAAGAGGGATTTGGAGGGTACTATAACATTAAATTTTTCAAAGTCTCCTTCTAAATTTTCAAATTTTTCGGATAATCTAAAACCATCGGTTGTAACAAAACTTAATACTCCATCAGAAAAAGATATTAAAGTACCGGTTAAAACAGGTCTTGTAACATCACTGGAACTAGAAAAATGAGTGTGGGAAACTAAATTATTTAAAGTTTTAGGACTGATTTGAATAAATTTGGAATCTTCTTTTAGTGATGGAATTTCAGGAAATTCTATTGAGGACATTCCATTAAACTTAGCTTTAGATTTAGGGAACGAAGTTAAGTTTAAAACATTTTTATCAGCATTAAGAAGTAGCTTACCAGGCTCTAAATTCGAAATAAATTCTTGAAACATTTTTGCGGGAACTGTTAGAGATCCTTCTTCCTTTACCTCTGCTCCAAAAGTATAACTAATTACTGTTTCAAGATTGGTAGCAGTAAGTTTAACTTTTCCGCTTTCAGCGGTAATTAAAACATTAGATAAAACAGGTAAGGAACCTTTAACAGGTATAGCTCTATTTACAATAGAAAGTCCTTTATTCAAATATTCTTGAAGACATTCAAAAATCATTTTTTCAAATATTTTCTAATTAATTTTATATATTGTGTTAGCCCACCCCAATTTCCCAACATAAAATATTGTTGCCCAACTCCAAATAAGGATGAGATAAATATATAAAGAGATAAGGCTGATGGTAAGGAAAGGCAAACAAAAAAAGTCATTACTGGAGAAATAACAGTCATCTGTTGTTGCATTGTGTAGGCCATGTCCTCCATTTCGGTGGAGGCTTTTTTAGCAGCTTTTTCAGCTTCTGTAAGTTCTGGAAGCATCATGGCCGAAGTAATAAGAGTAAAAATTCCAGCTAAAATAGGTAGGATGTATGTTGAGTCTATTTCAGACATTTTAAATATCCATAGAGATCTTTGAAGTATGTCCTCGGTTGAGAATTTAAGAAATTCAAAGTAAATTCCTGAATTTAATTCAGTTAGGTATTTTACAGTAGATATTTTGCTAACTACTTGATACAAACCTATCAAAGCAAAAATCATTACTATTTGGGAAAGACATCCAGATGCCGGATTAATACCATGTTGTTTAAAAAGTTCCATTTGGGCTTCAGCCAATTTCTTTTTATCATCCTTATATTTTTCTTTTATTTTATCCAACTCAGGTTTAAGCTCCTTTTGTTTCTTCATATTTTTATAATTTGGAATCATAAAAGGAACCATAATAAGCTTAATAAACAAAGTTAATAAAATAATTAAAACTCCTAAATTAGAAGTAAAGCTGTAAAAAACAGCAAGTAAGTTGAGCATAGGTTGTTCAAATATTACGTATAGCATTTTTATCTTTCTGGTACAGGATCGTACCCACCAGCACTAAAAGGGTTACATCTAATTATACGATAGATTGCCAAATACAAACCCTTAAAAACCCCATGTTTTTCTAGGGCTTCCATAGCGTATCTCGAACAGGATGGTTCAAAAATACAAATCTTGATACCCCAATTACCTGGGGATAAATACTTTTTATAAAGCTTAATAAAATAAATTAAAATATTTTTCATTACTTTATTTGACCAAACAAATTCAAAATTTCAGCTTCCAACTCCCTATTTTTAGTAGAGAGTACACTGAATTTAGGAAAAATCAAAACTTTAAGATTTTTAGGTAAATTTGAAAGGTTTTT
>Ga0214917_10008194_pt1 | contig 10340 bp, 7 predicted proteins | sample LL_1208_BB_MetaG_FD_177983 | JGI IMG/M metagenome (GOLD analysis project Ga0214917, IMG submission 177983) | Freshwater microbial communities from Lake Lanier, Atlanta, Georgia, United States - LL_1208_BB | ecosystem: Environmental > Aquatic > Freshwater > Lake | place: USA: Georgia | collected...
TTCCAATTGGGGCGGTAGGTTTCGTGATGCACATAGATTTTCACGCAGTTATAGAGCCGATGCCGGTGACCCGTGAGGGCATAAACCAGGAATTCAGGCCGTTCGTCCCGGCGGATCGTGTATTTCTCCTCCAGGATCGGGAGGAAGTAATTTTCGAATTGCGGGGGACAGTCCGAAAAATTCAGGGAAAGGACGGGCTTGGTCATGACGGCCGTTTCTTGTGGAGAAATCGAAGCAGTTGATGGGAGGGGCGACGAAAACAAATATATTCCGCGATCTCCTGCTGGTCGTGCCGGGCCTGTTGCCGGAGAAAGGGATCCGCCTCGAATGCCGATATCCGGCGAAGGGCCGAATCGAAATCGGCAACCGCGGTGGCGGGGGTGAAAAGGGATCTCTGCACGTAGGTTCGCGGGTCGCCCACGGAAAGGCACCCGGCCATGATCGCCTCGACCTGGCCATTCCCCGTCAGGGGATTCCCATAAAGGCTCAGATAATACCGGGAGGAGATGAGATCCTTGGCGAGCTGGGAAACGGAGCCCTGCGGGCGGCGTACCGGCCCGAAGCGCCCGAGTTCCGCCAGCTGACCCGGTCCAAGCTTGCCGTGGGTTTTTCCCTCCACCATGACTCCCTCGCGGACAGGAGTGATCGGCCATACGGCTTGCCAGGAAAAAGGCGACTGAAAGGAGTAGGGGCAGTCGATGGATCGGGAGCCAAGGTTGGGCCGGACGGGGAAACGGCGATGCATGTGGGTGAGGGCGAGATCAAATCCCTCCGGGGGGGTGCGCCGTGCAGATTTAGCGGTGGGTGTGCCGGGATCTGCGGGAAAATAGACCCAAAGGATATTTGGGTGCCGACGGCGAATCCGCAACGGCACGGCAATATCCAAGGAGACGACCATGTCGTAGGAGCCGAACGGAACCTCGTCCACCGGGATGCTCATTTCCCACGGAGACCGGGTGTGTCCGGCCTGACCCTGCAGGGAAACCTGGTGTTGACGCGCCCGGAAGGCGGTCAAATCCGTTGCCGGGTTGCTTCCTGGGCTCTCCTCCCAGGTTTTGCATTCCGGGGCCTCGTCCTCCCGCACATGCCAGAATTCCGCCTGCAGATCCGTGAGAAAACCCATCGGGCCTGTGCGCAAGAGGCTGGATTGGATTGCCTCGGCCGCGGGCGTGCGGGAAGGGCAGCAGTACAGGTCGTTATAGATGCACTGCTTGATCAGGGCGCATCGGAAAGGAGCCCAAGCCGAGCGAATCTGTCCGGAGGCCGGAATTTTTCCAAAGTCACCCGGCAAGGCGCGCAGCTCCATTTGATTGAGCCACGTCCTTGGCAACCACGGCAAAAGAGGCTCCAAGGCCGTTGGAAAACCAACCATGCCTAAGATTATAGAAAGCCGTCCGCCGGGCACCAGCCTCATGGCAAAAGACATGAAAATCCTTTGATGAGAAAAATTCTCAAGCTGGACAGCGGGGCCATGAATTTGTCCGGTCTTCTGGAGGAGGAAGACCCCGGGATCGAGCGGTTTGTGTTCCACCCGGACGCGGTGGAGGGAAAACCCGTGCGTTGGGGGCAAATCATTCGTTTGATCCGCAGCATCCGTGGAGGAGTATATGGAGCCGCCCTATTCGGTGAATCGAGCCACGCCTGGTGGCGACCCGGTAAGGGTTTGGTCGGCGGATTTCGACGGATGGCCCTCGATATGATCTGGCGCCCGGAACGGTGTGTTCAAAAACTTATTCCCTGGATTCTTTGGCGGCAAAAAGTTCCCTTTGCGGTGGTCGACCGAAATGACCGTCCCAAATTCGATCCGGCGAGCTTTCTGCTTTACGGGCTGAGCTCGGTTTACTTCATGAGGGAACTTCCCCCGCGGCGTCTGGATCTTTTTTCCAACCAGCAGGAAGTCACCGGGGTCGTTCCCTTGGTGGCGCCACAAACCGGGATGAAGATCGGGGTGCCGGTCAGGACCGAAAAACTTAGGCCTCTTTCCTTGGGAATTTGGGATGACTTTTTCGTGAAGTGTGCGGCCTTGTCTACCCAAAAAACCATCGATGTGCTGTGGGCGGGAAAATGGAGTACCAACGAGGCCCGTCGCCGATGGGTGGAGGAGTTGCACCATCAGGCGCCCCGGGGCTGGATCATCAAAGCATTTGAGGAACACATTCCGCATGAGGAGTATCTGCGTCTTTGCGCAACTTCCCGTTTGGTGCTCTCCCCGCCGGGACGGGGATGGGACTGCTACCGGCATTACGAAGCCGCGGCCTGTGGAGCGGTTCCCCTGATGACCTATCCCACCATCGAAAGGGATTATCCCTTGGAGGAGGGGGAGCACGCCCTGTATTTTGCCCCCGAACCGGGCGGCCTGGCGCGATGTCTGAAACAAATTGAGGCCGAGCATCCGGATTTCACGAAAATGGGTCTGGCTGCACGGGCGCACGTCGACCGGTATCACCGCTGGTCGGCGCAAAGCCGCCGCGTGCGCCGGACCCTGGAGGAACTTTGCTCCGCATCGACCTGATTTTTCCGCCGGACCGGCATAGTTGGAACCTGGTCGGAGGCTGGGCGCGGATGGTTCGCCGGGCGGGTTTCGCGGGTCGATGCTGGCAAATGGGGAGGAACGGTTCGGGCGAGGTTTTGGCCCATTACCGGCAATCCCGGCCGGAACCTGATCTGATTTTGGCGGTGGGGGGTGATTTGCATATTCCGGAGCTACACCACAGTCCGGCGGCGAGGGCCGTCTGGCGGAGTCTGAGCTGTCCAAGAGTCTGCCTCAGTTACGAAAGCCTCCGGGACTCTCTCTGGCCGGAAAGCCGGGGGAAATTCGCCACCTCCCTTGAGATTTTCAGCCATTATGCGGTTTGTGACGAGGTGGACGAAAGCTGGGTGTCCTCCCAGGGAAAGCCGGCGTGTTGGATTCCCCAGGGGGTGGACGTGGACCGGTTTTGTCCCCGCGGGCAGCCGGAGCGGGAAATTATTTTTCGGGGCAAATTCCGGGAATACACCCAATATGCGCCGCGGCGCCGCCTGTTGGAGAGGCTGAAGGCCGCCGGCTTGATTCGCGTTCAATCCCAGGAAGTGGGAGACCGGGCGTTGGTTCGTCTTTACCAACGGGCGGCCGGCATCCTGAACCCCCGCGGGGTTTTTGGGGGCTACAACGTCCGTGCGTTTGAGGCGTTGGCCTCTGGTTGTGTCCTTTTTCAGCAGGAAATTCCCCAACGTCCCCGCAACGCCGCTTTGCTCCGGCCCGGAGTGGATGCTGTCGTTCTTCCCGAGGATGAGCAGGAGTGCGTCCGGATTCTCCGCGGAACGGACTGGGAATCCTTCACCCTGCGCCGTATGGCCCGGCAAGGACCCCATCTTGCCCGGGCCCGGCACAGTCTGGAGGACCGTCTGGCACAAATATTAGATTGGATCGGCAAAGACTTTGGCCGGCCGGCGCTTTTGGCCGGTGCCCGGCTGTTGCGGGAACAGGCGGAGGCGAGGATTATCCGGGAAGGTCACCCAAGGAAGATCGGGGGTGGTTTGCAAAAAATCCGCCGGACGTTCTACCGCGTTTGGCCGGAGGCCCTCGGGCTGGGGCACCGGAAAAAGATGCTCGGTCTGGGTTCGGCCAACTCCGCATACCGGAACCATCCGACCCGGCTGCAGCAGGACGTTTACGTGCACCGGAAATTTCTCGCTCATCAGCGGAACGGAACCTTCCGGCAGGCAGGATCCGGGCTTGCGGCCGGAAGTCCGGCGCTTTACCTGAAAAAATTCTGGGGTTGGAGCGAGACGCAGGAGCCGCACGCCGATCTCTTATGTGCGAGGGGTCCGGATGCGGTTTCCCATGCCTCGGGCATGTCCCGCCGTCTTCTGGTGGTGGATAACTTCGGCACCCAACCCTTGCCCAAAAACCTCCGTCGGAAATTTCGCGCGGTTTACGCGGAAAACGGCCAGGAATATCTGGTACCCCGTCCGTGAGGGTGGCTTTTCGGTCTGCTTACCTAGGCCACCGGGGCACGGAGGTTGCCCTGCATGATTATGCCACGGAGGCCCGGAAAATTTTGGGAATCGATCCGGTGATTCTTTTGCCGCCCCGATCTCCCGGGGAACCGGCCGGGGTAAGGGCAAGGTTTGAAGAAAGTTTTTCCTGCCGGGAATGCGGAGAGCCAGGACAGTTGGATCGCATCCTGCGGGAGGAAAACTGCGAGGCTTTTTACTGCCTGAAGAACGGTCACTGGGACGGCTGGAGCAGCGCCCGGACGGCCACCTGGATTCACGCGATTTTTCCGGAAGTTCAGTCCCACGGAACCGTTTACGCCTTTGTCTCCCGTTGGCTCTCGGAAGTCTGGGGCCACGGGGAGGTCCCCTGGGTTCCCCATATCATCCGGCCGTGGGCTGAGGAAGGGGATCTTCGGCAGGAGCTGGGGATTCCGCAGGGGGCGAAGGTTTTCGGGCGGCATGGAGGGGCGGATTCATTTGATCTTCCGGCCGCGCACGAGGCGGTGCGCACGGTTTCCCTGAGGCACCCCGAGATTCACTTTGTATTCCTCAACACGGATCCTTTTCTTTTTCCCCGGCCGGCAAATGTGCACCACCTGCCGGGCACCGCCGATCGTGGTCGGGTGGGCCGGTTTCTCCGCACCTGTGACGCCATGGTCCATGGCAGGATGAGAGGAGAGACCTTCGGTATGGCCATCGCGGAGGCGGGCGTTTGTGGAAAGCCCGTGTTCACCTGGCGGCACTCCCCGGAGCGCAACCACCTGGGCTGGATTACCGACGAGTGCTGGCGATACTCCGATGCCCGGGAGCTGCACGACAAACTGGTCCATTTTCACCCCGGCGACGCCATGGACTTTTCCTTTGTGGCGGAGTTTGCCCCGGCCAGGGTCATGGAAAAGTTCCGGGAAGTTTTTCTTCGCTAAAAAACCATGTGTGGCATCGCCGGACTTTTCATGCGGGAACCGGGGCCGGGCCGGCCCGGACGGCTGGAGGAGTCCCTGTTGCGGCTTCGGCCGCGCGGTCCCGATGGCGAGGGAAAATGGGAAGGGCGGGGCATCAGCCTGGGAATGCGGCGTCTGAGCATCATCGACCTGGAGCACGGCGGGCAGCCTTTTTTCAGTGAGGACAAAAAAATTGTCGGCACCGTCAACGGGGAAATCTACAACGCCCCCGAGTTGAGGGCGGAACTCGCGCAGCGGGGCCACCGCTTCCAAGGAGGCAGCGATTGCGAGGTGCTGCTTCATCTCTACGAGGAGGAGGGGGAAGCCTTTCTAGCAAGGCTCCGGGGCATGTTTGCTTTTGCCCTCTGGGACGACCGGCGGGAAAAACTTCTACTGGGAGTGGACCGTTTCGGTGAAAAGCCGCTGGTTTTGTCGGAAAGTCCAAACTGCTTGGTTTGGGCCTCCGAGATCCGGGCCCTGCCCCCGCTGCTTGACGGCCGTTTGCGGGTGGATCCCGGGGCGGTGCGCACCAATTTTGAGCTTTCTTACCTTCCGCCTCCGCAGACGATTTTTCAGGGGATCCGCAAGCTAGCCCCCGGGACGCTGGAAATCTGGGAACGCAAAGGCTGGAAACGGCGTTCCTTAACCTACTGGAAGGTGGAGCAGGCCGGAGACAACCGGGCCTGTCCCGGAAACGGGGGGTTGGCCGGGCTGCTTACGGATAGCGGACGGATCACCCTACGGTCTGACCGTCCCCTCGGGGTCGCTCTCAGCGGGGGGCTGGATTCCTCGCTGGTATCCTTGTTGGCGGCCCGTGGCGGCAAACCTTTGGAAGCTTTTACGGTCGGCTATCCCGGGGAGCCAGAAAACGACGAACGGCCGGGGGCCAGAGTTCTGGCCAAGCACCTGGGAATCCCCCTGCATGAATGTGAAATCCACCCGGCGGAAGTGGTGGACCAGTTTCCAGATCTTTTGGAGTCCCTGGATGAGCCGGTGGCGGATATTGCCGCCCACGGTTACCGCAGGATCTTTCAGGCCTCGGCGGAACGCAAAATCCCAGTTCTTCTGATGGGGCAGGGGGGAGACGAGCTCTCCTGGGGATACGAATGGACCCGCCAAGCCGTACGCGAGACCGAGCGGGCCGGGCGCTTGAAAGGCCGGCCGCTTCTTGGCTGGTGTGAATATCTGGGGCCCGGGACGGGAGGGGATCCAAGATGGAGAAAAAAAGCCCAAAACTGTTTCCGCAACTGGCAAGGATTCTGGCGTGACCGGGGCGGGCGCAACACGCGGGAGCGGATGTTTGATCTCAACCCCGAGCGCCAAGAGGCCCGCCGGCTTGGACCCAGACTTTTGGCGGGGATATTTCCAACCCCCCGGGATTTGCCCGACCCTGTCTCGGCCCGCCCGGACATGGAAATCACGGGATTAATTTGCCGGACCTATCTTGCCGGAAACGGGCTCGTTTTGGCCGACCGGCTGGGGATGGCCTGTTCCGTGGAGGCACGACTGCCGCTTCTGGATGCGGAGTGGGCTGGGGCCTGGATGGCCTGCCGGAGGGAGAATCCCGATCACGAAGCCGAACTCAAGGCAAGGCTCCGTGAAGTGGCGCGAAAGCTGGAAGTTCCTGCAGAGGTGTTGGAAAGGAAAAAAAGGGGTTTTGCACCCCCAGGCAGGGAATGGAAGCGGGCAATTCTGCGGCGATACTTCTCCTGGTTGCCGGATGGGTGCCTGATGTCCCTGGGAATTTTGTCCCCATCCGGACTCAAGACTCTGGAAGCGAAGCACCTGTTGGGTGCGAGGTACACGAATGCGGCCTACACCCTGCTGGTTTTGGAAGGTGTGTTGCGCCGGTACCAAAGTCATCTCGATTTTGCCTGATGGCAGGGTTTCCGCATGCCGTGGCGCTGATTTTCCATCGGCGCCTGGATTGCCTCAGCGAAGTTTTGGAGGCCCTGGTGGCGACCCGTCCTGCCCGTGTGTACGCCTACGGGGATGGGGCCCGCCCGGAGAAAGACGGAGAGGCCGCCGTCTGTGCGGCGGCCGCCGCTTTGGTGCGGCGGCACTTGGAGGACGTCACCGATCTTCGCCTGCAACAAGCCTCGGGCAACTTGGGCCTCCGAGGGAGGGTGGAAACGGCTTTGGACGATATATTCAAGAGGGAAGAAGCCGCCGTGATCCTGGAAGATGATTGTGTTCCGACTCCGGACTTTTTTTCTTTTGTCGCGGCCCTGTTGCCGCGGTATGCGGAAGATTCCCGCATCGGATGCATCACCGGCACCAGCTTTTGCCTTCCCGGCGAATCCCCCGGGGGTGCGGATTACTATTTCTCGAGGTATCCGCACTGCTGGGGTTGGGCGACCTGGCGCCGGGCATGGCAGGCCTACGACCGCCTTGGATCGAGTTGGCCCTGTTCCTTGTCCCAAATCCCTGTCCCCATGCCCAGTCGGCTGGAAAGAAAATATTGGGAGGATATTTTTGAAAAAACTTACGCGGGCAAACTTGATTCCTGGGCTTATCGATGGACCCTGAGTTGCTGGCGGCATGGGATGCTGACGGTCACCCCGAAGACCAACCTGGTGCGGAACATCGGCTCGGGTGAAGGCGCCACCCATACCCGGGACGATACCGGGATGGAAATCCTGCAGAAGACCGGGACCCTTGCCTTTCCGCTGCGCGATCCCCCGACCGTGACGCGGCACGCGGAAGCGGACGCCCGGACCTTTTGGCGGCATCATGCCTTGGGAGCCCGGCTTCCCCTCTGGGCCCGGTTGGTTCGGTCTTGGCGCAAACGGATGCTGACCTGATGCCCCGGCTTGGCAAATTTGCCGTTTTCTTCGACGAATTCCCTTTTTTGGGTAATCCCAGCGGGGGAATCGCCCGCGCCACGGTCGGGCTGGCGGAGGCTCTGGGGAGAAGGGCGATCCCGGTGAAGGCGTTGGGTTTTCGGAAAAGCCATTTTCTCGGAGAGAAAGCCCGGTCCCCCGCCGCCTGCAACTGGAGTTTCCTGCCCTGGATATCCCGAAAAAGCGCCTGGATGAGAAAGCTGGTGCGGCGCGGCCACTTTTGCCTGTTCCGGCGGCTGAAGAAACAAGGATACCGGATTGTCTACCACGCCAACGGCATTGGCTCTGATTCCTGGATTGCCCGACGTGCGGACCTGCATCTGGTGACCATTCACGATTTGATTCCGGAGAGATTCGACCGGGGCGGACGCGCCCAAAAAACCAGTGCGGTGTTTCAAAGAAAAAACGCCCTAAGGTCCGCCCACGCGGTAACTTGGGTTTCAGAAAAAACGCGTCAGGATTTCCGGCGCTTTTATCCCCGCGTGCGTCTGGCGGGCCGGGTCATTCCCCACGGGCGACCGGAAATTTCCCCTCCGCGGTCTCCCCGGGCCGGGCGAAGCCACTTTCTCCTGGTGGGCCACCGGGGGGGCTACAAAAATGCGTCCCTCGTCTATCAGGCATTGGCGTTATTCCCCGGGCCCCAGCGCCCCGTGCTTTGCCTGGCTGGGGGGGAAAGCCCCGGTCCCCAGGAGGTGCGACTGTGGGATAAACTCCAGCTCACCCCCTTTATCCGGTGGAAAAGCTGCTCCGAAAAAGAACTGGCCGAATGGTATTCCGGGGCGATCGGCGTGGTGGTTCCCTCCAAGATAGAAGGTTTTGGTCTTCCCGCCTTGGAGGCGATGGCCCATGGACGGGTGGTCATCTGCCTGAAGGGGAGCGGGGTGGATGAGCTTGTGCGGGAGTGCGGGATTATCCTGCCGTCCGGCACGCCGTTGAAATTATTTCAAGCCATGCGATCCCTGCTTTCGGCATCGCCAAGAAGGGACCTCGAAAAAAAGGCCCTCCGAAGGGCCTCCCGGTTTGAATGGGATTACGCGGCGGAACAAACCGCCGATTTTTACCGCCGGCTCCTCTGGCCATGAAAATTCTTGGCATTTCGGCCTTTTACCACGATTCGGCCGCCGCCCTGGTGGTCAACGGAAAAATCGTGGCGGCGGCCCAGGAAGAGCGGTTTACCCGAAAGAAACATGACGAGGCTTTTCCGGTTAAGGCGGCGGAGTACTGCCTGCAGGAAGCCGGGATACGGAACGAGGATCTGGATTTCGTGGCCTTTTACGAAAAACCCCTGCGAAAGTTTGACCGTCTGCTGGAAACCTACCTTGCGCTGGCCCCGGTCGGGTTTCCCTCGTTTCTCCGGGCCATGCCGATCTGGCTCAAGGACAAGTTATTTCTTCCGAAACGGATGCGGGAGAAGCTCCCGGGATACACCAAGGCTTTTGTTTACCCAAGCCATCACGAGTCCCATGCCGCCAGCGCTTTTTTTCCTTCCCCCTTCCAGGAGGCTGCCATTCTGACGATGGACGGGGTGGGGGAGTGGGCCACGGCCAGCATCGGGGTCGGGCGGGACAATAAAATCGAACTACTGAAAGAGCTTCACTTCCCGCATTCCCTGGGGCTCCTCTACTCCGCTTTCACATACTTTTGCGGGTTCAAGGTCAATTCCGGGGAGTACAAGCTGATGGGGCTGGCCCCGTATGGGGAGCCGGTCTACGCGGACTTGATCCGGAAGCATCTGCTGAAAATCTTCGACGACGGGTCGATTTGGATGGATCAGTCCTATTATAACTACGCGGGAGGTCTCACTATGACTTCCAAAAAGTTCGATTCGCTTTTCGGGGGCCCACCCCGCCGGCGGGAAGGCCCGATCACCCAACGGGAAATGGATTTAGCGGCTTCCGTCCAAGTGGTGACGGAGGAGGTCATGCTAAAGATGGCCCGCCACGCCCACCACCTAACGGGAAAAAAGCACCTTTGTCTGGCCGGGGGAGTGGCGTTGAACTGTGTCGGAAACGGGCGGCTTTTGCGGGAGGGACCCTTTGAAGACATCTGGGTCCAGCCTGCCTCCGGGGATGCCGGTGGGGCGCTGGGGGCAGCCTTGTTCACCTGGTATCAGCTCCTCGAGAAACCGCGCCCGGCTCCAACGGAGGATTTCATGGAGGGGTCGTATCTAGGTCCGGAGCCGGACGATGCGGTTACCCGGACTTTTCTCGAAAGCCAGGGTGCCAGGTTCCGCCACCTGCCCGAGGAGGGAAAACTCTGCGATGAGGTGGCGGGGTTGATTGCCGCGGAGAAAGTGGTGGGGTGGGTCAAGGGTAGGATGGAGTTCGGCCCCCGGGCCCTTGGGGCCCGCAGTATCCTGGGGGATGCTCGGAGTGAGAAGATGCAGACCCAGATGAACGTGAAGATCAAATTCCGGGAATCGTTCCGGCCCTTTGCGCCTTCCGTGATGGAGGAGAAGGCTTGCGAGTGGTTCGGCATCGAAGGACGGCACCGGAGTCCCTACATGCTGGTGGTGGCTCCGGTGCTAGAGAAGCATCGGCACAAAGCTTCCGGAAATGGGGCGACCGGGCTGGACCGC
>Ga0214917_10008195_pt1 | contig 10337 bp, 11 predicted proteins | sample LL_1208_BB_MetaG_FD_177983 | JGI IMG/M metagenome (GOLD analysis project Ga0214917, IMG submission 177983) | Freshwater microbial communities from Lake Lanier, Atlanta, Georgia, United States - LL_1208_BB | ecosystem: Environmental > Aquatic > Freshwater > Lake | place: USA: Georgia | collected...
CCATAGTTTTGCGTAAAGCCCGCCGGAACGGAGAAGGGCATCATGATTGCCAATTTCGAGAATCCGGCCCCCCTCGACCACGGCAATCGCATCCGCCTTGCGCACAGTCGAAAGTCGATGGGCAATGACGATGCTGGTCCTTCCAGCAAGGAGACGATCAAGGGCCATTTGAATCTGCCTTTCCGTCGCCGTGTCGACGCTCGCCGTGGCTTCGTCGAGAATCAGGACCGGCGGATCCTTTAAAAGGGCTCGAGCGATCGAGAGGCGTTGCCGTTCCCCCGCACTCAGGCGAACCCCGCGCTCGCCAACTTTGGAGTTCCACCCATCCGGAAGGGCTTTCACAAAATCCAAAGCACACGCCGCTTCAAGGACTTGTTCCACTTCTGCATCCGAGGCGCCGGGTTTTCCGATTTCGAGATTCTCCCGGATGGTCGCTTGGAAAAGAAATGGCTCTTGAGTAACGACCCCAACTTCATGACGCAACTCTTCAAGGGGAAGCTGCTGAATCGGAGCTCCGTCCAAGAAAACCTCCCCCTGGGTCGGATCGTGAAAACGCGCCACCAACGATGCCAGAGTCGTTTTCCCGGCGCCCGTTGGCCCCACCAAAGCTAGGCAGGTGCCAGAAGGGATCCGGAGATCAATCCCGTGGAGAACCTCACGCCCGGTGCGGTAGGAGAAATGAATATTTTTGAAATGCACCTCCCGTGCAGAACCGCTCCGAGGAGAGAGATGGCGAAGAGGGGAAGGGGGGAGATGACCAGGCTCAGCTTCAGCATCCAAAATGGCAAAGACCCGCTCGCCGGCAGCCCGCCCAGACTGGATCAGCTGGTTGAGGCTGTGGAGGCGGCCGACCGGTTCATAAAACATCCCAACGTAGAGTAAAAAGGCCACGAGCTCTCCAACGGCCATACGCCCTTCCAAGACAGAACGCCCCCCCATCCAAAGAACCAGGCAAGTTCCGGCTGCTGCAAACCAAGCCATCGCAGGTGAGTAAAATGCCCAAGCCTTCATAATGCCCAGGGATGCCGTGCGCACATCCTGAGCGACTTTTTCGAAACGGTTTGCTCCCTCCCGAATCCAGTCATACGTTTTGATCTGTCTCATCCCCTGCAAATGATCCATCAGTAGGGAATTCATCGCGGAGGAAGCTTTCCGTTGAATCCTATACCGGGGGTGAGCCGTGAGGGTGTAGTAAAGGGCTCCCGCAGCGAGGAAGGGAATCGGAGCGAGAGACCAGGCCGCCAAAAGGGGATCCATCCGGAACAAGAGAAAGCCCACCCCGACCAGTTGCAAAAGGGCAATCAGCCCCTGCTCAATCCCGTCGATGAGCATCCGTTCCATGTTCATCACATCTTCACTCACCCGGGTGAGCAGATCCCCGCTGGACCGGTGGTCGTACCAGGAAGTGGAAAGACGCTGAAAGGCGGCATAAAGATCCCGGCGCAGATCGAGAATTACTTTTTGCTCAAAAAGATTATTGAGAAGGATGCGAAGGGCGTTGAGTCCGTCCCGACCAAGAAAAACAAGAACCAACAGTCCCACGAGCCAGGGGAGGTGATCCCCTTGTCCTTTCGCGATCACGTCATCGATCAGGTACCCCGTCAGCCGCGGATAAACGAGGCCGAGAAGAGTCGAAAGGAGGGCGGCCGAAATGGTGCCCAGCGCAAACCCGGGATATTTGCGGAGATAGGTTGCGATGCGCAAGGCGGTGCCCATGGAATAGCAAGGGTAGCCCGATCGGTTCCGGCCGCCAAGGGCCGTAGAATTAAGAGGCTTGTGCCAGCCCAAGAGACCGCAAAAGCGCCCGGTCGTCCGACTCCTCAGGATTCGGGGCCGTGAGGAGTCTGTCGCCGAAAAAGATCGAGTTGGCCCCAGCAAAGAAACAGAGCGCCTGGGCTTCCCGGGTCAACGCGGTCCGGCCGGCGCTCAACCGGACACGAGCACGGGGAAGGGCAATCCGAGTAGTGGCGATGAGCCGAACGAGCTCAAAAACATCCACCATCTTTTGGCCGGCAAGGGGGGTACCCTCCTGTGGCATAAGGCAGTTGATCGGCACGCTTTCCGGAGAAGGATCAAAACCACAAAGAACTTCGAGCATCTTCAGCCGGTCGTCTTCGGTTTCGCCCATGCCGAGAATTCCGCCGCAGCAGACGGACATTCCGGCTTTCTGGACCGAGCGAATCGTCCGGAGACGATCCTCGAAAGAGTGTGTGGAAACGATGTTGGGATAATGCTCAGGGGACGTGTCGAGGTTATGATTGTAGGCTGTGACGCCGGCCTCTTTGAGTTGCCGGGCCGCCTCATCGGTCAGTTGGCCTAAAGTGACGCAAACCTGCATGCCGAGCTGCTTCACATCCCGGACAATGTTGAGGACGGATTCAAACTTGGCTTCTCCTTCCCGGACTCCTTTCCAAGCGGCTCCCATGCAAAAGCGTCCTGCGCCCGCGGCTTTGGCCTGCCGAGCCTCGGCGAGAACGTCCTCCCGTTCCATCAATCGTTCCGCCTTCACCCCAGTGTTGTACCGGGAGCTCTGGGCGCAGTAACCGCAGTCCTCACTACAGCCCCCGGTCTTGATGCTTAAAAGACGGCAAAGCTGGACCCCTTCATTTTCGCCCCAGTGCTCGTGGTGAACTTTGCGGGCCTGCTCGAGAAGGGAAAAGAGGGGTTGGCGGTAGACGGGGGAAAGATCGTTAAACGATTTGGGCTGTGTTCCGTTTCTAACGACCATCGGGCAAGGGTGGCGCAGAACTTTAGCGAGGTCAAAAACGTTTGCGGACAAGGACAATCAGAGGAATAATTATTACATGAAAGAAATTGCCGTTGGAATTCTTGTTTTTTCCTTCTTGGTTTTAGCTGGTTGCTCCAAGGAAGCCGTGTCGACTCCTCAGGCCAGCACGAAATCCCAGAGCTCTGGGGATTTTTTTGAATCGATATCCAAGTCCTTAGTCACAGCGGAGGACGGAAAGTTCACCAGCAATTACGGGGGAGTGACAAATCCGAAATTCACCGCGATTTACTATTCGGCCCACTGGTGCCCGCCTTGCCGCTTGTTCACCCCAAAATTGGTGGAGTGGTACAACGAGTTTCAGCCGAAGCACAAGGACTTCCAGTTGGTTTTCGCCAGCTCCGACAAAGACGAGAAAGCCATGCTGGAATATATGACCGAGATGAAGATGCCTTGGCCGGCCGTACGGTTTGCCCAAAAGAAAATGAGCGGGGTGGAAAAGTTTTCTGCGGATGGAATCCCTTATCTCGTCCTGATCGATGAAAAGGGCAAAGATTTGACCGGCAAGCCAGGAAATGAATGGCAGGCTCCGGCCGAAGTGCTGAAACAAATCGAAGAGATTGTGAGCGGGAAAAAATAATGCGAAGAGCCCTCGTTCTCGGTCTTCTCATATGCTTTACGGCCTCGGTTTGGTCCGAAAGCTATGAGGAGTACGTCGCGAAACATAAAAAAAATCAAAAGCTTCTCAACCCCATGAACGTCCCTGTGGCCAATGTCCTGAACGATCAATGGGATGCCAATCCGGAATATGCCAATCCCAACCAGCGGGTGTCGACTCCAGGGCCGAAAACATTTTATATCAAGTCATCCCGCGACGATCACGGCCGGGTGACCCGAATTCCTTCCAAATAGTCAGAGACCGTCCGGAACGTGCCGATCGTTCCCAGCCAGCGGACAAGCTCGGACATTCTATGGATTCTTTCATCTTTGGAACGTCGCCGAAGCCAGCTGGGAAGTTGCGGTTCAGAAAGTTCAGAGAGTTCCCAAGGATGGAAGTAGAGAGAAAGAACCCCGTCCAAAGCCAAAACACTCCGACACGCGGCTTGATAAAGGGTTAGTGGGATCAAATGGAAGCTGGCCCAAAAAAGAGGGAGGCGGATCAAGGGCAAAACTGACGCGGGAACTTCCCAGAGGGACCCAACTCGGTGGGGTGTTCGCCTGTCACGGATCCGGCAATATCTCCCGGGAACAATCGCTGGGTTGGAGGATGCGTCATAACGGTAGCCCGCTTGAGCAAGGCTGGGCAAAGAAACAGGCCTTAAGCGGGGAGACCGAAATCCGAGGACAGGTTGGCAGGAGTTTTTTTGAAGAAGCTCTCGCGAGGCTTCGAGCCTTAAATCTGCGCCCAAAGTATGCTCCCAACCATGCGAGCCAATTTCATAACCTCGTGCGGCTGTCTGGTGAAGCAATTCGGGATTCGCATCCGCCAAACGGGCCGTGCAGAAAACAGTCCCAGGGGTCGGCCACCCCTTCGTTACCTCGAGCCAATCTCGCCAAATTTGCCCCCCTTGAGCCAAGCCTCCATCCGAAAGCCGTGCCGCACCAAAATCTGCCGGCAGATCATATTCCTCGATATCCCATGTGAGGAGAATCGTTCCCATCAGGAAAATCGATATCCCCCCGTGACGGCCCACCAGCGAACACGGAAAAAATCTTTGAGGCACCGTAAAGAATCCCCAATCAGCTTGAGCTGGGAGGATTTATAGCTGTGGTCAGCTGATACCTGCACGGGAATCTGCCCCACTTGAAGGCCGAGTTTTTTTGATAAAAAAAGAATCTCCGCATCCATGGCGAACCCGTTGAGCCGTTGCCGGGCAAAGATTTTTTCGGCGGCCTCCCGCCGAAACCCTTTGAATCCGGCCTGCGTGTCCGGATAATCAATTCCTAAGATGCCGCAAGCTAGGCGATTGAATCCCCACCCCAAAACTGCCCTCCGAACGGTCAGCCCGCCTTGGGGTTGTGCTGCCATCGATCTGGATCCAATCACCACATCGTATTTTTCGAGTGATTGTAACATGCGAGGGATATGGTCGAGGGAATAAGCGAGGTCTCCATCCATGAACATGATCATGTCCGTCGATACATTTTCAAAAGCAGATCGGATAGCTCGACCCTTTCCCCGATTCGCAGAAAGTCGCAGCACCGAAACCCGAGGTTGCTCGGCTGTTTCCCTTTTAATTATTTCATAGCTCCCATCGTCCGAACCATCGTCAACGATCACGGCGGAGACTGCCGGGGCCTTTGTTAGAAATTCCCGAAGGACATGGCAAAGCCGCATCGCAGCCTTTTTTTCATTATGTACGGGAAAAACAACTGTTGCCACGGGCTGTGTTCGGGAGCTCAACATAAACTAATTAGCCATTTTTACTTTCTTAAGCGACGCACTCATCATTTGTTTCTTTTTATGAATCCCTTTCGAAGGGGTCAATAGAGTCGTTTCTCGACCCATATGAACGGCCTGCTTGAATGATGGGCTATGCGACCTTCCGGGCCCCAAGTTGTTCTCGTCCGGCATGGGGAGACCGAGTGGAGTCTCAGCGGCCAACACACTTCCTTTACCGATTTGCCGTTGACCCCCGCAGGAGAAAAGCAGGCCGCCGACCTGCGTCCGCAGCTTGCCCATTGGAAATTCTCCCTCGTCCTGACCAGCCCGCGAACCCGGGCACGCCGTACGGCTGAATTGGCCGGCTTTGGAAAGACTGCCGTGGAAGACGGGAGTTTGGCCGAGTGGAATTACGGCCAATATGAAGGACTGACCACAGATGAAATCCGAAAGAGGGATCCAGGCTGGACGGTATTCCTCCATCCCACGCCAGGGGGCGAATCAGCCTCCCAGGTTGCGGCCCGCTGTGACGCGTTGATTGCCAAAATTCGGTCCACTTCAGGCGACAGTCTGCTTTTTGCCCACAGCCACGTTTTGCGGGTGCTGATCGCCCGGTGGCTCGGCTTGCCGCCGGAGGACGGATGCCATTTCGTCATTCAAACCGGAACTCTCGGCATCCTGAGTTACGAGCACGAATCGCCCGTCATTCTTTCGTTGAATGCAACAGGGTTCAGGCAGGAACACCGAACCCACCCAGAAACTCATCCAAGAAAAAAGGTTTAGAAAATCCGGCGCAGGAGGTTTCTCAGGGTCAAACTTTCGTACCGGGCAGTCCACCGCTTGAGTTCGAGCGCCTTATCGGTGGAAGTATTGATCCCTCGATGCATCGTGACAGCGGATTGAAACCCCGCCTCGCGAACGAGCTCCACCGTCGCCTCGCTGTAATCTCCGTAGGGGTAGGCAAAATGTTCGACGGGAATTCCAAAACGGTCTTCCAATTTTTTGCGACTGGCAGAAATTTCCTCACGGGCCTGTTTCCGAGACAACCTGGAAAGTCGTGGATGGGTACAGGTGTGGGCTCCAATCCAATGCCCAGCCGCCAGCCATTCCTTGATCTGAGCGTCGTTCATCAGGGGTCGGGCCTCACCCCCCTCGGCGGATTCCCAATCACTTGTCTGTCCGATCCGGTCGGCCACGAGATAATTGATCGCGCGGCATCCGGCGGAAGCCATCCGTGGAACTGCCTCGGTCAGATTGCTGACGAAGCCGTCATCAAATGTCACCGAGACTGTCAGTTTTTCTCCGGCCCGAGGCTGTGCCGGAGGCGCGAAGGTAAACCCGGCCCGACCCAACTCGTCCATCTGCCGTGAAAAAAGATCGGGAGGAAGATAGAGCCCCTTGATCCGGGCCTGCGGAGGCACAGGCTCAATTTTGTGGTAACAAAGGATCGCCCGCCCTTGGCGGAAATGATCCGCGAAGGGGCCCAATGTTGAATAATATTCAGGTAAGGGGCGGGGCATGAAAAAAAATTAGCCGAGAGCCTCGGCTGGCAAAGCGCGGAGAATCATCCGGCTGACTTCGGCGCTCGGAATTTGTGCAAGGCACCGGGCCCTCCCGCCTTCACAGGTTATGTCTCCCGACTCCAGGCAGGAGCAGGAAGAAACGCGGACCTGGTGATTTTTCCCGCGGGGAGCCCACCCGGGTCGTCCCGCTGAATCCCGAAAGAGGGACACGGTGGGTTTCCCCAAAGCCACGGCAAGGTGGAGAACTCCCGAGTCGAGGCCAACATGGGCACACCCCGCTTGGACGAGAGCCACGAGCTTCGGGATAGATAGTCGCTCGGGGAGAATTTGCAGTCGCGGGTCTGCGACCAGGGCCGAAAGATCATGTAGCCGGGCGTTTTCACGTTCCGAGCCGGCTCCTGTGGCAAAGATTTTTACCCGTGGGGCCTGCTGCCACAGTCCGCGAAGGGCCGTGGCCCAGTCATCGAGGGGCCATTCGTTGAGGGGGCTGCTTGCCGCACTGATCGAAAGATGAAGAAAGGGGTCGGCGTTTTTTGAGTGGATCCATGCCACGTCCTCCTTCGGAATTTTCCAGGCCCATCCGGGATTTTCCCCCGCCCATCCCAGCTCCCGGAGAACGGCCAGCCTTTGTTCGAAAACCGGCTGAGTCCGGTCCCTCAAAGAAACGGTCCGAGTCAGCCTCCATCTTGCAGGCCAAGAGTTCCGACCCGTCAGATGTGCAACACGGTCCCTGGCTCCAGACCACCCCGTGCAGAAAAGATTGCGGTCGGACCCGGCAAAGGTGACCGCCGCATCGTATTTTTCCTTTCGAAGGGAACATATTGTCCCAAGATTTTTCCAAGGTGGTGGGCTGGGTTTCCGCAGGGGAATTATCCAGCTGCGGTTGACCTCGGGAACCAGATGCAACAGCTCCGCCCCGACTGGCGTGGTCATCACATCCACCTTGGCCCCGGAAATCGCAAGGGCGCGGAGCGCAGGGATCGAATGAACCGTGTCCCCCAAGAATCCAAGATCGACCACGAGGACTTTTTTCCATTTAGGAAAAGACATCCGGATAGTTTCGGCCAGACCCGGCAAATGGCCAACCCTGAAACAGGGTCTTGGACAAAAGGGGGAAATCGAACAATCTGTACGAAATGCCGTCCCGACCTCTTCCTTATGTTTTTGAATGCGCCAGCAACCTCAAGGCCGACCCGCGGAAAGTATTGGAATTTCATCTCCACCCCAAAAATATTTCACGGGTAAGCCCGCCATGGGTTCGGGTTCTCTCTCTGGAATCGCCTGAACGCATCAACCCGGGCTCAAAAATCCGGTTGAAGGTACTCTCCCTGGGACTTCCCCAAGCCTGGGAGGTCGCGGTGGCGGAGGTATCGGATTTTTCAGGAACACCGGGACGGGCGTATGTTTTGGATGTCGCGGAGAAGGGGCCCTTCCCGTTTTGGCGGCACCTTCATGAGTTTTGGTCTGCGCCGGATGGAACGACCGGATTGGTCGATCGAATCGAGTATCTTCCTCCCGGAGGGTGGCTTGGGCGTCTCGCCCTGCCGGGCATCCGGTATTTTTTCAAAATCCTCTTTCGTTACCGGCATGAGGCCACCCGCCGGTTTTTCGAGCAAGGGGAGAGTTAAGGGGGAGGGGCGGAGCGCCCTGTGAGGTGGGCCACCGGCCCGATCGAAGCCCAATCCACGGAGACATATTGCTTGAGAAAAGTTTTGTGGCTCACATACGCCACTTTCCCGGTCCGCACGCCGTGCTCATGGACGAGCCGGGTGGTTTTGACATCGTAACAACAGTATTCCGCAACCTGTTTTTGTTTTCCCTCCCGCCACCATTGGATGGCCTCCATCCCGTTGGCTGTCTTCTTCACCCCGCAGGTCGCCTCGGCGACGGCATCCAGTCCGACACGGTGTTTGATTCGTTCCTCGATACTGACCATCAGATCCAGCGTGGGAACGGTGGAAAAATCAAACACGGAATACGCCGACAGAACGGTGTAGTCGAAGCGGAGAACATTAAATCCGACAACCAGATCGGCGCGGCGGAGTTCCGCCACAAGACGGTCGACGTCCTTTTCGAGATAAACCGAATATTCTCCTTTATCGGCGTGATAAAGGGCGGCCACGGAGATCCCCATCTTGTCGATGTTCCCCCAACCCCCGACTTCCGCCGCCACCTTTTGGGTTTCCAGGTCGAAATAAACAATATTCCCCATGGCATTTTAGGAAATCGCAGACGGGGTGGAAAAGGCAACCGCTTTTCGTAACTCAGCTTGGACTTGTTCTTTTTGCTCCCAGGGTGTATAACGACAGGCTATGACTGACTCCAGACTCGCAAGACAAACGGCGGAACGATTGATTGGTTCAAGGGCACAGCTTCTCAAATTTAGCTGTTTATTGGGTTTTGACGGCTTTCTGGACTCCATTCTTCAGGTGGTGGATCAACGCCAGACCGCCACGAAATATCTTCCCTACACCTCCATCAAGCCCTTCGCGAAAAAAATAGGCGAGGCGGCGGGGAAAAGCGCCAATTTCGAGGTCGTGCCGACGATGGAAAAGATCGGCGGGAACGGCCCTCTCATGGCCTTCGCGATGTCGACCCTGGGAGCCCCGGTGGAATACATGGGGATGTGCGGCTATCCGAAGCTGCATCCGGTTTTTACGGAATTTGCCAAACGCGCCAAGGTTCACTCCTTTGCGGAACCGGCTCTGACCTCGGCCCTTGAATTCAACGATGGCAAAATCATGCTCGGCCAGCTGGCTTCGGTGCAGGATGCCAATTGGGAAACCATTCTTGCCCGTCTCGGCGACAAGGCGGTGCAAAAGCTTTGGTCGTCAGCGTCTTTTGTCGGAATGGTGAACTGGACGATGTTGCCGCACATGTCGGCCATCTGGAAAAAGCTCCTGACGGAATACAAGCCCGTGAAGCCCGGCAAGCGGAAGCAGTTGTTCTTTGATTTGGCGGATCCGGCCAAGCGGATCGAGGCGGATCTTCTGGCCGCTTTGAAGATCATTGGCGAGTTCCAGTCGGAAAACGACGTGACGCTCGGCCTCAACGAAAGTGAGGCCATGCATGTCGCGAAAGTGCTGCGCCTCAAGGGAGCCACCAAAAATCCCAAGGCTTGTGCCTCTCTGGCGGGTGCCATCCGGGAGAAGATGGGTATCCAAGTCGTCGTCATTCACCCCATCCAGTACGCCTGCGCCGCCGATGCGGAGGGGGAAGTGTTTGTGAATGGTCCGTATACCTCCAAGCCGAAAATCAGCACCGGGGCAGGGGATCATTTCAACGCCGGCTTTGCCATTGCCCGACTGCTCGGACTCGGATTGGCCCACTCGCTCCAATTGGCGGTGGCGGCCTCCGGGTTCTACGTGCGGCACGGCAACAGCCCGAACCGCGAGCAACTCGTCCGCTTCCTCCAGACCCTCTAAAGGGTCATTTGGGGAAAAGCCGGGCTTGGGGTGAGTTTACCCCTTCGCTTTTTTGTACATCGCAAGCGCGCGAAGTCGTTGCGTGGCGTGATCCACAATCGGGGCAGGGGAAGATAGAGATTCAGCCTCGGGAACGTACTGGGCAATGAACTTGCCTTCCGCATCAAATTTCTCGGCTTGGCTGACCGGATTAAAGATCCGGAAATAGGGCTGCGCGTCGGTGCCGGTGCCCGCCGCCCACTGCCACCCGCCGTTGTTTGCCGCCAGGTCCCCATCGAGAA